>Ga0163144_10012203_pt1 | contig 18081 bp, 16 predicted proteins | sample OliLak19BULKMAT1_FD_123175 | JGI IMG/M metagenome (GOLD analysis project Ga0163144, IMG submission 123175) | Freshwater microbial mat bacterial communities from Lake Vanda, McMurdo Dry Valleys, Antarctica - Oligotrophic Lake LV.19.BULKMAT1 | ecosystem: Environmental > Aquatic > Freshwater >... | reverse complement strand
GATGCTTATGTAGAAGTGTCAGGTGATATTGCTGAAGGGGACATGATAGTGACGGGCATTAAGAAGATTAGAAAGCGCTGATGTATGTCAGTCATAGAGATGGAGGCCATCCGCAAGGACTATGTACTGAGCGACCAAACGGTAGTACCCATTCTCAAATCCATCAACCTTACCGTCAATGCCGGGGAATTCATCGCGATCATGGGTCCGTCAGGCTCGGGGAAAAGCACGCTGATGAATATACTGGGCACCCTTGACCGCTCCAGCGGCGGCATCTACCTTCTCGATGGCGAAAATACAGGCCTGTATTCCGACGAAGAATTAGCCAACCTGCGCAATAATACGATCGGCTTTGTCTTTCAGGGATTCAATCTCCTGCCCCGCCGCAGTATTGTGGACAATATCGCCTTACCGCTTTTTTACGGCGGCGAACAATATAAAGAACGCATCTGGCGCGCCGAACATTATCTTAAGCAAATGGGACTATCCAAATATCACGATTATCTGCCTAGCCAGCTCTCCGGCGGGCAACAGCAGCGCGTGGCCATTGCGCGGGCATTGGCCGGTGAACCCAAGCTCATACTTGCGGATGAGCCCACCGGTAATCTGGACAGCCATACCAGCGATGAAATCATGAAGATATTTACAGACTTGAATAAAGAAGGCATTACCATCGTGCTGGTGACCCACGAACAGGATGTTGCCAGATACGCCCAGAGACTGGTCCATGTAAAAGACGGCGAGGTGATTTACGATGGTCCGATGTATTAAAATATTGCTGTACCCGCTGGCATGGCTATTAGGCATCAATGCTGCCGCGCCTGCCAACAAGCGTCAGCACATGTTTCTGCTGCTTATCAGCGAGGCATGGGTATCCATCAACACCAATCGCATACGCGCATTTCTTGCTATGCTCGGCATTATCATCGGCGTCGGTTCGGTCATATTGATGGTGTCAATCGGATCCGGCAGCCAACGCAGGGTGGAAAAATCCATCAACTCACTTGGCACAAACCTCCTCATCATCTCCGACAGCACGCCTCCCCAGAAAGACGTGCGCAGGAATAGCTCACCTGCATTGTTTAAAGTAAAAGATGTGGATGCGATTGCCGATCTCCCTTATGTAGAGGTGGTCTCCTATTCCACTTCTATCAGTAACAATGACATAACCGTCGACTCGGTTTCAGAAAATCTCCCGATCTTAGGCATTGAGCCGGAAGTGCTGACCCTGCGCAACTGGACATTCGACGAAGGGGATACGTTCACCGCCGAAGATTTAAAGCTGCGCAACCGCGTCGCCGTCATCGGCGCCGATGTGGCGACACGATTTTTTCCGGAGGAATCAGCCGTAGGCAGAAACATCTTATTCGGTTCTAAAAAGATCGCGCTACTGGTCATCGGCGTCATTCAACCCAAAGGCACTGCGCCCGACGGCCAGAGGCAGGACAATAGCATCTTCATTCCGATTACGACCTTTAACACCTATGTAAGTCCGGGCAACCAGCGGCCAATCCAGTTCCTGTATGTGAAGGTTTCTACTGCAGAAGCGATTGAGCAGGTGACTGATGATGTCAGGACTACGCTTCGCCAGATGCGCTCCACACCGGACGATGTCGGCGATAATTTTACCATTCACAATTTAGGGGCCATTATGAAAGTAGCGTCCGATGCAACGGCGGCATTCTCTGCCTTGCTCGGTTCTATTGCCTCTATTTCCCTCGTCGTCGGCAGCATCGGGATTATGAACATCATGCTGGTGACAGTTTCCGAACGCACGCGTGAAATTGGTATTCGTAAAGCCATCGGGGCTACCGAAAAACAGATCCTGATACAATTCCTTCTGGAAGCCATTATGATTTCATGCGTGGGCAGCTTAATCGGGCTTATGATAGGGATTGGCGGCGGTGTGGTAGCCGATACATGGTTCTCTGTACCCGCAGAGTTCGGACTGGATGTGGCACTCATGTCTTTAATAATGGCCGTTGGTATAGGCATCATCAGCGGGCTTTACCCGGCCTACAAAGCCGCAAAAATGCAGCCAATTGAAGCTCTTCGCAATATCGGAAATTGACGGTATACTGGAAAACCGGAGATAGATTGGATTTTATTTTAATTAATTATTAATACATTTATAACCATTTTTTAATTAATTTCGTGCTATGATCTTTAAGGATTCATATATATATTAAAAGTACCTCCGTTTTAGGTGCTCTTATGGTTCCTTATCTATTTTGAGCAGGTGTAAACCTGTGAAAAGTAATAAAGTTTTTGTTATTTAGTAAACAGTCTCTTTAAGTTTTGATCAAAATTTAATACTGATTACCACAATATTACTACAGAGGAGAATTTACATGAAGAATCTGACAACTTGCCTCATGGCAACAAGTGCGATGGTCGCCAGTGCGATGGTAATGGCTCCATCCGTTGCGTTTGCTACGAGTGGGATGATGACCACCACGACGACGATGTCACCGCCGAGCGATCCGGTTAGCACCAACACCAACACCGAAACTTGTCTTGACTGCACTCAGCAGGTAGCCAACGCGCTGATGATCATGGAACTGGATTCCGAAACATTTGCGACCAAGGTGCTGGAGTACGCAATACCGAGTGCATTTGCGGCAGGCACTGCTGACAAATGTCAGAAATTTGTTGGCTCCAAGTGCGTGGACCCGGCATTGGATATTATTTGGCCTGGCCCTGCTGGCCCAAAGCCGATCAAGTGTAAGACGCTGGGATGTGTGACCAGTGACACGAATGGTGGCACCGCAACCGACCTTGGTACAATCACGTTCAACACAGATGTTAACAACGGCTGGGGCTTTGACCTGAGATGCGGACCTGGTATCTGCAGCGGAGCATTCTGCAGCACAGTCACGCCTGCTAAGTAAGTACATACTACAAATACTAAAAAACACCCTTCCCTTACGGGGAGGGTGTTTTTTTATGACTTGAAAAAGCTCATCACTGCGTCAATGACCTGCTGCTGATGGTCATGGCTTAGCCCATGGAACAGCGGCAGGCGCACCAGCGTATCGGCTACCCTCTCCGTCACTGCCAGCGCCCCGCTGGTACGGCCGAAGCGTTTACCCGCCGGGGAGAGATGCAGCGGCATATAGTGGAACATCGCCAGGATCTGCCGCTCTTTCATATAGCTGATAAAGCGGTCGCGCTGTGTCTTGTCTTGCAGGCGGATGGCAAAGATATGCGCGTTATGCTGGCACTCCTGCGGCACCACCGGAAGTATGATCTGTCCGCTATCCGCCAGCGGCGTCAGCGCTGCGCGATAACGCTCCCATAGCGCCATGCGCTGCTGCTGTATGGTCGCCGCCTCTTCCATATTGGCGTAGAGATAGGCCGCATTCAGGGCATTCAGCGTATAGAGTGAGCCGATATCGAACCATTCATAATAATTGGCCTCGCCGCGATAGAACGCCATGCGGTTGGTACCTTTATGCGTGATGATTTCAGCCCGCGCCATGAATGCAGGATTGTTAAGCACCAGCGCCCCACCCTGCCCCGCGGCACAGAGATTTTTCATAATGTCGAAGCTGATCGTCCCCATTTCACCGAGCGTGCCGAGCGGTTTGCCCTTATAGCCCGCCATGATGGCGTGGGCGGCATCTTCAATCACCGGGATGCCGTGACGTTTGCCGATGGCAAGAATGGCATCCATATCACAGGCCACACCGGCATAATGCACGACCACGATGGCGCGGGTTTTGGGCGTAATCGCTGCTTCGATCAGCTTTTCATCGATATTAAGCGTATCGGCGCGAATATCCACGAATACCGGCACTGCGCTGCGTAACGAAAATGATGCGCCGGTGGATACGAACGTATAGGATGGCATGATGACTTCATCGCCCGGCTGGATGTCAAGCAGGTGCGCCACCATATCCAGCGAGTGGGTACAGGAGGACGTAACGATGACGTCTTTGCGCCCCAGCTTCTCCTTAAGCCATTCCTCGCATTTGACGGCGTAGGCGCTGCGTTCGCCAATATCGCTTTTGGCAATGACTTCGCGTATGTATTGCTCTTCCTTGCCGGCGCGGGTGGGGATATTGAAGGGAATCATCCGAAAACCTTTAGAATTATAGCCAAAGATATAGCAACAGACGGCTTGAGGCCGCAAGTATTAACTACATACAAACATTTATGACTTAGAATGGCTTGTGGTTTAGAATAGCATGTATTAATTTTTCCCTACAGTAATAAAAAGGGGCGGAGAGCGCACTATGAAAGCAGTCATTCTGGCCGGGGGGCTGGGCACACGCCTCACCGAAGAAACCACACTTAAACCCAAACCCATGGTGGAAGTCGGGGGCAAACCGCTGCTGTGGCACATCATCAAGCTCTATTCGCATCATGGCATCAACGATATCGTCATCTGCCTCGGCTATAAGGGCGACGTGATCAAGCGCTATTTCGCGCAATATTACCTGCTGATGTCCGATGTCACCTTCGACATGACCAATAACACCGCCACCTATCACCGCAACGTCGCCGAGCCCTGGCGCATCACGCTGGTCGATACCGGCGAGGATTCCATGACCGGCGGACGCGTGCGCCGCATCCGCGACTATGTAAAAGACGATGACTGCTTCTGCCTCACCTATGGCGATGGGATATCCAATGTCGACATCACCAAATCGGTAGCCTTCCATCGCAGCCACAAAAAACTTGCCACCGTCACCGCCGTGCAGACGGCGCGAAATTTCGGCGTGCTCGACATCAATGGTGATTCCGTCGGCGCCTTCCGCGAAAAACCCAAGGGCGATGGCTCCTATATCAATGCCGGCTTCTTCGTGCTCTCGCCCAAGACCATCGACCTGATCGACGACGATACGACCATCTGGGAAAAGAAGCCGCTGGAAACCCTCGCGGGACGGGGCGAACTCATGGCACATAAGCATGACGGCTTCTGGCACTGCGTCGATACGCTGCGCGACAAGAACATGGCCGAAGAGCTGTGGGACAGCGGCAAAGCACCATGGAAGGTGTGGTAGCGTTGGAAGCGCTGTACCGCCATAAGCGCGTACTGGTTACCGGCCATACCGGCTTCAAGGGCGCGTGGCTCTGCCAGTGGCTTGCCGACATGGGCGCCACCGTCACCGGTTATGCGCTTGCCCCGGAAGAAACACCCGACTGCCTCTATTCGCTGCTTGGCCTGTCCAGAACCATCGACTCGCATTACGGCGACATCCGCGACATAGCGGCCCTGCACAAGGTAGTGAACCACGCCCGCCCGGATATGGTATTTCATCTGGCAGCGCAATCGCTGGTACTGCCGTCCTATGAAGCACCGCTCGATACGTTTTCTACCAACATCATGGGCACACTCAATGTGCTGGAATGCGTGCGCGGCAGCGGCAGCGTGAAAGCAGTCGTCAATATCACCACCGACAAATGTTACGAGAATAATGAAAGCGCGAAGCCCTTCCGCGAAAGCGATCCGCTGGGCGGCCACGACCCCTACTCCTCCAGTAAGGCGGCAGCGGAAATTGTGTCAGCGGGCTACCGTCACTCGTTCCTTAAAAAAGCCGGCATCCATATGGCCACGGCACGTGCCGGGAATGTCATCGGCGGTGGGGATTTTGCTGCGCAGCGCATCCTGCCCGATATTGTGCGCGCCGCCAAAGCCGGTGACGCCGTAGCCATCCGTCATCCGGAGAGTATTCGCCCATGGCAGCATGTGCTCGACGTGCTGCACGGCTATCTGATGCTCGGTCAGGCGTTGCTGGATAAAGGCAATGATGTTGCGGAAGCCTTCAATTTCGGCCCCGATGAGGCAGGCATCACGGTCGGGATGCTGACCGACCGCTTCACCAAGGTGCTGGGGCATAATGTAGCGATAGAGAAACCTGCGCACCCTACTGCACATGAAGCGCGCACCCTGATGCTTGATACGGCTAAGGCAAAAAATAAACTCGGCTGGAAACCCGCCCTTACAATATCCGAGACGATTGATATGACGGGAGCATGGTATAAAACCTACCTCACCCGCACCAGCAGCATGGCGGAATTTTCAAAGGCGCAGCTGGCAGAGTTTCGCCAGAAGGCCAACGCCTAAGTTCTTTTCATCGTAACGAAGTAACGCTCCGGCGCTTCATAAATATTATGGCCGCCGGACACCCACGCAACCGAACCGTCGGCATTGTGCAGTTTTGCCAACGGCACGCGCAGTATCTCATGGAAGCCCGTGCGCTCATACAGTTTCAGCGCGCGCGTATTGTTGGACATCACACGCAGATAGAATTGCTCGATATGCAATGTTTTCTCGGCCCATTGCATCAACGCCAGCGTGGCATGGGTCATGATGCCAGGCGACACATCCGCGCCGCGCACGACGTTATCGACTTCGCAGAAACGCTTTTTGAAATCAAAGCGGAACAGGCCGATATGGCCGATATAGCGCTTCTGCGCGTCTTCAATCAGGAACAGGAACCGGTCAGGCAGTTGCAGCAGTTGGCGTTGCGCCCAGTTTTTCGTACCCTCGAACGTCACTTTGAATTGCTGTGGGAAGGCATCCTGCGAGGCTTCGCGCCACTCAGCAAAAAGTTTCGTGATCGCGTCATCCTTCCACATCTCCTGTGTATAGGGCACCAACCGTCCTACGCTATCCGCTAAAGGCACGCTCAGCGTATCGGCGGAAGCGTTTTTATAGTCATTGAGTTTGCCCACCACCTCATCACGGTAAGCAAGCCAGCCGGTCGGTTGCTGCATGGAGACATGCGCCAGTTTCTTACCCAGCGCTTCGCGTATATGGGCGCAGATATAATCGATTTCTTCTTCCGTGCGCTCATGCCCGCTGGGCAGGTTGATACCACGCAGGCCAACCTCATACGCTACCGGGTTTTTCGCCTGCGTGAACATCGGCAAGGAGCTTAAAGGATAAAACATAGGGCGCGTATCGATCATGCGTTTCTTAAGTTCAGCAATCAGCGCGTCGCGCTCGATGGTGATTTTCGGACCCAGTATGATCGACGACATCCAGTAGATATTTTTACATCCCGGAAGCTGTGCGTTGAGGCGGATTTCCTCAATATCGCCGAGGCGCTTCTCGTACCAGGAAAATAATTGCCGCTTGCGCGCGACGATATCTTCGATGCGCTCAATCTGCCCGAGGCCGAGCGCTGCCTGCAGATTGGACATCTTATATTTATAGCCGATTTCGATATTGAATAAGGTTTTTGTAACATCGCGCCCATGATCGCCCAAAAATTGCGCGCGCTCGAACAGGGCCTTGTCGTTGCACAGCAACATGCCGCCCTCGCCCGTGACCATCGCTTTGGCGCCCTGAAAGCTGAACGCCGAGAATACACCGAAGCTGCCGGTTTTTTTGCCTTGATATTCGCCGCCGATGGACTGGGCGGCATCTTCAATCACAGCAAGGTTATGTTTGGCTGCAAGCTCCATGATCGGCCCCATCAGGCAGGGATGGCCGTAAAGATGCACCGGCATGATCGCTTTGGTGTGCGGGGTGATGCAGCGAGCGAAATGCTCGGCGGACGACGTCCAGCTGGCAGGATCGACATCACAGAAAACAGGCGTTGCGCCGGTATAGGCGACCGCCGCGGCGGTAGCTACCCATGTCAGTTCGGGGACGATGACTTCATCGCCCGCTTTCAGGCCAAGCGCTGCAAGTGCTAAATGCATAGCACCGGTGCAGCTCGACGTCGCCATCGCGTGCGGTACGCCGATATACTGGCCGATTTTATTCTGGAAGCGCGTCAGGTAATCGCTGTGGTGACGGTTCCAGCCGTTGATGGTGGCGTCCTGCGTATAGGCTGCCTCGCGTTCGCTGATGGAAGGCCCGGCAGTCAGTATCAGTTCACTGGTGGTTTTGAGCATGCGGGCGTCAGTCTACTCCCAGTTGCTTGTCGATGATGAACATGGGACGTCCTTTCACTTCGCGCAGAATCATGCCGATATATTCGCCCATAATCCCTAAAATAATAAATATCAGGCCGAACAGAAACAGGTTCATGCTCATGATGAGAATCAGGCCCGCCATCGGAAACCACTCGAAGAAGGCAACGCGGACAAAGCAATAGAGCACACCCAGCACCGACAATGCCGATAATGCCGCCCCCAGCAGCAGCGGCAGTTTCAGCGGCATATCGGAAAAGCCGGTAATGCCGCGCAGCGCCAACTCCATCACCACCAGCGTCCGCGCCTTCGACTGGCCGCCGTGACGCGCGCCGCGTTCAAACGAAACGCCCGCCGATGGAAATCCCGGCCATGCAAACAACCCGCGCAGGAAACGGCTGCGCTCCGGCATCTGGTTAATCAGGCTGTAAAGTTTGCGATCCACCAGCCGGAAATCGGCAACATCCTTGGGGATCATCCCGCCGGTCAGGCGGTGGATGACGCGGTAGAACCATTTTGCATTGAAACTGCGCAGTCCCTTCTCGGAGCGCTTTTCGATAACGCCGTAGACATTGTCAAACCCCTCTTCCCATTTACGGAGAAACTCGGGGATGATTTCCGGTGGGTCTTCCAAATCGGCCGACATGATAATGGCCGCAGCACCCTTGGCGGCCTGCAATCCCGCAGCGATACCGCCTTCGGGCAGAAAATTACGCGTAAGCTTGATCACCTTGAAGCGGGGGTCGCGCCCGTTGATCCCATAGGCAATACCGAACGTATCGTCCGCAGAGCCGTTATCGACGAGGATGATTTCATACTCATATTGCGGCAATCCCGCAAATACCGTTGACAGGCGGCTATGCAATTCAGCAATGCAGGCTTCTTCGTTATAGGCAGGAATCACGACGGAGATAAGTTTGCGCGCACCCATGGCTACAGGGCCTTGGCAAAGGCAGTGAAACTCTCCTGCACATGCGCCAGCATCGGCTCGGTCAGGCCGTGATGACAGCCCAGCAGCATACCGCCGCGCATCACCAGATCCGTTTCCGTGTAACCGGCCGGGTCGCGCACGCAGGCTATGTCGCGGAAGCCCGGCTGGCGCAGGATATTGCCGGTGAAGACCACGCGCGTCTGGATGTTGCGCTTCTCAAGGAATATCTGCAGATCACGGCGGGTAAACGGCGCGTCGTCGCGCACGGTGAGCGGAAATGCCAGCCAGCCGGTGCGGCAGGCCTGCCGCTGTTTTGGCAGTAGGAACCACTGCTCATAATTCGAGAAGAAACGGAACAGGGTAGAAAAATTACGATTGCGCGCTTCGATATTCTTATCGAGCTTGTCTAGCTGCACCAGCCCGAATGCCGCCCCCATCTCCGAAGGCTCAAAATTATAGCCCATGGTTTCAAAGACGAACTTGGTGTCGTAGGGGATGCCGTCTATGTCGATATTGAAGCGGTTCTCAATGGCCTCCGAATCGGAGAAAAGCGACGAACTCCTGCCCCATGAGCGCAACAACTTCGCCTTGCGTGCATACTCGTCGTTATTGACACAGAGCATGCCGCCATTGCCGGCGCAGTTGATGATGTGCGAACCATAAAAACTGGTGATGCTGATATCGGAAAACGCGCCGGTGGAAACACCGTCGAGCGTAGCGCCCAGCGTGTCGGCGCAGTCTTCGACCACCAGCAGGTTATGTTTTTTCGCCAGCACAATTAAAGCCGGCCAGTTGGGCAGGTTGCCGAGCAGGTTCGGAATCAGCATGGCGCGCGTACGCGGCGTAATCATCGCTTCCGCTTTTTCGGCGTCGATACAATAGGTGCCCCGCTCGACATCGACGAATACCGGCATCAGGCGATTTTTGACAATGCTGGTGACGGTGGTGGCAAAGGTCAGGCAGGGCGTAAGGATTTCGCTGCCTTCAGGCAGCTCAAGGATTTCCATGGCCAGCTGCAGTGCAGAACTTCCGGAATTGACCATGATGCCGTGACGCTTGGCAAATAATGCAGAGATTTTCGCCTCGAACTCGGCGACATGCCGCCCCATCTGGGTGCTGCTTTTAAGGACTTCCAGCACGGCGGCAATTTCGTCTTCACCATGCACGCTGAGCGCATACGGCACACGTAGGGGCGCAGCTGGCGACACCTCTTTACTTATAGTAATATCAGGTTGTTGTGCTCCCATACCCAAGCTGTTGCATATTGGTTAATAGCTGTCAATGCCCAACCCTGTTTTGCCCTAGCGTAGAAATAAGGTTTTTCAGAGATATACTCTGTAAAAAGGCTTGCAGTACGCAGCAGCAATTCTAAGAATAGGCCGATGTTGAAACGCGTGTTCGATGTGGCCTTAATGAAACCGGGATTCAGTTGGCAAACGCTGCTTGCGAGAACGCCACTGCTGCTGGTCGGCCTAACATTCTGTGTGATAGCGGCTTCATTCATGGGATGCATCCCTGCCACCGCCTTTCCAAACTACCGTATTCATTCGCCCGCCGGAGTTACATTCGTTGCCGCCCTAGTGCTGCTTGTCATCCTGAGCATCTATTATAAAACCCTGCAACGCTCTCCCGGTATTTTTACCCTCGCATGGGCAGCGCTGATAATCCTGTTTCTGTTCATGCTCGGCAATCCTTACTGGGTACACCAGTATGATTTCGAGCAAAACACCACCACGATTAAATATTACGCTACCCATCTTGCCATCCCGCATCATGGCATGATGGCGGAATCGCATCAGGCGCCTTTATATTACGTGCTGGCGGCAACCCTGTACGGGCTGGCACTACCGTGGGCAGACATATCCGATAGCTGGTATATCGTGCAGTATCTCAGCTTCTTCTTCTTTTCGATGTTCCTGCTCTACGGCATTCTATCCCTACTGAAAGTCATTCCGTCGCGACGATTGGCCATCATGGGCATTGCGATATTGCTGGTCTGGCCGGGCAATATTCTGCACAGCGCCCGCATCAGCAATAATATACTGATCTATTTGTCCTTAACAGGATGCAGCTATCACTTCATGGGCTGGTACCGCGAGCGCTCGCTCAGCCAACTTAATATCGCCCTGATCTGGATGGGCGTGGCGTTTGCCACACAGACCAGCGCGGTCGTATTGCTGGCATCTACAGCAACCCTTATTTTTCTGAAAGATTTTAAGGGAAAGACGGTAACCGAATGGCTGCGTATGCTGGGTACGCAGCAATCTCTTACAACGCATCTGAAACCCCTTCTGCCGGGCCTCTTGATACTGATCGTCGGCCTGTCGGCGGGCTATGGCCGTAATTTTTACAATTACCTGCAGGATGACAGGGTATCGGTCATTTTCGGGGCGCGCACCTATTCGAGCGTCTTCCTACCGTCGGAGCTGTTCCTGCTCGATATTCCGCACTATATCACTTACCCTTACATTATTACCATTGAAGAACAGGACAGCGTCAACAGCCAGTTCTGGGGCTATTTCCTGCGCAGCATGTCGTTTGGGCAGTTTTCATGGAACGGCACCCAGCAAGCGGTCATCATGAATTGCCTGATACTGCTCATGTGGTGCTTCCTGGCGTTTGCCATGCTGCGCCACCGCCTTATACTCAAACAATCGCTCGGCTGGTCGGGCTATTTCGGCACATTTCTGGGCTACAGCATCATTGCGCTGATGAGCGCCAAAATGCTTATTCACGAATGGTCTTATTTCTGGGCCGATATGCGCTATATCTATGCTATTGTTGTATTTTTCCTGTTAACCTATCTGTATATGCTGACTTTGCTGCGCACAACAAACCCCAGACTCTACCTGCTCGGGTTTTCGCTGCTGGCAGCCTATGGCGCTACCTCCCTCTTCCATCTCTACCTACAGCTTGCGCCGAAGATATGACCGTACTATCAATAGCCGCTGACAACCTTTTGGAAACACCATGGAAGTAACCAAACAACAGGGCGATATTATCGTCAGCTATGTCGTCACCGTCTACAACAAGGAGCCGTATATCGGCTATACGGTGGCATCTTTGCTGACACAGGAAGGCGGCTTCCGTAGCGAATATATTTTTGTCGATGACGTGTCGAAAGACCGCTCGCTCGACATCATCGCCGAAGCCACGCGCGATATACCCGACGTGACCATCATCAAGAACAGCGTCAATCGTGGCCCCAGCATCCGCCTGAATCAGGGCGCAAGAATGGCGCGCGGACGCTATATCCAGTTCATCGATTCCGACGATGTCATGTCGGCTAACGCCACCGCCGTCATGATCGGTCTGATGGAAAAATACAATGCCGACGTCGTACATGGCAGTTGGGAAAAGACCGGCATGAAAAGTGCCGATCTCGTCGGACGCAGACTTCCCGAAAATGCACCCTATAAAGTCAGCGACAACCCGCTCGACTTCGTATTCAAGGAACGTATCCGCCGCATGTGCCAGATGATACGACGCGATGTGTTCATCGCCTCCGGCGGCAGTGACGAAGCCGTCTTCATTCAGGATGAATCGCTTGCCCTGCGCCTCGCCCGGGTGGCCAAACGCTTTGTCCTGCTCAATGCGCCGGTGATTCTGATTCCTAAGCTGGAAGGCGAGCTTTCGCGCAATACGTCCCAGCTTAATCATGACCGCTTCCTCGCCAGCTACGATATGCTGGTACAGTTTCCGACGCTGGAGGAAACCGCCCGCCGCCGTCTCTACCGCCGCTGTATTTCGTCGCGCTGGAAACAGGAACGCCTGATGAAGGGTGCACTGCGTGCAGCGCTTTCTTCGATATTCACCCGCTACCTGCGATCGACCTGGTTCCTCCTGCCCGTGGACGACACGTTACTACAGGAGATGTACGGCTTCTTTACGCGCCTGCAGGGCGTGCACCGCGTAGCCGCCCATGGGTGATCGCCCCGCATCCCGCTTTACCCTGTGGAATATGGCATTTGGAACGCTCTGCGCCATGCCCCTGCTACTGGTAGCCACGCGCGGCGGCGCCGATGTCGCTGCCTGCCTGATTGCCATTTTATTTCTGATTCACAGCAAAAAACACCGTCACTGGAGCTGGACCGAACAACTTGAAATGCGGATTCTGGCGGCGCTATGGTGCTTCATGATGGTCGCGGCGTGGTTTACCCCGTTCGATCATACCGCCAGTTTTACCGTCGCCTTTATCTGGGGACGGTTCGTATTGTTCTATGCCGCAATCCGCTACTGGTTGCTGCGCACTCCCGCCGCGCTCCTTACGCTGGGCAGAATGGGGTTTGCCATTTTCGTGCTGGTGGCCATCGACACGATCTGGCAATACAACACAGGCGTATCGCTGTCAGGAAAAAGTATGCTTTATGACCGCCTGACCGGCTCCCTGTCCAACGCCAATCTCGGTAATTTCCTGCTGAAAACCAGCCTGCCGATCATGGGGATTATGGCGTATCATTTCGTAAGCAATCAACAGTATAAACAGCTCTACCTTCCCACTGTCGGGTTCGCTGTCACCATATCGCTGGTTGCCGTCAGCGGCGAACGCTCCACCGCAGTGCTGGCCCTGCTGGCGCTGCTCGTCATCGGCATGACGCTGTTTATCTTCCAGCCGCAGATACGCAAAATGGTGGCGCTGGGCGCAGTAGCGATGGCTGCGCTGCTGGGCTTGCTCGCCGCTACACAACCGGTCATAGCCGACAAGGCGCAGTTTTTTGCCGAACAGGTGGCGGATTTTGAGAATACCTATTACGGCCAGATGTATATCGCTTCGGCAAAACTCTTCCTTGAGTACCCCCTGACCGGCGTCGGCGCGAAGCAATTTTTAACCGCGTGCAAACCGGAGGTGCTGAACGTCACCTATTGCGACATTCATCCGCATAACATGTATTTTGAATGGCTGTCCTCCACCGGATTCCCCGGCATAGTTCTCTTCATCGCAGCCATGGCGGTTATCGGCCTGCGCTTATGGCGCGCCGCGTTGTTCAAGGGGCCGGCCATTATACTGACTACTTTTGCGTTTACCCAGTATGCCGTCATGCTGTTTCCTTTTGTAGTCACGCAGAGCGTGTTTTCCAACTGGCCGGCATTGCTGTTCTGGTATAGTCTCGGCCTTGGAGTAAGCCTGCTGAATATGGTGGACAAAAAGCATGTCTAAACTTCCCTTATCCGTATTTATCATCGCCGTTGATGAAGGCGACCGCATTGCGCGCAGCATTGAAAGCGTGCGTGACTGGGTGGATGAAGTCATCGTAATCGACAGCGGCAGCAAGGATGATACCGTCGCCGTCAGCACCGCCGCCGGTGCACGCGTGATCTATAACGCATGGCCGGGATACGGAATGCAGAAGCGCTTTGGCGAAGACCAGTGCCGCAATGACTGGTTGCTCAATATCGATGCCGATGAGGTGGTGAGCCCGGCGCTGGCTGAAGAAATCCGCATTGCATTCACTTCCGGCACCGCGAAACATGCCGGTTATTGGATGGACATCGTGGAAATCCTGCCCGGTGAAAGCAAGCCGATGCGCTTTGCGCACCGCGTGCACGCCATCCGTCTCTATGACAAACGCAATGCCCGCTTCCATGACAGCACCGTGCATGACTCGGTGCTTATCCGTAACGGCAGTGCCGGAAAACTCTCACATATTGTTGAACACCGCTCGACGCGAGGGCTGGCGCATAGCCTTGCTAAAATCAATCGCTACTCAACCATGCAGGCCGAGGACATGATTACAAAAAATGTACGCCCGCCTCTACTGCATGTGCGGCTGGTGCTGGAATTATTCATCGGATTTTTCAAAGCCTATATCCTGCGCGGCTATTGCCTCAAAGGCACTTACGGCTTCATCAATGCCATGAATTACGGCTATAGCCGTTTCATCCGGCTGGCCAAATACTGGGAAGCCGACCGTCTGCGTAAACGCAGATAAGGGCCTATGCCTTACTCAATAAGCAGGCCGTCACAGGCGTAGAAACCAAGGAGCTGGGTTACAACCTCGTTCATTTTTGCCTTATGTTTTTCTACATCCGCGATAGGTTCATTGTTTAGATTCGTCAGCATCATTTTCTTTTCTTTAAAAGCATCTTCCATTGCCTTGCAGAGCTCTGCAACGGTGCGCGTGCCATCCACCAAAGGTACAAGCAGTTTATCAACATCCCCGACATGGACAGTGGCAAGAAACCCATTGGACATCCATTGATCATACTCTGCCTGATATCGCACAAAAGAGGAAATAGCAGGTTTTTTTGAAACAGTGTCGACGAACGGTATCACCCGCAGACAAAATTGCATACCGCCCGTAAAGATGAAATGCAGAATATAGTCGCATAATTTCTGTTTAAGGAATTCGGTGTCCGCCGGTAAATGCAAGTATTTAAGCTCCTTAAGTTTATCGTAGACTTTTGGGGTAAGCGTTTCAACGCTGATATAGCCTTCATTGTCTTCTATCAGCACACGCATCATGGCCAGCGCCATGGGATCGCTTGTCGGCTGCTGACTCACTCCCGTGGATGTCATAGGCGAGAGAAAGGTAATGACCTTGCCCGCCAGAATATCGTTATCCGAAAAATCCTCCGGGTATCCCAACTGCGAACGGACGAGCGCATTCGCCAGCACGTTGCTTTTAACATTGTATTTCATTTTTATTTCTTTATGGCACATCAGGGTGTTACGGAAACGCCGGTTGGTGAAAAAATCCATGTATTGTTCCGCACGAATTTGGTCGTCTGCGGTTTCCAGCATTTTGGCCATTTCACCTGATATATTATTGACAGACATGGATCGCAGATCGGTGTCGGCCAGATATTGCAGCCCCACCTCTTCCATATCCTTTACGAAGTCGCTAAAATAAAACTGATAATTGGAATCTTCCAGATACTCGCGAAGTAGATAAAATTCATTCTTTTCTTTAAAGCGATTCAACTCGTATTCTACCAGAGCAGCCATATTATGGCTTCCGCCACGTTGTAACATGTCCACCGTATCCTGAAGCAGAAGACGCGCCTGCTTGATTTTGACAGCGGGATCTTTGAAACGTTCCGTATGGTAGATTAGCATCTCACGTATGGAGCGTACGGTGTTCCACGCCGGTAATGTGTTGTAACTGATAAGAGCGACTCCATTAGGAGTGAGATTCGTTTTGCACACCTCCATAACTTTATCCTGCACCTCTGGCGGTACCCACGAATACACGCCGTGCGCTATAATGTAATCGAACATGCCGAATTCTTTAGTCACGTCCATTATGGACATGTGCTTTAATTCAAGATTTTTCAGGCCAGTTGCTTTTATCAACCGGTGACCAACCTCAATTTGAAGCCGTGAATAATCAAGCCCTACACACGTGCTTTCAGGGAAAAGCGCGGCCATGCTCGCAATATTGTTTCCCAAAGCACATCCTATTTCCAGTACGCGCGCAGTTCTGGGATCAGAAGCATTGTGCCCAAGCAACCTTGCAATACTATAGAGATTTGCAGGACTTGTATGCGGATGGGTTCGCCCGCTAGACGGCACTTCATCATAGGCTTCCGCTGCGCTGCGCTGGTCAGATGCTTGTTTAGCCATAGTGGCATTCTCCATGTAGCTGTCTAATACAATTTATTTAGTAAATAAATGCAACTTATATAACTTCGCCTGCACGGTCCGACCCATCGTATATACATGAAAATTATTATGAATTAGGCGGTTGTGTTTGAAGATAATATAAAACCGACTATCGTGATTCACGCTTTATATTCAGACATAGCATAACGCCAATGCGTAAAATACGGGTGACAATTAGGCTCTTGTCGGTTATCGCTAAGGCGATAGGATCTGCGCCCATACTTCAGATGAGTATATTATTATGTTTTTCATAGCCATCCTTCTTGGCATCATCGAAGGCCTGACCGAATTCCTCCCCATCTCCTCAACGGGACATCTCATCGTATTTGGCGAGTTGCTGGGTTTTCAGGGACCTCCCGGCAAGATGTTTGAAATCAGCATCCAGCTCGGTGCCATTCTGGCCATATGCTGGTTGTATAGAAAAATGCTCTGGGATGTGGCCACGCATCTGCACCGCCAGCGCGACGCGCAGAATTTCACGCTCAACCTGTTTCTCGCCTTCCTGCCTGCTGCTATGCTTGGTCTCGCATTTCATCACTGCATCACTGAATATCTTTTCAATCCGGGTGTCGTCGCCGTCACCATGATTCTCGGCGGCTTTGCCATCATCGCGGTGGAGAAATACAAACCGGTAGCGCGCACTATTAGCATACCGGAAATATCCCCGGTCAGAGCGCTCCTGATAGGCCTATTTCAATCGCTGGCCATGATCCCAGGAGTATCGCGTTCGGGAGCAACCATCATGGGAGGATTGCTGCTTGGCGTTGAACGCAAAACCGCTACCGAGTTTTCGTTCTTCCTCGCGCTTCCCATCATGTTTGCCGCCACGTTCTTTGATCTTTTCAAACATCGCCATGACTTATCCAGCGATGGAATATCGCTGATTGCCGTGGGATTCGTCACTGCGTTTTTCTCCGCCATGGCTTGCGTCAAATGGCTGGTCGGTTTCGTCAGCCATCATACATTCGTGCCGTTTGCATGGTACCGCATCGTATTTGGCAGCCTCATCCTTGCCGTAGTGTATTTACGGTAAATGATCGGCTTACTGAGCCGCCCTCCCTTCGCATTACCCTCGGAATCAACGACGGTAAAAGCATTGTTGGGTGCAGCATTGATGAGCTTTGCGCTTCTTATCTATGACGATACGTTTTTCGTAACGTCACAGCCTCAGAATAAGTTTATTTTCTGCTTTGGGATGACCTCCCTTATTCTGGGAATACTGACATGGACGGGTGTCCTCAGAAAACTTGATCGGGTTGTTTGCTGCCTGTTTGCCTGCAGCCTCCTGATCACCATGATTCATTATGCCACCACCCATAAATTCCAATATGTCACCGATGCAGGCGGGCATTTCAGCTATATTGGAACGCTGCTCACGCAACTGCGGTTACCCGATCCAAGGGGCTGGCAGAGCCAGCAACCGCCGCTATATTATTTCGTCGGCGCCATTTTTTATAAGGCAGGCTATGCCTTCGGTATGGAAGATCCAACCTATGCCACGCGTTTCCTGTCTCTGCTGCTCTATATCGGGTTTCTGATCCTGTCGCTGTGGACGCTAGATAGTGTAGTCACGAGATATTCGCCCAGAGAACGAGGCATCGAATTTGGACGGCGGCGAGGAATGATGCAGTATTTTTGGCATAGCGTGTGGCAATGCCCCGCCAGCGCTTGAGAT
>Ga0163144_10012202_pt1 | contig 18082 bp, 33 predicted proteins | sample OliLak19BULKMAT1_FD_123175 | JGI IMG/M metagenome (GOLD analysis project Ga0163144, IMG submission 123175) | Freshwater microbial mat bacterial communities from Lake Vanda, McMurdo Dry Valleys, Antarctica - Oligotrophic Lake LV.19.BULKMAT1 | ecosystem: Environmental > Aquatic > Freshwater >... | reverse complement strand
TACTACAAGCGACCGACTAGGATTTTTCAGTGAAAAAGATCCCGGGCTAGCTTGTAGATGAGACATGAGAAACAACATCACCGAGTACAGCGACGAAGAGCTAAGCCTCACCGTCATGAACGATTACGAGCTGTATAAGATGCGCCGCCTGCCCTTGCGCCTACTGCGCGAGACGCTGGAAGAGATCTTCATCTTCACCACCGAGCAGTGGGAGGATCTGGTCGAGACGATCGAGGCCGACCTCGATGAGAGCGACGAGCCCACCAGCAACTGATCGGCTGGGCACGGCCCCCTAGGGGAAAACTCCTAGAGTTTTCCGTTGCCCACCTCAGCCGAGGCGCTCGCTCGCATGCTGATCGCGCAGGATGATTGCATCCTTCCGAGCCTCGCGCTGGCCTACCCAACGATCACAGAACCTCACCACCCAACGCGCGCTCGCGTAGCCGCACCATTCACGCGTTACCGTGTAACGTTTATCCCTCATGGTCCTAATACAAGCGAGCGGGCCGGCATTTTCACTGAAAAATCCCAGTATCCCGATTGTAGTACGGTCATGAGCAACCAACCCGTCGGTTCCGATTCCACCTTCCGTGATGAATGGCTCGAAGGCGCTGCGAAGGCTTTCTTCGCGACGGCCTACGCCGATTACGTCGAAGAGGGTCACTCCACCGATAACGAGCTGACCGAGGATGAGCGCGAGGCGCGTCTCAGCCTCTCCAAGCCCGGCCCGGGTGAGGATTGGATGGATTACCTTCCCCCCGTCCCGCCTAACGCATACGCGCTCGCTGGCGAGCTGTGGAACGCACTCCACGAGGCCAATGGGGAAGCGGGCGTGTATTCGCTCTCCCTTCGCGCCGAGCATGCCGATGGTAAGGCGCCGGACGCCGAGCAATTCGGCCACTATCTCGCAATGCAGGCGATGGGGCACGGCGTCTCGTGGTTTGACGATCACGCGAAGTTCCCGATCAAGGTCCCGCACGTCGAGTGCTCGCAATGCAGCTTCGGCGATGAGGCATACAGCCCGCCAAAGCGCCGCCGGTAGGGAAGCGAGGCGCGCAAGCGCTTGCGCCCTACACGTAATGAGTTTTCCTGATCTCCGCTGGCCCGAAGGCCTTGGAGTCTAGCCCCGAAGGGCGAGCGCGATTTGCGCCTTCATACGTGACGCTGTAGCAGCGCTCACGCCGATTTCCTGAGCTGCCTTGCCCCATGACTGGGTGCGCTCGAAAGCCGCTAGCAGGTCACGCTGGCGCGGTTCAAGAGCATCGAACGCCGCCCGGATACGTGACGCCTCTTGCTTGCGCATGAGCATCACGCGCGGGTCATCGGTATCCTGGGGAACGAAACCAGAGACGCCCTCTTCTGTATCACCGAGCACAGCCACGTGCTCGAACCGGCGATGTGCAGCGGCAAGCCAATTGATGGCACGCGTGCGAGCAAAGCACGTGAAATGCGATTTCGCCGAGCCCTTGTTAGAGTCGAACGTGCGCGCGGCGTAGTCCAACGCCTGCGACATGATCTCTTGCATGCACTCCTCGACATGATCATCGGTGTAGTACCGAGACGCGCGCAACACCTTGGCAACCGTGCGGCGCATGTCGGGAATCAGCGAGATGATCTCCGATTCGATGTTCAGCATGGTAGGGACTATATAGGACAACAAAGACATTGTCAAGCTGTAAGCGCGCGCCGTTGAAGATCTTTTTAGGAAAACTCAATACGCACGGGCTGAAAGCCCTGAGATCCTTGGCTGTAGTAGACGATCAGCCGCCGGGGAACATGCCGGGCTTGAGCGGCGAACCGCAGCACGGGCAGAGTGCAGAGCGATCGGCGAGCACGTGAAGCTTGCCCGCTTCCCAGGTTTCGCCCTTTTCCTCGGACGTGCGATCGTACGCTTCCAACTGGGTTCCGGCACCGAGCCCGCACGAGCCCTCGCGATACCAGTGGCAGGTATCATCCGTGTCCCAGTAGGCGCCGCACGCGTCACGATCGCCCGAGCAGTAGATAGACGCGCGCGCGTTGTCGAAGATCGACTCGGACACCTCAAACACGCGGGGGACGGTGTAACCGCCGCGAACGTCGGCGCCGCCGTGGATCTGAAGGAGGATGTAGCTCGTGTGATCGAGCGTGAAGTAGGTGTATTGGATCGTCTGCGAAAGCAGATCCTCACCGTTGTACGTGTTCACGGTCATCGGCGAGCCCTCACCATAGAGCCCAGTGACGCCGTCAAGCGACGCAAGCCACATGCCCACGAGTGCGAAATACGACTCGTTAGCGTGCTCCTCGCGAGCACAGAAGCGCTGAAACCGCTTATCAAGGTTCGGCGCGAACGTCACGCGATCCGCAAGCCAGTGGTACAGGTTGACCGTGACCTCGACGCCGTACTTGAAATCAGCAGTAGCGGCCGGCTCGCTCTTGAACTTGCGCGACTGGTTACGCTCGTGGTTCCGACCATAGGCAGAGCCCGAATCGAGGAAGTGAGCGCCCGTGTTCTCGCGTAGCATTTTCTCGATGATGTTCATGTTCTCTCTACAGGTCAGGCTCTAAGGATTTTCACAGAAAATTCAGTGCTCGATCTTTGTAGTTCGGGCATGAGGAAACCGCTAAACGTTCACACAGCGACACCGGGTGATCTCATCCGGCTAGCACGAGAAAACGGCTATGAGATCTTACCGGGTAGAGGCAAGGGATCTCACGTGGTGCTAGGCAAGGAAGGCAAGCCCACGATCACAGTCCCGGGTGGGAAGCATGTCGGGCGCAACGTGGTGCGCCGCATGATGAAGGTGATCCTCGCAGCATAACCAAACAGCACGGGGCCTCAGCATCCCCAGTGCTAATGGAAAACTCTTGAGTTTTCCGCCTCGCTACTGTGAAAAACGAGTCGCGCTCGCTACCACTAGAACTGGATCGCAATGGGCCAGCTCTTGGCTACGGCGAGCCACTTGGCAAGCTGCGCGTCCGTGAGGGTGACGGTCTCGCCTTCCTCGTCGTGAGCCGAGATGAAGAAATCGCCGTGGATGGCGAGATCATTCCTGATCAGCCGGTTGGGCTGATAGCTCTTGAGGAGGAATTCCTCGTCGCAGTAGAGATCGACGCCAGCTCCACCGTATTCGCCTTCGAGGCGCACGTCTTCGATGTATCCGCCCACGATATCCTGCATCGGCTTGAGGCCAGTGGCGATTTCCTCGACGACCGGGGGCTGGCCCACCCGGCAGACGATCACTCTCAGTTTCGTGCTCATGCTCTCTCTACAGGTCAGAGACTGGGATTTTTCAGTGAAAAAGCATCGGCCCACGACTGTAGTACGGTCATGAGCATCATCGTCAAAGTCATGCAGGATTCCGACGCTGAGTCGCCCCGCTCGTGGGACAACCTCGGCATCATGGCGTGCTGGCACCGACGCTACAACCTCGGTGACGTGCAGCCCAAGGAGTCGCCCGAGGAATGGCTCGAAGCCAATGTGTCCAAGGGCTCTATTGCGCTCCTCCTGTATCTCTACGATCACAGCGGTATCAGCATGAGCGTGGGCTCCTTCGGGTGCCCGTGGGATTCCGGGCAGGTTGGCTGGATCGTCGCTACGCCCGAGGCGATTCGTAAGGCCTTCATGGTCAAGCGCATCACCAAAGCCATCCGCGCGAAAGCCGAGGCGTGCCTTAAGGGCGAAGTGAAGACGTACGATGATTTCCTCACGGGCAACGTGTGGGGCTACACCATCGAATCGGTCGACGACTGCACCGAATGCGGCGCGAAAAAGAAGGGCTGCAAGCCTGAAGATGATTCGTGTTGGGGATTCTTCGGCGACGACCTCGAAGGCATGAAGGGCCACGTGGCCGCCGAGTATCACGAGGCGCTCGAAGCAGCCTGGGCCAACCGGGGATAGTGAGCCGGCGGGCTTCCCGCTCTGCATATAGTGGAAAACTCTTGAGTTTTCCGATTCGTACGATTGTCCGAGTGTTTTTCAAGACACCCCGACATATAAGCGGTCAGCCGCTAAAACCAGCCACGTCCATAACCGTATACGGGGCTTGCTCATCCTCGAACCAGTCCGCCGCGAGGCAATAGGTGGCCACGCCTCCATCGCTCGGGCTATCCAGGTTTCCGGCTCCAGGGGCGCAGGGTGAGCAATACATCGCCTTCGTGTAGTGCGGCGACTTCAGGACAAAGATGCCAAAGCCATCTGTACCCATGGTCAGCACGTAGCCATCGCGCTCATACTTGAAGCCGGTGGGCTCGTTGAAATCACCGCAATCGCAGTTCTCGGGGCTGTCACAGTCCGCGTCGTGTTCGACTTCGGGATACTCCGGCTCGAACTCGGCGAGCGCATCGCCCGAGATACTGTGCTGCGAGATGACGCCGTAACGGATGCGTGTCTCGGGGTCCACGTTCGCCATGCCCATGCCGTAGTCGATGCCTGCGTTCGTCATGGCTTTACTACAGGCGAAGCGCTTCTGCTTTTCACGAAAATCCAGCAAGGTTCGCTTGTAGCAGAGGCATGGACGAGTTCAACAACAACGTGCGCCGGCTGGCCAACCTGATCGCCTACGACCAGGACACGGGCGATGCCCCGAAGCTGCTCGTGGTTGCTGCGACGCTCTACAACCAGTGGGCTCCGTTCCCTATGCCTGTCGAGCCGCCTCGGTTCGGTAGCGAAACAAGCGGCGAGTTCACGGCGCGTTAGCACAACCCTTCGGGGTGTGCGCGTTGGAAAACTCTTAGGCCACAGCCCGAAGGCCGGAGCCTAGTAGCCCTGGCCGTTGGTCTCCTTCATCTCATCCTTCCAGGCGTCCCAGTCCACGCCGTCATCATCGGAGCCGATCGCCGCCATCATGCGCGCGACGTCAGCCCACGAGCCCGGGGGAGGCCTGCGAGGGTCATCGCACTGGGCGAGGATAGCCTCCAGCTCTTCGAGCTTGCCCGGGATGGGGGCGACGTCGCAGCCGTCATCGCACGTAGAACCGTCAGAGTGGCAGATGAACTCGTGTTGCTCGGCGATGGTCACGTCCTACCTACAAGCGAGGCAGGCTGCGTTTTCACTGAAAATCCGTGAAACCTGGATTGTAGAAAGAGCATGAGCATCGACTTCCATATCGCTATCGAGGTTGATGGCGGAACACGCTACGTGTATCGCTGTGACTGTTCACAGCGCTGGTGCGATGCGTGCGACGTCGCGTTCGATAAGGGCGAGCGGTCACCCGAAATGTTCTCATGCGCGAACTGCACGGACGTCTCCGTCAACCTGCACAATCAGAACGCTGGCGATTGGCTGCGCTGGGTCGGGCTGGTCTCGGCTCCATCGGGCGAGATCAAGGCCACCGAGCTGGCTGCGCTGTGCCGTCGTCGGCTGTGGGATGAAAAGCGTAACCATGACGCTGGTATATCCTTCGAGGAGTATCAGGGCGCCATGGGCGCTCGTGTGATCAGCGGCGGTCGCCCCGAGGGCAGGCTGCGCGATATCACCGAGCAGATGCTAAGGGTCTGCGAGAAGGCAGGCGACCGGCTCATCTCCTGGGGCTAACCGCCTCGCAGGTTGCAGCGGTTGTTGAAGTGGAAAACTCCAGAGTTTTCTATCTGCACAAACGAAAATGCCGGGTTTCCCGGCTGTAGTGGTCTTACTTGACCGTGAAGCTGCGCTTGGGCTTGAAGCTGTGGACGCGTGCCCAGCTATCTCCAAGCAGCTCCTTGGCCAGCTCCTTGTCGATCCTCGTCTCCTGCGACGTCGACCACTGCGCGGTGACTCCGGCCGGCGTGGTGTGCTTGTCTTCGCTGCGAGCCTTCATGATGCCCTTAGCGACCTCGATCAGGTTCTTCTCCATCTTCTCGTAGGGGGCCATCAGCTCGCGCAGTTCGATGATTTTGGCGAGTGCCTCATCGATGCTGATTTCGATGACGGACTCGCTCTTGGCGACAAACAGGGGCGGTGCTGCGACGGTCTTCGTATCGGTCTTGCTCATCTGGGGACATCCTTTGCGGTTGGCGTCTCTCGCGAGGGCCGGTTGACTAGGTGACCTTACTACAATCGTCTGACATTCACGTTTCATTAAAAAGTAAATGCCCTGTGTTGTAGATAGGTTATGAACTGCTTCGTATCCATCATCAACGAGTCTGGAGCGTGGCGCGTGCGCGTGAACGGACGCCTCATCGGTGACACATTCACGAGCAAGGCCGAGGGCCGTTCGGCTGCGCTGGCATGGTTGACGCGATGATCATCGTCCTCCGTACCGTTGACCTCCTCGAACGCCCCGACCCTCACCCCTATCAGCGTGGCCGGTTCCTGGTCTACTCGCGAATCCTGCGCCACTCAGTGTGGGCGGTGTGGAAGTGAAACGCCCCAAGCTTGTATGGATTAAGCGGGACGGCGGCATCTGGCAATCGCAAGAGTCTGTCTTCACGATCAGGCAGGTCGGCTTGCGGTTCCATGTTCGTGACCTCGTAGCTCACGAGGACGTGACCCGAGCAACGCTGGCCACAGCCAAGAGGTGGGCCGCGAGCCGGGCGTGAGGTGTGAGTCGGAAAACTCAAGAGTTTTCTATAGGCAGTACCGCAGGGAGTCGAACCCTGGCCCGTGGCTCCTTCCATTTCGCAGCCAGCCTGCCACTACTTAAGGTCGGAGGGCTGTCCACGAGCGGCCATCCCAGCAATCTAACTACAACCGAGGGCCGCTGATGTTTCACTGCTTTTCGCTGAAAATAGGTACCTCGCCAGCTGTAGAGAATGCATGACCAACGAACTCCGACTGAACTGCGACGTCATCGACGTCACGCCGAACACCATCGACTGGTCCGAGGAGATGGGCGAGGACATGGAAGGCTGGCGCGCGTTCGAGGCTTTCACGTGCGACGAGTGCGGCCGAGTGGTCGTCTCCTCGATGCTCGGCGAGAACCAGTGCCGCGATCTCCTCGAAGAGATCACGGTGACCGAGGAGGACGGCTCGGATGGTGAGGAGCGCAACCAGTGCCGTTGCACCATCCACAACGAGGGACCCCAGATGAACTACTGGTATCCCGTCAAGCTCGACGACTGCGAGGAGGCGGCGAAGCTGATCGCTCACCTGCCCCTGTGCATTGTCGAATTCGAGGACGGCGACACCGGCCTCGCGCTCACGGGTGGCGGTATGGATCTCTCCTGGGAGATCTGCGAGGCGTTCATCGCTCTCGGCTACTTCCCGCCGCTTCACTTCTGCGACCTGCCGCGCATGAGCGGCCGTGGCAAGTCCGACAAGGACAAGACCACGATCGCGGCCTGCATGGAGTCATGCAGCATCGCGGAGGGTTGGGCAGCCCGCAAGCGCGAGCGCCTCTCCGAGAACTTCAAGACCGACGCGGCGTGAAACCATGAACCACCAGCGCTGTATGGTTCTAATGACTGCGCTAACGCAGTTCATCGACAACCAGCCCGAGGAATGGCAGGACGAGCCGGACGAGTACATGACGCCCGAGCGTCGCGCCGAGGTCAAGCTAGCGCAGGAGATGCTCGACGAGCTGACGGTAGCCCACCTGGCAGCGCACGGCCTGCTGTGAGGTGTGGAACGGAAAACTCATGAGTTTTCCGTGTAGGGGGTAGCCCCGTTGCCTTACTCGCCCTTTGCCAGCTTGTGGCAGTAGTCGTATGCCTTCATCACGTTCGTATTGCCAAGGTCTTGCGTGCCCGCGAGATGGGCGATCTTGTCAGCCCACAGGAGTGCCACCGGGTGGCGGTTGCGCTCGTCAGTCCCCTTGGTGTGAGTGCCGAGATCGATCATCGCGCGAGCGAATGACTGCGCCACACCACAGAGGTTGCACGCGTCTTGGACGGCGATGGCTTCTTTCGCGAGACTCTTGAGTGATTTGCTCATGTCCTAACTACAAGTAGACCAAGCTAGATTTTCAGTGAAAATACCGGAGCCCCTACCTGTAGATAGAGTATGTTTCGCATCGTCCAATTCAAAATCCCCGCAGTCAAGGTCGAGCAATGGTTCGAGCAAGAGAAGAGCGTATCCCGGCTCCTGTACGACCGATGCCCCATGCGCGAGCGCAATGGCTTCTACTACTCGGCGCCAATGGCCACGACAAGTGCGCTATTCTTCGAGTGTGAGCAGCTGCTCCGCTCACTCGTGGGCGACCCGCCTCACCTAGTCGAAGACCTCACCCCGGAGTATCGCCTCCTTCGCACGCGAGCACCGCAAGCGTACGACTACGACTACTGCATCGAGGTTGGCTCGATGGCTGGCGAGTTCGACACGGAGCGGCTCGTCGCTATGCCGGTGGAGTCTGTCGAGTACCAGAGCGGCCGGTACTCGTCGGGGATGTTCACGCCCATCGATTGCCGGTAGTATCGTCTTCTCACCGGCCGGGGTGACCGAATGGCAATTCCGCTGTTTGTTCAGCATAACCCCGGTCGGTGGGGCTTTTAATAGATCGGAAAACTCTTGAGTTTTCCGTTCCCCGACCGGCGCAAACGCCTGCGCTACTACAGCGCCGCGTCTTCGTCGTCGTGGTCAACCACGGTGCGCTTCGCATCGGCGCCCGGCTTCACGCCACGCACGCGGTTGACCTTGCCGTGCTCGTCGAGCATATCCGAGGCGGTCTGCAATGCGCGCAGCGCGAGCATGTCGCTCTCGCGCTCGAACTGGTCACGCGGGCTATACCCGGTGCAGTCAGCGCAGGAGAAGCCTTCCCACTTGCCGCTGATCGCCTGGTCCAGGCACGTGCCATAGAACGAGCAGTCCGTGCACTTGATCTGTTCGATCAGCTTGAGGACCACCTTGAAACGCATAGGGTCGTCGGTTGTACGAACACGGTTGACCACGAGGGTCTCGTCGTCGTTCAACGCTCGCGGGTTACAGCGGATCTGTACAAGTACAGGAGTCGTCTCCACAACCGCTGCAACCTGCGGTGCGGTTTGCACCTTGGGCTCAGCAACGAGGGCGTACGCGCCATCGGTGGGGCGAGTGATCACGCCGTGCTTCATGAGGCGGCGCAGGTTGTTGCGCACCTTACTGTTGCCGAGGCGTAGACCAGCGGCGCAGACCTGACAACGGTCCTCGGGGCAGTCGTGCTCGTCGACCATGTCCCAGCCGTTGGCCTCCATGATCTCGGCGATCTTCATGACGCTCTGGCCGGCCCTGTACGCACCCTCCAGTGCGTTCACGATCGCGCGCTCGTCATCCCTCATGTCCTCGAACGAGAACCTGTCACCCTTACCGACCATCATCATCATTCCATCCATTGGCGGCGTCCCCCTCATACCCTTGTTACAACCAGGGCTCACATCATTTTCAATCTTCGATGTCGACCGCTGTACTACGCGGTCGCGCTGACGGTCAAGCAGTGAAACCTGTGAATTGTCTGTGAATTCATATGGTTGCGGGAAACCTGTGGACGCAGACGCGTATCTGCGTGTTTATACGCATAATTCCCCGAAACCACAGTATTCACAGGGGTCTCCACTCCACAGGAAACCACAGCCCCGAGCGATTACTTTTCAGCGAACTTCAGGGCGGCGTCAAGCTGCGCGCGCGTCTTCGTTGCCAGGGAGATCTTCTCCCCTGGGTTAGTACCAGGGCTATCAGCGATGGCGAGCACGAGCTTCAACGCTTGGAGCAAACGAGGGTACGAATCCTGCGCTCGCTTGTAGTTTACCAGGTCGGCGAGCTGGAACATCTGCGCCACCTTGGTCAGCGCCGCGTGCTCCTCGGTCGTCAGGTTGATCTGAACGTGTCCGGGAAACGGACGCGTGACCTTCTCCAAGATTGGAGACAGCGCGGTGACAACATCTTTGAGGTCCATGCCCTTCAGTACATCCGAGGCGGGATCCTTTTCCACTTTTTCGCTCTCGTCTTCACGAAATCCGCGCGCAACGCTCGGAAGCTTATCGGTCAGCGCCTCCTCCAGGTGCATCTCGATGTAGTTCTCGCCTCGCAGGATGAAACGCTCCAGTGGATGGCCGGTAAGCTTCGCGTGAAGCTGCGCCATCGTGGCGATCTTTCCATCGCCGATCTCGAAGCACCTCTCCTTGCCACCAAGCACCATCGAGTCGATGAAATCGCCGAAGCCATCATCACCCATGTCGAGGTCGGTCCACTTGGTGCAGACCCGACTGAGCGTGCTCTTGGTGTTGCGGTACGTCTTCGTGAACTGCGCGAGCTTCTGCCACGTGGCCAGCTCAAGATCTGCGTAGAACGTGCGATGGGCCTTGTGATCGCGACCCCAGTCACGCTGCTTCTGATCGAAGAGACGCGAGCGCACGAACTCCTCGATCGCTCGCTTCGAGTCAGTGAGTCCTCGGTGATTTGCGGTGATTGCCTTGGCTAGCTCGTCGAGCAGGGGCCAGAATTCACCCTCGTCCAACGCATGGCACTGATCGAGATACGACCTAACGGCGCATCCATATCGACCAGTCAGCTCCTTGTGCTCACCAGCCAACTCCACGAGAGATTTGAGGTTATCGACCATGGATACTTTACAATCAGACGGCTTTGCTTTTTCAGTGAAAAATCCTGACGAGCAACCTGTAGCTAAGGTCATGAGCACCCAAACCGCAGAGTTCAAGTCCTCGCAAGGACAGCGTGCTGGCGCCCTCCAGCTTCGATTCGATGAGCTGACCAAGAACGAGCAGTTCCTGGTCACCTTCCTGGCCAAGGAAGGTCGCCCCGTCCACACCATCGTCGAGATCATGGAAGGTCTCAACTGGCACAAGATCAAGGGCGGTCGCGCTCGTGGGTCGAGCCGAGTTCGAAACACGCTGCGCCGCCTCGTGCGCGCCCAGTGGCTGAACCACGCCAGCGAGGTCGGCGACGGTCAGTACCGGCTGAGTAAGAACGGCCTGGATCGCCTGCGTCGCATCGTCAAGGACGGCGACAAGCCGAACGCGAAGCCGGTCCCGGCTCCGATCACCGACAAGCAGATCGAAGTCGAGCAGCCGTTCTGACCCACCCGAGTGGGGTGGCAGGGGCTCCCGCCCCACGTCTGCGTTCTGGAAAACTCTTTGCTCATACTGAAAGGGGCGGCCATAGGCTGCCCTTTTTCTATTGGACCTCACGCTCCAGCATTTCAATCGTCTCGCCGTAGCTGACGTTCTGTTCCACCTGATGGAAGACCGTCATCTGATCGTCGAAGGTCTCGCAACCCTCGAACTTGATCTTGTCGAGCACGTCCCAGCTCTCGTCGATCCGATCAGCCATGAGAGAACGCGCTGACTCCTCTGCGGTCTGGCGTCCTCCATAGACCGAGCAGTCCACGCCATGCTTGTGCGTGTAGATGATCACGACGACCGTGATCTTGTGACGCTTGAGGGCCGCACGACCGAGCGCCAGAATCTCATCCTCGGTGGGTATTAGTTACCCCAAGCTTGCGGCTTGAATCCACCACGACCGAGCCACTCGTGCATGGCAAGGATCAGCTCAGCGAGGCGGTTGGCGTCATCCTGATCGACGCCGTTTCCGTCCTCGTCTTCGTAGGTCTCCTGGATCGAGGCGGCCAGCTCCAGCATCTCTTTGAGGTTCGCGTTGGGGTCCATGATTCTTCTACAACTCAGCTACTGGGATTTTTCAGTGGAGCCCCAGTCGTACTCGGTCTCCATCCACATCTCTGCGAACTGAGCCAGGCACGTGGCCGGGTTCGAGACTGGGCTGTAGCTGATCGCCTCCTGGAAATCCCCATCCCAGTAGAACTCGATGAACTTGCCACCGGAGTACTCAGTTGTCCGCTTGTAGTCGACGACGAACGCTTCCCAGTTGCCCGAGTCGTGCGCCATGGTGGCGAACGGCCAGTGCTCCAGGTAGGCGGGATGCTTGGTCCAGTGCGGCTTGGCGTCTCTCATAATTCCCCTACAACCGAGCGGCCGTAATTTTTCCGGATTAATAAAAGGCGATCGTTCAAAGGCACGCAGCCTTGGTCGAGTCACGAGCTAAGAAAACTCCAACCATAAAAGCAACTGGAGGGCTCCACCCCCTCGCCTTCGCACCCATGCACGGGTGACAGCGCGGCCCCTCTGCCCCGGAGATCAGCTGGGTCTAGAACTCCAGCCTACCCTCCGGCATGACATCAGCACCGCTCCAGCGAGTCAGTATCAGCGCCCTCCGGTCACAAAAGAACTACAACCGAGACGGCTCCTTCTTTCAGGAAACCGCTCGTGCTCCGACTAGTACGAGAGGGCTTCGCGGTCCTCGTCGCTGATCGCGACGTTCCAGGCCTTGGCGAAGAGAAGCTCCCCGCCCTTGCGCTCCAGGTCTTCCACGTCCGTCCAGCGGCTCCAGATCTCGCTGTGAGCGCAGCGGGTGACCGCGTTGACGATGGCGTCACGGCCGTAGCCGGGCTCGGCCTGGTAGGCGCGGAGGAGACGCTCGTACATCTCCTCGGGCTTCACGCCCGAGACGTGGACCACCTTGTTGTGGACCAGGCCACGGAGCACGCTCTCGACGTCGCTCACGCCGTAGCGCTCCAGGACGTTCTCCAGAGTCGCCTCGCTCCACTTGTCGGCGAAGTGCTTGACCTTGCCCATGGCGGTTGCGATGCCGGCGGTGATGTCCGCCTCGATACCCTGCCCGAAGTGCCGGCGACGAGTGACCATATCCTTCGCGTGATCGATGATGATCAGGTTCAGGCAGAGGTTGCGGAAGACCTGCGCCGAGATCTGGATCGAGCCGCTGCCGTCGTCGGCAGTCTTGACCATGATGCCAGCCTTGAAGATCTCGCCAGCGACGGCGCGCTCGGGCTGGATGTCCGTGTGGAAGAGGACATCGATCCGGGCCTTGTACCCGTCATAGACGATGTCGCACTTCGCGTCGCCCGGGATGGCCTCGTGGCGCATGATCTGCTCGGCGATATTGTTGATGTCGTGCGCCTCGTAGCGCGGTCCGACGAAGCTCCAGGCCTCACGCTTGCCGCTCGTGTGGTTGAAGCGGGTGCGGAGGGTCAGCTCCTTCTCGACCATGACGGGCGAGGGCTTCGGGCCGGGCTGGCCAGCATCCTGCCAAGCCTCGACGAGCGCGGAGGTAGCACGAGCGTCCTCGCGCCAGCCGTCCTGTGCCCAGTGGTTGAAGTTCGTGGCGCGCAGCGCCGGGGGACACGCGCGGAGGTAGCTCGCGCCGCCCGGGGTGACCATGACGCCGACGCCGGTGATCGCGCGCTCCGAGACCTGGAGTGCAGCGCCGCCCCGCATGACGGTGCCGTCATTCAGCATCTTGAGGGACGGGACCTTGCAGACGATATCCTTGCGGTCTTCCTTCTCGACGAGGTTGATCAGCTGCTCGCACGCCTCGGAGACGCTCGGCTTGTCGTCGTGCTCCTGGCGGGACGCGCGGAAGTTCGCGACGCCCGTGCTGTTGACCTGCGAACCGATGGCGTACACCGGGGGCGCCAGCGACCAGCCAGCGGCGACGGCGGCACGCTCGTCCTCCTCGGCGCGCAGCTTGCCCTCGGTAGAGATGCCGTTGACCACGTCGGGCTTGGCGACGAACACCGGGGTGGAAGAGACGGGACCGTTGTCCAGCTCCAGGAGCGAAAAGCGAGCGGAAGAGTCGTCCATCTGAGTCTCCATCTTGTTGGGGTTCGAAGCGTTCATGCCCTAGCTACAGTTCTCAGCAGTTTCTTTTTCAGAATCCTGGTGAAAATGTTTGCTGGCCCCAGCTGTACCAGCACGGGGTGACATCGCGCCCGAACTCAGCATGAGTGAAGAGGAAAACTCTAATCCGTGAAAATGAACGGCGGTTCAGTTGTAGTATCTTCTTGGGCTTGATTCAGCCTGACGCGCTGCGCTGTACACCCGTGGTGTGCGTGGGTGCTCTCCACAGATGGTGGGTAACCTGTGGGCCTGGTCAGCTAGACCAGCGCAAGCGCTTGCGTATACGGAAAACTCAGGAGTTTTCAAAATACCACCTGCAAAAACGCTACGTTGTGTCCGTAGCGCTCATGGGGAATCTACTTACGACGGAAGAACGTGCCGTTCTTGCCTACGTGCGGGTTGTCGTAGACCACACGCTCCACCACTTGAACTCGGGCTGTGCTGCGCGGCGAGCGCTTTGTGTACTCCGGGTTGTTGATGGCCCCGACAATCTTCTTCACGCTCTTGGTGCCCTTGTGGTCCGCGTAGCAGACGAGCGCGTGACGGACGCCGGGCATCCACCCGAAGCTGGTCAGGAAGAAATTACCGAACGCGCTGAACGGCCTCCCCATGAGGAGCACGGCGAGCGGCGGGAACACGTAGCAAAGGAAGAGCAGCATCTACGCCTTCCTCATCCAAGCCCAGTGAACCGTGAAGGTCCGACCCTTCTCGTCGGTCACCTCGAACTCCGCCGAGTTCTTTGGGTTCGGCCCAGTGACCGTGCCCAGGAACTTCCGGGAGTCGTCGTTGACCTTGACCTTGTCACCAATTTTGAAATCGCTGTCCATGTTCTCTCTACAACCTACGGTGCTGGTATTTTCACAGGTGGACAATCGACGTTCGGTTGTAGATAACCGAGACGTGAATCGCCACGAGCTACTGGCACGTGCAGTCCAGCACATGCCACGAGATCGACGGCGGTTTAACCTACGCCTGTACTTCGCTGTTCTTATTTGCGTCGTTGCTGTCGTTGCTGTGCTCGGCCACCTCTGACTCGGCCTTGATCATCACGTCCCTCTACAACCTTAGGCTTCGTGATTTTCATGGGTCTTGAAGTTCGGGTCCTTCTCCTTGGCCATCTTCTCGGCATGCACGCGCATGAACTTGAGACAGAGGGCCATCTCCTCTTCGAGCTGGATGACGCGCTTCTCTAAGCGCTTGTTGTTCTCTAGGGCGTTGCGAAGGGCTTGCTTCTCGTTGTCGTTCATATTGATGTCCTAGCTACAGTCCAAGTGTCTGTTTCTTCCACGGCATGGAAGAAAGGAAAACTCTTTGTCCACGCCCTCAGGCGGCCGGCTGCGCCGTCGCAGTCTGCGACGGCGCGATCGAGCAGCTTGTTAACCTCGCCGCTCGTCAGGTCCATCGAGGTCGCCATGTCGTTGATCATCTTCGTCACCGTGGAACCGTCGAGGGCGGCCATCATCTCGTCGATCAGCCGGGCGAACTGGATTTTGTCGGTGGTCTTGCTCATGTCTCTACTACAACCGACTCACCCGTAATTTTCACGGTCCTCGTCTGTAACTAGGTCGGCGACTCCATCGGCCGTCACGGTCTTATGCTTCGACACAAGCCAGCGAACCTGCGCCTCCATCGGAGCATCGTAAACGTCCGGGTTCACGAGGATAAACCGACCGCGCGCCATGCCGGGAAGCCCTGCGATGATTGCATCGGTGTCGACGCCAGGGAGCGCACGGAGAATCGGCTCGACCTTGGACAAGGCACGCTCGCCCATGATGCGACCGAACGCCATCGTGCCGACCTGCCCGAGCGCTTTGTAGTCGATATCACCGGGGCTCTGAGTAGCGAGCAAGCAACAGAGGCCGTACTTCCGAGCCTGGCGCATGAGCAGCATGAGCCCTTGCTTGCTGGCGGGATTCTTGACGGGCGGCAGATACGGCGCAACCTCGTCCATGTAGAACATGCCCCAGAGCTGCTCACCATCGAGGGTCAGCATCCACTGGTACAGAGCACTACAAAGCAGCGAGATGAAAATTTCCTTATCCTCCTGAGAAGTCAGCGTATTGAGGTAGATAATCGAGAGCCGAACCTTGCCGGTCGCCGAGGGTCCGTCGGTGTACAGGCCGAACATCTCGTTGACGTCAATCGGCTTGCCGAGGTCGAACATCAGGCGATTCGCGCCGAGGGTCTTGAGGAGAAATGCCTTGTGACACTTCGCGCGAGCCTTGCTGTCAAAGACCGGGTCCAGTTCACGCGCGAGCGCCATCGGCGGGTCACCGAGGAACGCGAGAAAATCATCGATGGAATCGCACGCGAGCCCTTGCTTGTCGGCGTATTCCAGAATCATCGAGAACGCCACAGGGGCGCTCTCATCGTTCGCACCGACCATGCCCGCGAGCGCTTGACCGACGGCGCCGAACGCGCGGATACGGTCCTCGGGACGGATATCGCCGGGCACGTCCATCGCGGGCGTGAACGAGACGGGAATCCCCAGCGTGGCGCCGGGCGTCCAGATTTTCACGTCCACGTTGCGACGGAACTCGGCTGCGATGGCAGGGTCGACACCCATCTTGACGAGGATGGCAGGGTCCTCGATCAGCGCGAACGATGCGAGGTCGCCCTGCGGGTCCACGGCAATGACGGGCAACCGCTTACGGATGCACTCTTCGACCATGACCTTGCAGAGCACGGTCTTGCCCGAGCCCGAGGCACCGAGCGCCAGCATGTGGCGGCGCAGTGCCTCGATAGGCAGCTGAACGAGGTCTCCGTCCGGCGTGTGTCCGATGGTCAGGGGCAACTTCATGTCCGGTCTACAAGCGAGGGGGTCGGCATTTTCACTGGCCGTTGAGGATGGGGCGAAGCTCCGAGACGCGGAACACGGCGCAGGCGATACCGCACGCGAGGTAGATCCTGACGTCGTAGTGACTCTCGTACGAGTACACCTTCCCCTGACGCCAGGTCTTCGTGTAGCCGTCGCGATAGAGGATGTACTCGCCCGTATGGGGCCGCCACGTTTCCCATTTCTTCGCCATGGTCCAGCTACAACCGGCGGGCTACTCGTTTTCACCGAGCCGGCGCGAGCCGGTAGGCTGGGATGGAACACTCCACATACCCCACAGGGCGCACCGTCTACCGATCACCAAACGTTCGTCCTCGAACCGCATCATCCTGCGAGGCGGTCAGCCTCCACTCAGCTACAACAGTTGGAAAACTCCTGAGTTTTCCGTTTCTCCTGTGGGAGGTAAAAGTTTTTATCTCCCATGCAAGAGACCTTGTTTGGCATGGGGTAGACGACATCTACCGATCACCAGTCCTCGTCTACCAATCAATAGACGTTGCGCTGCATAGTCAACAAAAGGGCAGAACGTTACCTCGGGTATGAAAACGACGGGCCCCTCGTTTGTAGCTAGGACATGAAGGGTTGCCGTCCGCTCTCAAAGCAGGAGTCCGAATCGGTCCTCGCCCAGCTCTCGATGGACGAATGGACCGGGCTCCGCAACAGCTGCCTGTTCGTGCTCGGGCTCAACACCGGGTTCCGGGTGTCCGAGATGCTCAGCCTGGATGTGGGGGACGTGAGTCAGCACGGCTCCATCGTGGACGCCGTGACCGTTCGCCGCTGCGCCATGAAGGGCAAGGGCGAGGGTCGCACCGTGCGGCTCAACGCCAAGGCCAAAGCAGCGGTCTCGACCTGGCTGGCCACCCTGAACCACTGGGGGTGCGACACCGGCACGCCGCTGTTCTGTTCGAGGGCTCGCAAGAGGATCAGCCGCATCCAGGTCTGGCGTCTGTTCGGCCAGGCCTTCGCCTCAATCGGGCTCACTGGCATCCTGGGGACCCACTGTATGCGGAAGACCTACGCGGACCGCATGTACACGCTCTTGGGCGGTGACCTCAAGCAGCTCCAGGGGGCGCTCGGGCACAAGTGGATCACCTCGACCAGTCAGTACCTCTCCTTCAAGGAGGACAAGATCAACGAAGCCATCGACGCCCTCTAGAAGGTGAAAATCTTGCTGGCCATGTCGCCCAGCACGGGGTCCTTCTTTTCGATGACCTTCTCGTGAACCCGCTTGATGGTGTCGATCCTGGACGCCGTCTGCTCAACCCAGTCCCCCTTGGTCTCCAGGACCGGGGTCGACACGACTACCTCCTTTACCCGTGGCCCACCAACCAGCGGGTCTCCTACCTGCGCCGGTCGGCGCGGTGGCGGGGTATCCCGGAAACCATTGGCGGCAGTCTTCCGCTCGAACCGTGGAATCGCCTCGGCGGCTACCTTCTGGTCGCGGTCAGGCATCTCGAAGAACGCTCGGAGCATGTCCTCGACTACGCCGGAGCCGGTCTTCCCGTTCGCCTTCACATAGGTCTGGAGACGGTCATAGACCTCGCCGGACACGCTGATACTACGTCTGCTCTGCTTTTTGCTCATAAATACTTGGATTCCTGTAATCGATTACGTGATGGGATCTAGATTGTCAACGGACCAGCCTTCAGTCACTTAGATCACAATCAAATCAAAAATCCCCGGGTCAGATCTGCACTACCTATTATTTCT
>Ga0163144_10012201_pt1 | contig 18082 bp, 15 predicted proteins | sample OliLak19BULKMAT1_FD_123175 | JGI IMG/M metagenome (GOLD analysis project Ga0163144, IMG submission 123175) | Freshwater microbial mat bacterial communities from Lake Vanda, McMurdo Dry Valleys, Antarctica - Oligotrophic Lake LV.19.BULKMAT1 | ecosystem: Environmental > Aquatic > Freshwater >... | reverse complement strand
CCTGAAACAGAAGAGCTGGTGGACCTCGTTTTTGATAAGCTGAAGTTCCGCTGGAAGCAGTTTCCTATTCTTAAAATTGTTGATGCTGGAGCGGGTTCGGGATGTTTGGGTCTAGGATTCTTGGATCTTCTTTTAAAAGAAGAAGGGCTTTCTCAGTCGCGACTCGAGCTGCTTCTTATCGAACAATCTCAAGAAGCCGTTCCCTACCTAAAAACCAATGTTGAAAACTTCTCCTCCGCTCGTTTGCCTGGAGACCGTTTTCAGATCGACATTCTTTCGGGTTCTTGGAGCTCATGGACCCCCAACACTCCTATTCAAGTTTTGCTCTCGAACCCCCCCTATATCAGCGGCTCTCTACAGGACGACGCGGATCAAGAAGTGAAAACTTTTGAACCTCACGAGGCCCTTTACCCCGCAGACTTAAATCTTCATCAGGACGCAAGCGGCCCTTATCGAGAGCTTATAAAAATCGCGCAACAGACGGTAGTTTCGGGCGGTGTTGTGGCTTTTGAATTGGGCGCCTCACAAGCCTCGTGGATTGCAAGCTTTGTGGAAGAGAACTACCCTGACTGGCGGGGCGAATTGATAAAAGATATGTCTAGAAAAGATCGTTTCTGGATTATGGAAAGAATTAGGTAAAACAAAAATGGATAAGTTTGTTGTAAAAGGCACGGTTCGTTTAAAGGGTGAAATTGATGCGGGCGGTTCTAAAAACTGCGCCCTTCCTGTGATGTTTGCGACCTTGCTCGCTGATGGCAAACACGAAGTGCGTAACGTGCCTCGGCTTGCGGATATGGAATTTTCTCAACGAATGCTTTTGCATTTTGGATGTCCCGTTGAACAGCGTTTTCATCGTTCTTTTGGAAGTGATTGGATTGTGGATGCCTCCAACATCACATCGAGCGAAGCTCCTTATGACTATGTTCGCAAAATGAGAGCTAGTTTCTTTTGTCTTGGCCCTTTGCTGGGTCGAACGGGGCGCGCGCGCGTTTCTCTGCCGGGCGGATGTGCCATCGGCGCGCGGCCTATTGATTTGCATTTGATGGCATTGGAAAAGCTGGGAGCTACAATCGAACAAAGCCAAGGTTATGTAGAGGCCAAAAGCGCAGGGCGGCTTGCTGGAGGCAAAGTTCTTTTTCCCATGGTGTCGGTGGGAGCTACGGAAAATGCGTTGATGGCGGCAGTTCTTGCAAGGGGACCAAGTGTTATTGAAAACGCAGCTCGAGAGCCAGAGATTCAATCCTTGGCGGAAGCCCTTATTGGCATGGGTGCTCAAATCGAGGGTGCCGGAACCAGTCGCATCGAAGTGCAGGGAGTGTCTTCGCTCAAGCCCATGAACTTCACCATTCCTGCAGATCGCATTGAAGTGGCGACTTATTTGATCGGTGCTCAGCTTTCGGGTGGTGACGTTACTGTTCGTGGCGCACGACATGAGGACATGGAAGTGGTCTTGGCGATGCTCGAAGAGTCGGGTGCCAGTGTCGAGAGAGCCGCTGATTATGTTCGAGTAAAAGGTTCTGAAAAAATTCTACCCGTAGACATCACAACGCAACCCTACCCAGGGTTTCCAACAGATGTTCAAGCGCAGTGGGTGACCCTCATGACTCAGGCTGAGGGGAGCTGCGTTGTAACCGAAACTATTTTTGAAAATCGTTTCATGCACGTTCCCGAATTGGTGCGTATGGGAGCAGACCTCAACATCAATGGTTCCTCGGTTTTAATCAGGGGCAAACGAGGTCAATTGCAGGGCGCTCCAGTGATGGCGACTGACTTGCGCGCGAGTGCGAGTTTGGTGCTTGCAGCTTGTGTGGCTCAAGGCGAATCCCAAATCAAGCGCATTTATCACCTGGATCGCGGCTACGAATCTATGGAGCACAAGCTTCAAGCACTAGGTGCCAACGTAGAGCGCCAAACTGATTCTTAGCAGGCCTTTTCTTCAGCCAGCTGTTCCTACGACATTATTTGCGTGCAAATAAATTTTTGCGCAGGCGAGCGCGTCTGAGAGTGCTTCGTGGTGATTGAGTTCGATGTCGAGCGTTTGGCACACGTTTGCGAGGTTGGCGGGTTTAATCTGTAGAACGTTGCGAGCAATGTTCACTGTACACTTGAAGGGAAGTGCTAATGGAGAAATTCCATAAGCTTGCCAACAAGCTTGGAGCACTCTTCTGTCAAAGGGCGCATTGTGGGCGACTAAGAAGTCCACCCCATCAAACAAAGGTGCAATCTCTGGCCATAGATCTCCAAAGCTTGGAGAGTTTTTTACATCGTTCCAGCTTAGACCGTGAATGTGGGTGAACATCATGCGCTCTCTGGGCGGACGAATGAGCTTCACATCGGTTTTGACGATATTGTTGTTTTCGACTCGCACCATGCCAATGGCGCAGGCGCTATCAGCACCGTTGTCTGCGGTTTCAAAATCAATTGCAAGAAACGAGTTCACTAAAAATCTCCATCAATTTTAACTTTGCCGCTAACTCCTATCTGATAAGCGGACACACGTCTTTCAAAAAAGTTAGTCAATTCTTTGAGGTCTTGAAGCTCCATGAATGGAAAGGGATTGAGAGTGTTGTAGATAGGGTCCAGCCCAAGGCGCACAGCCCGTAAATCGGCAACATGTCCTAGATAGCTTCGCATGTCTTTTAGGCTCATTCCAGAGATGCCTTCTCCAAGAATATCTTGAGCAAAAAGCATTTCACATTCAACGGCTTCTTGAATCATTTCACGAACCGATTTTTTTAGATCATCATCAAACAGATCAGGCTCTTCTTTTCTTATAGTGTCCACTACCGCCATCGCAAACTCTATGTGAGCGCTTTCATCGCGGAAGACCCAGTTGGTTCCCGTGGCCAACCCCGGAAGCAGCCCTTTTGATCTCAGAAAATAGACATAAGCAAAAGCGGCAAAAAAGAAGAGCCCTTCGATGCCGCAGGCATAAGCGAGGAGGTTCATTATAAACTTTTTGCGATCTGCCTTGTTGTGCAGTTCGGGGAGTTCGCGAATGCTGTCCATCCACTTTTGCGAGAACTCCGCCTTGGCCTTGATGGATGGGATTGTGTTTACGGCTTGAAAGGCTTCGTTTCGTTCTTCGGGGTCTTGGATATAGGTGTCGAGTAGCGTGAGATAAAACTGAATGTGAACGGCTTCCTCAAAAAGCTGCCGAGACAAATACATGCGAGCCTCGGGAGAATTGAGGTGAGCGTAGAAGTTGAGAGCGATGTTGTTGGAAACGATACTGTCGCCCGTGGCAAAGAAGGCAACGAGTCGGTGCACTAGATGGCGCTCTTCTTTGGAGAGTCGAGACTGAAGGTCGTTTACGTCTTGTGAGAAATCAACCTCCTCTACGGTCCAATGATTCTTTATCGCTGTTGTGTAGCGTTCGTAAAATTCGGGATATTTCATGGGGCGAAGTGTGAGTTCAAGTCCGGGATTAAGAAGGGTCATTGGCATACCTCGCAAGCTGTTGTGGAGATCTCTGAGGCGGGTCGTGAGCGAAGATAGTAAGTCGTTTTCAATCCGGCCTTCCATGCGTAAAAATACATCGAAGACATTTTTTCAATTGTTGGAGTTTCCATGAATAAGTTTAGAGACTGGCTCTGATCAATAAAGGCTCCTCGGTCTGAAGCCATATCAATGAGGGCTTTCATGGGGAGTTCCCACGCGTTTCTGTAGAGAAGGCGAAGGTTTTCTGGAATTTCTAGAATGTTTTGAATGGATCCACCGCTTTGCTTGATCTGGTTGCGAATTGCAGCATTCCAAAGGCCGAGCTTTTTGAGGTCTGCCACTAGATACTTGTTGTTCTGAATAAACTCTCCAGAGAGTGTTTCACGTTTGAACATGACAGAAACCTGAGGCTCAATGGATTCGTAGCAGCCTGCAATGCTCGCAATTGTGGCCGTGGGAGCAATGGCAACAAGAAGAGAGTTTCGAAGTCCCGAGGATTGAATTTTTTCTCGGAGTTCTTTCCATTTTAGGGAGGGGTCTGATTCGCGTTGCCAAATATCAAACTGCAAAACCCCTTTTGAATAGCGAGACTTGTCAAAGTTGGGGTGTTTGCCGAATTTTTGCGAGAGCTCACAAGACGCTTCGAGGGCGTAGAAGTAAATGTGTTCGGCTATTTTTTTGGAAAGGAGTTTGGCTTCATCGCAATCGAAGGGGAGTCGTTTTAGGAAAAACAAATCCTGTAAGCCCATAACGCCTAAGCCAATGGGGCGCCAAAGAGAGTTTGATTTTTTTGCCGATTCGATGGGATAAAAATTAATATCGATCACTCTGTCTAAGAATTGAACGGCTTTAAAAACAGTGGAACGAAGTTTTTTAAAGTCGAAGTTGCCATCGTTTGTAAGATGTTTGCTGAGGTTGATGCTACCCAAGTTGCAGACGGCGGTGTGTTCGGAGTCGCTCACCTCGATGATCTCAGTACAAAGATTAGAAAGGTGAACCACGTTCTTGGGGTCGAGAGTTTGGCTGCATTTCTTGTTGGCGGAATCTTTGAAGTTCATCCAGCCGTTGCCCGTTTGAGCCAGGGTTCTCATCATGCGCGCATAGAGATCGCGCGCTGGAATTTGTCTTCGATAGATTTTGTTTTTTTCGTAGAGCTGATAGGCCTTTTCAAAAGCATCGCCAAATAGATCGGGCAAATCGGGCGTATCTTTTGGGTCAAACAGAGACCATAGTGCATCTGTTTCGACGCGTTTCATAAAAAGGTCAGGAATCCAGTGGGCCAAATTCAAGTTGTGAGTTCGTCGAGCTTCGTCGCCCGTGCTGTCTTTGAGTTCGAGAAACTCCTCGATGTCGGCATGCCAAGTTTCGAGATAGACGCAACACGCACCTTTGCGCTTTCCTCCTTGATTGACGGCAGCAACCGAGGCGTCAAGTGTTTTGAGCCAAGGCACGATGCCGTTGGAATGACCGTTGGTTCCTTTTATGAGAGATCCCCTTGCCCTGACTCGATGAAAAGCCAACCCTACTCCGCCTGCGTGTTTGGAGAGGAGAGCAACATCCGTATATTTTTGGTAGATCGATTCAAGGGTGTCTTCTGGTGAATCGAGCAGATAGCAGGACGACATTTGCGAGTGGGGTGTCGCAGAGTTGAAAAGAGTCGGAGTCGAAGGCAAATACTCCAAACTTGAAATCATCCTATAGAGTGCCACACACTCTTCCTCACTCTGAGAAAGCCCACAGGCGACTCTCATGAAAAAATACTGAGGTGTTTCAATTGCTAAGCGAGTTTGAGGGTCGAGCAAAAAGTAACGGTCGCTTAAAGTCTTAAGGGAGAAAAATTCTAACAATGAATCCGATGAGAGCTGAAGGGCTGCATTCAGCTTGTGTTTGTTTTTTTCAACAAAATCTTTTGTAGATTCTGCAATGAGCCCGAGCTTGAAACCTCTTTCAATCGAGTCCGAAAATTTTAGAATATCTTGTTTCACACAAGCCGTTTCAATTTTTAGTAAAAGAAGGTTGGAGGCCAGTGCAGAAAAAATCGGATCCCGAGAGATTTGCATGGAGGCATTGAGGGCGAGTCTGTCGAGGGTATCCTCTGGGTTTTTGTTCTGTTGCTCATTTGGGAGCACATCCTTGGCCCAAGCTGCCAACTCTTGCGAGCCCAAATTTTGAACAAACGAGTTGATGCGTGCCTCGATTTCACTGAGCTTCAGAGATGTCATGTTTATATTCTCTCCGTCATAAGGGATGACCACAAGGGCGACTCATTGCCTTGGAGAGTCGAAAAGTACACCGTGATAGGTTTGTGGGCCATTTTTTGGCGTAAGCACTTGAAAGTATAGCGTTTGTGCTGAGGTCTTGGCTCCAAACCCATGAAATCTTTAAGTTGACGGCACCCCGCTCCATGTGAAATACCTAGGTTCTGAATATTTTCAAAGGAATGGGGTGATCTCCAAGATGCCACTCGTAAAAGTACGTGAAGGCGAGAACTTCGAATCAGCGATTCGTCGTTTTAAAAAGCAATGTGAAAAAGCTGGAATCCTTACTGAGGTTCGTAAGCGCGAGCATTACGAAAAACCTTCCGTAAAGAAAAAACGCAAAGCGATTGCAGCTGTAAAACGTCTCGAAAAGAAAAATCGTACCAGCACACGCCCCGCATTCCGCAAAGACGGTCGTTAATTCGATTATCTGAAATTACTGAGTAAGGGTCCGAGCTTTTGCTTTGGGCCCTTTCTTTTTTCCATTCACTGAAAAGTAAGTAGAAAAATCCAGAGGTTATTTATGTCTGAACTCAAAGCTAAAATTCAATCCACTCTTACGACTGCCATGAAAGCTCGCGAGAGCGAAAAGGTTCTAGCTCTTCGCAACGTCACGAGTGCGATCAAGAAAAAAGAAGTCGATGAACGTCGCGAACTTTCTGATGACGAAATTCAAAAAATTCTTCTCACTCTCGAAAAACAACTTAAAGAAGCTTTAGATCAAGCAAAAGGCGCCAATCGTCCTGAAGCCGTTTTGGAGAATGAATTTGAACTCGGAGTGATCAAAGAATTCCTTCCTCAAGCCATGTCTGAGGCCGAACTCAAACAAGCAGTTGAAAGTGCGTTTGCTGAATTGAAGGCCTCCGGAACTTTGCCCGAAGGACCTGCTGCAATGGGCGCCTTGATGAAAGCATCAATGGCCAAGGTTGGAGCGCGTGCCGATGGCAAGACTGTGCAAGCAGTCGTGAAATCGCTTATCTCTTAAATCAATATAATGAAGGAGCCTCTTTCGAGTGCGTTCACTGGGGGAAATTAAAGACGAGATCAAAGATCGTATTGATCTAGGACAAGTTGTGTCCAAGCATGCCAAACTCGTGAAAACTTCGGGTGGCTACAAAGCGTGTTGTCCTCTCCCTGGCCATAGCGAGAAGACTCCCTCCTTCAATATCGATATTCGAAAAAACCTTTATTATTGTTACGGCTGTCAGAGAGGCGGCGACGTATTCAAGTTTCTTGAAGAAGTCGAAGGTCTGAGTTTTATGGAAGCTCTCAAAGAGCTGGCTGAACAGTTGAGCATTGAGTTGCCTAAGGCCAATCCAAAGGAAATGAAGCGCGCTAAAGAAGAGCGCAGCAAGCGCGATGAAGGTTTTGAAGCTCTCACTCGCACCTCCGCTTTATTTCATTATCTTCTCCTCAATTCAAAAGATGAGGGAGCCGTTGAGGCAAAAAATTATCTTTTAGAAAAACGAAAATTGAGTTCTGAGGAAATCGAATCTCTCCAGTTGGGATGGGCTGCGGCTCGGCCTGATTTGTTGGCAGGAAAGCTTCGCGAAGTGGGTCTTCTTCAGGTGGCTGAAGAGGCTGGGCTTGTTCGTAATTACAGCGGAAGAGACTACGACTTTTTTCAAGATCGATTGATGATTCCAATCCGAGATCGACGGGGTCGCGTGATTGCTTTTTCGGGGCGCACCCTAAAAGCTATCGACTCAAAAAATCCAAAATATAAAAACTCTCCCGAAACAATTTTCTTTAAAAAGAAAGAAGTTCTCTACGGTCTCGATAAAGCTATTCCTTTGATCAATGAGAAAAAATTCGTATGTTTGGTTGAGGGTTATTTCGATCAGTGGGCATTCCAGAGGGTTGGAATTCCTGCGGTGGCCGTGATGGGAACTGCGCTGACCCCTGAGCACCTGCGCGAATTGGAACGCTTCACTAAAAGCATGATTCTCGTTCTGGATTCGGACAAGGCGGGAATCTCGTCTACCAAGCGAGGGTTGCCATTGCTTCTAGAAAATTCTTGGGACGTAAAAGTATTTTCTGGCTTGGAAGGCAAAGACCCTGACGAATGGTTGCTCTCGAAAAAGTTGGCTGCTGAAGAGGTCGCGAGACTTTTAAAAAACGCTCCCGAAGCCTTGGAGTGGCTTGTCATGCAAACTCTCCAAGAAGCGAAACAGGAGCAGTTGGGTCGCTCGGCCACCCTTTCTAAATTGCGCGAAGTGTGGACTCAGGGAATTGATTCCACTCATAAAGAAATTCTCCTTAACCCAATCGCTACCTTCTTGGGTCTAAAGACTGAAGAATTGAAAAAGGCCTTTGACGAAATGGGGAAGGAAGAGTTCCGGGGGGGATCTTCTAGGGGAGCGTCAAGAGATCCTTCGAGGGGCCCGTCTCGCGAGGCCGAGCTTCGTTACGAACCCTTCAAGGATCATTCACGATCCAAAAATTCTTGGGATCGTGACGCGGAAGAGCTGCTGGTCTGGTGGATTCGCCATTGGGAATGGCTTCAACCTAAGACAGAATTTGAGTGGGCCGATCGCTGCACCCAGTTTGAGGGATCCTTAGCCGAAAATCTTGTGAAGAGCTGGTTTCAGCTCTCAGAGCGAGCTGAAGGGGTCGTACTGCCTCTTAAAGTGGTGGAGGACTCTCTCGGGGGGCAGGATGAAGGCGTTATTGTTCAGGAACCTCTCCTGAAGCAATGGCTCTTTCGGGGGCTTGTAGCGCCCGAAGGTGTGGAAAGAGCAGAAAATGTGGATAAGGCATTGATTTCCTTTAGGGAATTGGCCTATAGCCTTAAGAAGGAAAAGACACACGCCGAGATAGCAGTTCTCGAACACGGGTTGAGAGCGAGTTCCTCGGATGAATCCTCAGTAGAAATCTTGCAGAAGATTCAAATGCTGAGAATAAGTTTGGAAAATAAGAGCTAATTCGCTAGGCTCCACGAGTTTCGCGATAGGGAGATCCCAAAAGAATGCCCCAAAAGAATTCCAAAAAAGCTGCCGCTAAGTCCACTACTCAAAAGGCGTCTAAGCCAACCGTTAAAAAGACGGTGAAAGAATCTGTTGCTAAGACTTCGTCTGTAAAAAAAGACACGTCTAAAAAAGAAAAGGTGACTCAGGTGAAAGCAAGTTCCAAAAAAATTGCGAAGACTGCCACTGCTACATCTAAAGTGGCGGCGCCGAAGTCTACTGGAAAAAAAGTAGTGGCGAAAGCAACTAAGGCTCCGGTTAAACAAGCAGCACCTAAAGCAATTCCTCCTAAGGCGGCTCCCGTAAAAGCTGCTCCTTTCAAGGCGCCTGCTGCTAGTAAAAAAGTTGAAGCGACAGCTCCTAAGGCAGCACCCGCCAAGGCAGAGGCTCCCAAAGCAAAACGCGGTCGCGCTCCTCAGGATCCACAATTGGTTCTCGAGAAGCTCGCGGCTATAGGTCAGAAAAAAGGTTTCCTCACTTACGAAGAAATCAACTCGGCACTTCCCAAGGAAGTGAACTCGTCTGATCAGCTTGAAGAAGCTGTAAACTTCCTTATCGATCAAGAAATTCAGCTTGTAGAGTCTGAAGAAGAATTCAATTCCGGCGCAGGCAAGTCGAACAAGAAAAAATCGGCTTCATCTGAAGACGGCGATTCTGATGGCGACCTCGAAGAAGAGGCTGGCCAAGAAGCTGCGGCTGGCGAAGAAAAAGAAGAAAACGAAGTTAGCGCTGATGCGCTTTCTAAAGCTAACGATCCCGTTCGCCTCTACCTGAGAAAAATGGGCTCTATCCCTCTTCTCACCAAAGACGGTGAAGTTGAAATTGCGAAGCTGATTGAAGAAGGCGAAGCAGAGGTTATGGACGTTGTCCTGAACTCTCAGATCGGTATTCAAGAAGTTCTTTCGGTAGGCGAGCGTATTCGCGCTGGCAAAATCCGTGTGCGCGATGTTGTTCGGGGTCTCGATGAAGATGATCCAGAGATCAACGAAGACGAATACAAAGAAAAGATTCTTGTAGCTATCGAACGCGTTCGCGAGTTTGAATCTGTTCTTGTTGATAAAACCGCAACTCAGGGCGACCTTGTCGCAGCTCGAGACAACATGTTCTCAGCCTTCCAAGAAATCTCCTTCAACCGTAAAACGATCAACCGCATCGTAGGGCGAATGAAGGGTTATGTTCAGGTTATCGAAGATTCCCAACTCACATTGAACCGTGAATTGGGCAAGGTTCGTTGCCGTGACCTTTCTGATTACGAAGATCTTAAAGTTAAATTCTCCGATCCCAAGCGCAAGCTCGAGGCCTTTAAGCAAGCGGGCAACCGCACCCTGGAAGAGATCGGTGTTCTTGAGCAAATCGTTGCAGAGCAAATGGCACGTCTTGACGAAGTTGAGGCTCAGTCTGGCTTGCCTATCGATAAGCTCAAAAAAATGTACTCACAAATTATCGAAGGTGAAGCGAAAGCCGATGTTTCTAAAGCGAAATTGGTTGAAGCCAACCTTCGCCTTGTTGTGAGTATTGCTAAGAAATACACCAACCGTGGATTGCAGTTCTTGGATTTGATCCAAGAAGGCAACATCGGTTTGATGAAAGCTGTAGACAAGTTTGAGTATCGCCGTGGTTATAAGTTCTCTACTTATGCAACCTGGTGGATTCGTCAGGCGATCACGCGTGCGATTGCTGACCAAGCGCGCACCATCCGTATTCCCGTTCACATGATCGAAACGATCAACAAGCTTGTCCGTACTTCGCGTTACCTCATGCAAGAGATCGGCCGTGAGCCTACTCCTGAAGAGATCGCGGCGAAGATGGAGCTTCCTGTTGAGAAAGTTCGTAAAGTTCTCAAAATTGCTAAGGAGCCCATCTCTCTTGAAACACCTATCGGTGAAGAAGAAGATTCGCATCTTGGAGATTTCATCGAAGACAAAACAGCGATCAACCCTTCCGAGGCCGTGATCAACCTTAACCTTTCCGAGCAAACTCGTAAGGTTTTGGCGACACTCACTCCTCGTGAAGAGAAGGTTCTTCGTATGCGCTTTGGTATCGGTGAGCGTTCTGACCACACTCTTGAAGAGGTAGGACAGGATTTCTCCGTAACTCGTGAGCGTATTCGTCAGATCGAAGCTAAAGCTCTTCGTAAACTTCGCCACCCTAGCCGTGCGAAGCATTTGAAGTCGTTTGTTGAGACCTGAAGAGATCTGATTTAAAGCTTGGCGTTGAGCGCTAAAGCCAAATTTTTTTAAAACTGTGTAACCCCGCTGCTTGAGAGAACTCAGCAGCGGGGTTATGTTTATCCGCTCGGTGGGGCCTATAGCTCAGTTGGTTAGAGCAGGTGGCTCATAACCACTTTGTCGGGGGTTCAAGTCCCTCTGGGCCCACCAACTTGATCTTTTTCCGATCTCGACGCATCAATTCCTTCCTGCGCCCGCTTGGGCATGAGAATGGAAAGTACTTTGATTAGAGTTCTGAGAGGCAGGGGCGTTTTCCCCCAGCTCTCGCTCCGTTGTGAGCTCTGCTATAATTGCTCTCAGAGCAGGATATAAAATGACAACAGAAACACCAAAATCACCTACGACCTCCCCCGGAACAGAAGTTCGAGAAAAAACGGATTCGAGTTTGAAAAACGAACGCACTAAAGTGGACGACTCTCTCGCTGAAGAAGATAAATTAGGCGAGGCTAGAGCCGACGACAAACTCGCGAGAGTAAGGGCGGGCGCTGACCAAGATCAGTTAGAGGCTAGAAATGCGCGTGACATTGCAAAAAAAGAAATTCGAGCTACGCCGGATCTCGATATCGTTGCCGAACGAAAACTCGACGATAAGAGCATTAAGGTAGAGAGAAAGCGTGCAGATAAGGCTCAAAAGCAGGAGCGCGACATAGCCGATGCGTTTCAGGCACGCGAAAAAAAACGCCTTAGATTAGCGGCAGAGGTCCTCTTGGCCGTTGAACGAAAGGCAACAGATAAAGACTTGTTGGATGAAAGAAATCAGGCGGACCGCGAAGCACAGCTCGCGAGCGATTCTCTAAGTGGCGAGGTCGGAGCCCACGGCGTCACGAAAAACTTTATGGCTATTGTAAGTCACGACCTTAGAAATCCCTTAGGGGCGATTTATATGGCCACCGAAATTTTATTAACAAATCTTGAATCGACGAATATAAATGCCCCCGAAGCTATCCAGATGGCAGGAATTGTTCATCGAAACGTTGTAGCAATGGAAAGGCTTATTTCAGACCTTTTGGATGTTGAACGAATCGCTACGGGTAAAATTGAAATGAATCCTTCCAAACAATCCGTAAATGAACTCTTCGAGGAATCGAAGGATATCTTCAAGCTCGTTGCGGCAAAAAAATCCATCCAATTTGATGCGACAATCAAATCCCCCGTGCCGGTCTTTGGATTTTTTGACCGCGATCGTATCCGTCAGGTCCTCTCCAACTTGATTGGCAATGCCCTCAGACATACTGCCGATGGTGGAAGCGTATCCCTATCTGCTAGGGCTTTAGATTCAAAAATTGAGATATCCGTTTCAGATACCGGCTCCGGCATCCCTGAAGCAGAACAGTTGAGAATATTCGAGAAGTTTTCCCAAGTGGGCCGAGTCAGTCGACAAGGGTTAGGACTCGGTTTGTATATTACGAAATGGATAATAGAAGCACATGGTGGGCAAATCAGTGTGAAATCAAAACTAGGCAAAGGAAGTGTTTTCAAGTTTTCTATTTCAGCTCGGCCTTATTGAGAGTGCCATCTGTTTCGAGACTTTGATTTTGGGAGAAGTATGGCGTTTGTGACTCTTTATCGATTTCGGGTGGAGCTTTCTGATTTGGATCGGGGGGTTTATGAGACTTTGGATTTTCGGGCGGCTTTGCATCCTTCGGAGGCTCCGGTTTATTTTGTGACTCGGGTGCTGGCTTTTGTTTTGAACTCGCAAGAGGGCCTGGAGTTCTCTGCGACGGGACTGAGTGATCCCGATTCGCCATGCATTAAGGTTGATGATCCTCAGGGTGGTGTGAAGCTTTGGATTGAAATTGGAAATCCGAATGCGCGTAAGTTGCATAAGGCTTCAAAGGCTTCACGTGAGCTGAAGGTTTATACTTACAAAGATCCTAATTTTATTTTGCAGGATTTAGTGAAGGAAAAAGTTCATGGGGCTGAGAAAATTGGGATCTATTCGTTTGATCCTAAGTTTTTGGATCGCATTGTTGCTTCTCTTGAGAAAGACAACTCTTGGGCGTTGTATTGTTCTGAGGGCAGCTTGGTTTTGAGTTTGCCCCATGATCTTGTTCTTGAATCAGAGCTTAGAAAACATAGCGCTATTTCTTCTTAGGATTTTTTTCCCAAAGTTCGGGGGTGGCGATGAAAATCATTTGATCTTCCCATTTTTTATTTTGACGCCAATAATGTTTTTTGAGCCCCTCTTTTTTGAGTCCAGCCTTGCCCGCTGTTTTAATTGAAGCTTTGTTGTCGAGGTCTATGACGGCTTCGAGTCGGTGTAGTTTTAAATCCTTGAATGCGGCTTCGACGATGCACTTGATCACTTCAGTCGAGAAACCTTTTCTACGGTGATTGCTGGCAATGAAATAGCCGAGATTGGCCATCTGATAAGGGTCTCTTTTGATGATGGAAATGTCGACCCACCCGATGACCTCTCCCGTAGTTTTTAAAAAGACATTCCAAATATAAGCCTCGTCTTGGCGGGCCAAATTTTTATGAGCTATTACCGCCTTGTTTATGAAATAGGCAGGGCGCGCGCGAGGCATTAAAGGGTAGACGTCAAACTTGTCTTGTTTAGACAAGGCTGTTTTTGATGCGAGAGTCCATCGTTTTTCGTCGTTGCGTGTCAGGGGACGAATAATGAGGCGGCGCGTTTCGTAGCGTTTTCTTCTCATAGTCTACCCATTACCCGATCTCACAAAACATTGCGAGTCGTGATAAAGTTGGGGTGTGTCGAATCTCCAGTATGTTTTGAAGCACCAAAAAACAGGAAAAACCTATCCCGTTTCAAAACCCATTGTGATTGGGCGAGATAAATCCGATTTGAAGTTTCTTTCGGACGAAAAATTGAGCCGCAGTCATTGCAAGGTTTATGTTGATCCCGCCTTCGCTCTTTGTGTTGATGATTTGGGGTCGACGAATAAAACTTGGATCAATGAAGCTGCCCTCGAAAGCTCTAGCACGGTCAAACTAAAAAAGGGTGATCGCCTTAGAGTGGGTCATCAAGAGTTTTTAGTCGAAGAGGTCGATATCTCCGCAGTGACACCTGTGAAGGTCTCTAAGGGGGCGACCAAGCAACCTGCAGAAGCAACCATTCAGGCGAGTCGTCAGGGAAAAACTACAAGAATAACGCTGGAAAATAGTAAATTGAAACAGGTTGTTCTATGGGGAATTTTGGTAGTTGTAGGAACTCTTTTGGTGCTGATGTTTCTATACCCAGAACAAGCAACTCAGTACATTCAAAGTCTATCTGGCCGATAAAAACTAACTATTTTTGTTTAAAGACTCGCATGGAATTTTTGAACGAGTGGGTCTGAGAAAATGGAACGTTCGTCCCACCCATCAATCATGAGCCCCGAAGCCGATTGCACTCTGCTCATAGCCACATAGGCCTGTCCGGGCTCCCACAATCCGCGAAGTGAAACCACGATCTGGTCTAAGGTGGCTCCTTGGGCTTTATGAATCGTGACAGCATAGGCCAGATTAAGCGGATAGTTTTTGGCTGAGGCGACGGTGTTTCCTTCGGCATCGAGCATCGTAAAAATAGTTTTTTCGATGTCGCAGACTCGTCCAGAAAAAAGTTTGACCTCAATGTGAGACGCATCCATGTGGTTGATGTGAGCGAGGCTTCCGTTGACCCAGCGTCCTTGAGGGTCGTTTTGTCGGAGCATTACCAGAGCGCCTTGTCTCAATTCGAGAGAAGGACCAATGGGAGCCGACTTCTGAAGATTCTTTATAAAACGTTCTTCACCCGTGTATTCAGTGTTGTAAAAACGAGATTCCCCCTCGAGACGATGCAGCTTGAAGGAATTGATGCGTTCCACGTCGGCTTTGCGCGCGTAGAGAACCGAGCCTTGGAAGTCTTCTTGGTCGTCGGGGAGCACGCTCCTGAAATTGAGAAACTCACGAACTCTTTCTGTGACCATTCCTTTGCGAACGTCTGAAAGTATTTCACAAAAGTCAGCATCATCGCGGCTGCGCATGATCTCATGCAGATGCACGGAGCGAAAGGCTGTTTTTTCCCACGCTGGACTTAGAAAAGCCCAGTCTCTATGGCGTGAATTGGGGGTGACGGGAGGGAGTTGGGCGAAATCACCCACAGCCACAACTTTAAGACCTCCCCAAGGGCGTTCGTCATTGCGTGCTAAGCAGGCAATGCGCTCGGCAGTGTCTATTACGATTCCAGGAAGCATGGACACTTCGTCCATCATAAAACCTGAAGCTTTTTTCAGGCGGCGCACGACGCGTCTGTCTTTAAGTGCACGTTCAATGGTTTGGTCGGGGCCACCGTCCATGATGCCGAGTCCAAAAAAGCTATGAAAAGTGCGTCCACCAATGAGCACGGCCGCTGCCCCAGTGCTCGCGAGGATGGGGTATTTGTCGCGATCGACTCCTTTTAGAAAGCGTCGAATCAAGAAGCTTTTTCCTGTGCCCGCGCCGCCCGTGAGAAACACGTTCTCTTCACTCGCAAGATGGCGAAGGGCGTCTTGCTGCCCTTCGTTTAAATCTTTGTTGAGTGAGCCCAAGAGCTCGGGGAGAAAGGAGTCCATTTCCAAAGACTCTCATCGATGCTTATGACTGTCGAGAATAACTTAACGTTGCGTAGTTGGAATTAGAGGATCGAGAGCAATTTCTCTCAATCCTCTATATTGTAAGTCTTACAGGAGTCCACGAATCCTTACTTTGAATTGACGTTAGCGAGTTTGCGATTTTGATTTGGAGCCGTGTTGAACCAAATATCTTCAACTGCACCTTTGTGCTCTTTTCCTTGTTTATCAACCCACGAGAAGCTTGAATGTTCTCGACTCTGAGCACCATGCCCATAGCTCGTGACATCATCTGAAACGTAGTTGAGGTCAATCTCTTTTATGCCTTTGGATGCGAGTGAAATGAACTCATCAGAAGCATCTGTTTTTCCGTTGGCGTTTTTGTCTCGCCATAAAACAAGTTTCGAAAATGAAACATCAGAGGGGTCTATTTTTCCGTTTTTGTTTGAATCGAGCTCCTTAAGTTTTTCGAAACCGTTGGGAGATTCATAACTTCCAAAAAGTTGCGAATGGTCTTCAATTTTTCCACCTTCAGAAGGATCAAAACCAAGGAAGTATCCACTTGATCCTTTTTCTGGCCAAAAAACTTTATGGTCCGAGGGTTGTCCTAGTACGAAGTCCGTAGTCTCAGTAAACTTAGGGCGCGATTTGTCAAAGAACACCATGAGAGGTGAGACAAATGAACCGCACACTCCAATACGTGAACTGGGCACTCTAGCTGAGATGCTTAGCGTGCGGCCATCGCTTGACATCGATTTGCTAAGGTTGTCCATTCGGATTCCGTTACCAAAAGTTACGCTTTGCACCACCATCGCGTGTTTTAAAATATCCATTTCACCTGTAGCGCTGACTGTGCCTGTATCAGTGGTAATTCCCCAATTCGTGACAAGTGAGTTGCCATGTATTTGGGCGGTGCCGCTTAATCCTGCTGGGGAAATCGTGTAAGGCGCCGAGCTGGGGCTTGAAGCACCGTTCATAAATGAGGCACCTGGAATCTGAAGAGTGGCAATTTGTGAAACTCCAAGATGGTCCTTTACGGTTATTGTTACTGGGACCCTGGTACTGGAACGAAGGTCCACTGTGCCGCTCGGATTGCGAAGGTTCACACCATAACATCCTAAAGTCAGGTCCACTTTTAGTTGGCCGGGAATGTTTTTGGCGTAGGGAGGTTGTGCTGAAGAAATCACCCCGTCGAGACTAGCGCCTCCTGCGGCAAGGGTGTCCACTTGCGCCATTCCAATTGTGGGTAGGCAACCCAATGCAAAAATTAAGTTAACATGAAAAATTCTCATACGTTCCTCCTATAAAGACTTAAGCGTATCGATTTCGAAATAAATAATGGGCATATTGATGTTGGGTCTTTTGAAAACAACTTTTTTAACTCGTGATGCAAGATCATTCGCCGCTGACCAGCCATCTGCGGAAGCGTTGCATGCGGCACTAAGAGAGCACCCCGACTCAGAAGAACATTCCTCACGATAGAGTGAGTAAAAATCTTTATCTGGGCCCTCTGTTGGTTTTTGAATGCAGAATCGAACGGCTTTAACTTCGTAGGCCTGCACAAGGCCTGCTCGACCTCCTAAGGGGGGGACGGTTCTAAAGAAGTGATCAAAGTTTGCGATGTCTGCTTGGGCAGGATCCTCTGGGTGAGCACGATTAAGCCATGGATAGGGCAAAAACTGAATGGTCCCTGATTCAGAGGTGAGATCCATGGTCGATGCAAGGATGCTGGAAGCGCGCTTAATGCTGTTGTTTATAGGTATGCCGGCGCCATCGAGCTGCGGACTCTCTCCTGCACTTTTCATAAGAATAAGTTTAGATCCTGAAGCGCCACCTCGGGCGGGGCCGCAATCGTCAGAGGCAACGCTTGGGGAACAAATGCCCTCGGTGAATAGAGTTTTTGCTAATTCTCCAGCATTAAAACTAAGGGGCGCATCTTGATTATAGGGAAGGTTCGGGGCGACAGCATTGTAAGCCCTGGAAGGATCAAATGTAACCACTTTTCGTCTTCGATTGTTCCATTCAGTGAGAAGCAAAAACGATTTTGAATCACTTTCGGTAATCGTGAAGGTGCGCATACATTCTGCAGGCATACCGCCGCAGGCTATTTCTGAGTTCTGGTCGAAGAAGTTCTTTCCATTGTCATCGTCAAGCTTGAGCACGTTGAGTGAGTGACCTGCAGATCGAGTGTCTTGCCATATTTGACGATTTCCAACGATGGCTAGAGTTTGCACAAGGGTTCGTTCCTCGGCGCTTCGCTGTTGCTTGGTGAGCAATGTGAACAACTGGCTACCCGCATATATCATGATAGATGCGACAACCATGGCTACGGCGAGTTCGACAATGGTCATTCCAGATAGGTTTCTATTTTTTTTCATCACTTAATCCTTGAATGCCGATATAAATCGATAGTCGGTAGGGGTGTTAGAATTAAGTTCGGGATGGCTCACTCGAAGTGTAATCATAAAAAGTGGAGCATTAAATGAATTCGATAGAGGCTGGATAACGAGGCCTAATCTTCCCTCACATGAAGGGCACTCGGCTGGGGAGGAGATGGCTCCGTTTGCAGACCAAACAAGAGGCAAATCATTTCTTGTTGGCATTAGTCGGTCTGCCAAATTCACGCTCGCACTTCTGTTGTACACTTCGTATGAGGATTG
>Ga0163144_10012199_pt1 | contig 18085 bp, 15 predicted proteins | sample OliLak19BULKMAT1_FD_123175 | JGI IMG/M metagenome (GOLD analysis project Ga0163144, IMG submission 123175) | Freshwater microbial mat bacterial communities from Lake Vanda, McMurdo Dry Valleys, Antarctica - Oligotrophic Lake LV.19.BULKMAT1 | ecosystem: Environmental > Aquatic > Freshwater >... | reverse complement strand
GGGTGACATCGGCCAGCCCCCCTATCGGCAATTAATGGACGCGCGCTTCCGTCGCTCAGGGGATCACCTCTATGCGCCCATCTGCCGCACCTGTGAGGCCTGCCGCCCACTGCGGGTGGACGTCCCCGCCTTTCAACCCCGCCGGGATCAGCGCCGCACCGCGCGCCGCAATGCCGACCTGCTCATCACCTGGCACCCGCGCGGCCTGGATGACGAACGCCTCGACCTCTACCACCGCTACCAAGCCCAGGTACACGGAAAAAATCCAGAAGTAGAGGGCGATCCGACCTCCTTCCTGGTCGCCGATGGCGGCATCCCAGGCGGCGAACTGCACGCCCGCAACGCCGCCGGCACCCTGCTAGCCGTGAGCTGCTGCGACCGCTTCACGGACGCCCTCAGCAGTGTGTACTGCTACTACGACCCCGACCACCGGGACCGCGCCCTGGGCACCTTCATGGTCCTGGCCGAGCTGGCGTTCTGCCGAGCGCACGCCCTGCCCTGGCTCTACCTCGGCTTCCACGTCGCCGGCTGCCAGGCCATGGCCTACAAAGCCCGCTTCGTCCCCCACGATCTGCTGGTGGACGGCTACTGGCAACGCCGCGCCCAACCCCCGGGTTGCGACGACGGCTCAGCGACCTAGCGTGCCGCCTCCGATCTTGACGGGCCTATAGCTCAACGGTTAGAGCAGGTGACTCATAATCACTTGGTTGCAGGTTCGAATCCTGCTGGGCCCATTTTCATTAACACTTATTGCCCATGGCTTTACACAATGTTATGAGCCCCTGGGCCTGCTGCTGCGGAATGTCGGGCTAGGGCGGGGCTAGGGTCTGGGGCCGGGAACCGAGGGAATGGGTCTTTGATTAGCTCAACCCTGCCACGACCAACAGACGGCTAGTCTCCGCTGGAATTGTTGGCCAAGAAGATGCCACCAATGCCTGGGTCAATCAGCGGAACATGTGCCCACTCTGCCGAGCGTCAAACAGATGGCAGGAGTTCACTGTTTTGGCTGCAAGCCAGAGATAGAGAAACTTAGACCCCGGCGGGGGGGGTGCTACCCCGGTGTCGTTTTGCCACATGAGTGAGCAGCAAACACGGGAACAAATTTCGAGGCCGCCCTATGTCACTGGCCTCCAAATCCTCGCTGTTTGCCCCTTAGCCATTCCCCGGCCGCAGGTCATCCTCCTTGGCCCTCCTGGTGGCCGCACGAAGCACGAACAACACCACAACAAGGCTAGCGGTTCCGGCGGCGACCGCCCCATACACCTGATTTAGCCTTTTGTGGTCTTGGGGCTGGACGGCTAGTGGACGGCGCTATCATCACCAACGAAGACGTCCTCGACGTCATAATTACCTTAAATAGGCCCAAGCCTAACTACATTATATACTTACGTCAGAGACCATGCGCAGTACGGCCCAAACCAAGCCCTTCCACGCCCGGATGGCTGCTGTCGTCGCCTACCTCACTGCGACGGTTGGCGGCGGCTCGGACTACGTGCGGATGCTGAAACTGGTGTACCTGGCTGACCGCGAGTCGCTCGCCCGCCGTGGGCATCCGATCACCTACGACGACCACTTGGCGCTTCAGATGGGTCCAGTCCCCGACGACACCTACCAGGTCCTCGAACGCAGTGAGGCTACTGGCGTCTGGGCAAACCAGATCGCGGTGCTCGGCGACAGAGGCAACCGGGTCGTGACGGCGAAAGTCTCGACAGACGTCGCAGCTGCGGGGTTCTCGCCGGCCGACCGCGACATCCTGGATAAAATCGTGAAGGTGCACGGCCGCAAGACCAGGGAGACCTTGGTCGCGGACACGCACAAGCTTTCAGAATGGAAGAAAGTTCGCGAGGTCGACAACCGCAAGAAGATCACCTACGAAGACATCTTCGAAGCGCTTGGCAGGTCGCCGGAAGAAGCTAGCGAGACGGCCAGCGCGATCCGGGCATACCGGACGATGGTTGCGATAGCCGGCTGAACATGTCGGAGTTGTCGGTTCACACAGGCTCGATCTTCTGGGCAAAGGAGTCGGGCGCGACCAAGCGGCACCTCCGAGTTGTAGCGACCAACCCGGATGCTCCGCAGGTAGTCATCGTGCCGATCAACACATGGTATAGCCAGTACCCGAAGGACTGCTTGCTTGAAACGAGCGACATTAGTGAGCTCGACCGTACATCTCTACCGGCGTATGCCTTCGTCTGCGTGTGGACCCCAGCGCAGCTTCACACCCTGCTAGCGCATCGCGAGAGCAGGGTGATTCCTCCACCCCGGGGCGTAGTGAAAAAGGCCGTGCTCAACCGAGTCCTGAGTGCGGTGCTCCGCCATTGGCAGGAGCTACAACCGGGCGTCTACCCACAGATGCACGCAATGTCGCGGAGCGGGTACCAGAGTCACTGACCGGATGTCGGCGGCTTAGGCTCGTCATAGTCCAGCCGCGGATCATTGGGCTGTGCTGGTCAAGCTGACCCCCGCCTCGGCGAGGCGCGCATCCGGCGCCGTCGAGAAGCACCGCAGCCGAATGAGCACGCGCGACCACGTCGTGTTCAGGTAGGCCACGGGGATCACGTGCAAAGGTAACACCGCCCCGGTCGACCTCGACCTCACCGGCAACTGAGCGCTGAGATCAAGGAATCGTGGGCCTGCGCACCAGGGCAAGCACCGCCGGCGCGCAGGCGACCCACACCAGCACGATTGGCCAGATGTTGTTGTCAGTAAATCGGTAGGGAGCCAGCATCTCTGCCCAGGATTTCCCGCTGGTGGCTCCCATGCCGAATTCGAAAGCGACGGTGGCGACGAACCAAGCTGCACCAATCGCGATCCACACCTGCATGTGGCGTGAGCCCAAACGGCCGACCAGCAGCCAGGCCACGGCAGCTATCGCGACCATCAGCAGCCCACCGCTGATGGGTTGGGCCGTGCGGATGCCAAAACGCGGCGCCAGGACGAATTGTCGCAACGCTCCGTTGGCCACGGCGAGAGGAATGATCGTCAGCCAAGCGAGCGCTGGCCAGAGCACGACGGGAGAGATCATCGCACCGGCTTCCGTGATTTGGCGGCCGTTTCTTCAAGCCCAATGAGTCGCTCAATGACCCGCTCGGGCCGATCGATTGCACCAGGACCGATGCACGTGGGGCCGCACTGTCCATTGACGATCAGTTCAGCCAACCCATGCACGGTTGCCCAGGCCAACAGGCGTTGCTCTGCAGCCGGTTCGGTCCCGAACAAGGCTGCGATGTTGGCACTGAGGTGCACCCCTGGCCGGTGCTGCGCCTGCAGCAGGGCCTCGCTGGAATCGTCTAGGTACTCACGACGGAGCATCAACCGGTAGCGGGCCGGGAAACGGGTCGCATAGGCGATGTAGGCCTCGCCTTGCAGCTGGAGGCGGTCCCGAGGCGCGGATGTAGTGGCGGCGACATGGTCCATAGCGTCAGCCAACTCGGCCCAGAAACGCGTCGCCAACGCTGTGAGGAGACCGCGCAGATCGCCGACGTGGTGACGCGGGGCCGTATGCGAGACGCCTGCCGCTTTGGCGCAGTTGCGCAGAGTCAGCACTTCCGAGCCATCAACATCGACGATCGCCGTCGCCGCGTCGAGCAAAGCTCGGCGTAGATCGCCGTGGTGGTATGGCTGATGCTGGGCCGGTTTCATTTTCGACGCTCTTATCATCAAGTCGCTCCTATACGGATCTTGGTGCGATGTTTCCATTGTAAACATAAAAAGGACAATTATCTTACCGATGGAAACATAAGGAGCCCCCCTCATGATCCATGAACATCACTCTCATCCTGTTCGGATTGGATTGGCGAACTTGGTCCACGGCGGAGAAGAAGACATCGCGCGCATCGGCCTTGGAGCCTCGGTGGTGAGTCGCTATCCAAGTTCTGATGAGATCGTTGTCGTCCCCACCCCTCAGCTCGCCCGGGAAGTGTTGCTGCCGCAGGCCAGAGCGTGGCAGGGCGACGCGGCAAACAGCCCGCTCACCGCCAGACGCCAGCAAATCGATGCCACCAGTGGTCTCGACTACCGCTTCAAAGGATCCGCCATGCACCTCGTCACTATCATCTATATCGTCTTGCTCCTGACAGCCTGTGGAGCCAAACCTCCCACTCAGCCCGCCCGGCCGCTGGTCGGGGTTGTAACTGCTAGACCTGCCGAGGGGCTCATCGCGGCCGTTCACCACGTCGGGACCCTGGCCGGGGATGCTGAGGTCGATCTCGCCTTCAATATCTCCGGTCGCATCCTGACCATTGGCCCAGAGGCCGGTCGCGACTGGCGTGAGGGGGATACGGTTGAGGCCGGTGCGGTCCTGGCCCGACTGGATCCCACTGAGCTCACGGAATCCATGCGTGCCGCCGAAGCCCGCGCCAGCAACGACGCTGCCCTGCATGCGCGGAGTGTGGTGCTGATGGACAGCCAGGCGATCAGCCAGCAGGAACTTGATCGGCTGGCAACCACCCGTGACGCCAGCGCCGCCGACCTGCGCCGAATTCAGGCGGCCCTCGCCGAGGCTGTTATCCGCGCACCCATGGCTGGGACGGTGCTGCGCCGTGGGGCGCGCAGCGATGAGATCGTCGCCGCCGGGCACATGGTGCTGCGGATTGCCGATCTTTCACATATGAGTCTTGAGGTGGGCGTGCCCGATCAACTTGTCGGGCGGCTGCGCCCAGGCCAGACGCTGCCCCTCAGCATCCAAGCCTTTCCCGGCCAGGTGTTCGCCGGGACGATCAGCGAGGTGGGTGCTGCCGCTGCGGTCAGCTCACGGCTCTTCCGGGTACGCATCGGGGTGGCCAACCCAGTCGGTCAGCTGCGGCCAGGTATGAGCGCGGTGGTCGCCATCCCCGGTGAAGCCCCGCCGCCCGGCTCCATCACCGTGCCGCTGTCCGCCCTGCTCGCTGATGCCGACGGCCGCCAATTCAGCCTCCTGGTTGCGCAGGATGGCATCGCCCGGATGCGCAGGGTGACGGTGATCGATGTCATCACCAATCAGGTAGTGGTGGGCAGCGGACTCGCCGCCGGCGAGTCGGTGATCGCCGTTGGAGCCGGACTCTGCGCCGACGGCCAGGAGATCACGACCCGCCCATATGATCCCGAAGCGTTGTACCGGAGGCCCTGACATGGAGGCGAGACCAGAGGGCGGCATCGGCCGCTACATGACCACCTATCGCGGTGTCGGTTGGCTGATCCTCATCGGCATCCTGTCCTGGGGCGCGCTGGCCTATCACCGGCTCGCCCAGCAGGAGGATCCCGAGTTTCCCGACCGGGTCGCACAGTTGGTGACGGTATGGCCAGGCGCGACCGCCACCCAGGTCGAGGATCTGGTGTCACGTCCGCTGGAGGACGCCATCGGCGGCAGCGCCGCGGTCGAGGAGATATCCAGCGAATCGCGTGTCGGCGTCTCGGTTGTCCGCATCAAGCAACGCTACGCCACGCAGGCCACCATCGACCAACAGTGGGACGACCTGCGGGCGCGGTTCAACGCTATCTCCCTGCCAGTTGGCTGCACGAAGCCGCAGCTCAATACCGACTTCGGGGACGTCTCAACGCTGTTGCTGGCCGTGGCCAGCCGGCCGATGTCGCCCAGCGAATCCTCGGCGCGTGCCGAGGCCATCCGCCAGCGACTTGTCGAGTTGCGCCAGGGTGGAGTCAACGCTGGTCGCGCCGCCATCGTCGGGGTTTTTTCGCATCGTCTCGACCACGGTCTGCGCCAGGAGTTGGCTGGACGCTTCTCTGCCGCTTTGGAAGCATCTGGGCTGGGTGGTGACTGCCGCGTAGCGCATGCCGACGGTTTCTCCCTGGCCGACTTTGCGACCTTAGCCACGCGACCTGAACTGGAGAGGCTCTTTGCCGCCTTTGTGCGCGACATCGCCGCTGACAGCCTGCTGCACCCCGACATTCCCTTGCCGCTGCTCCTGGTCGGCGACGAGGATCCGCTACCTGCCCTGCGCGGCCTGGAACTGCCGGCCCATGACTTCAGGGCCCTCGATCGCGCGGCAGAACAGCTCGAACAACGTCTGCGTGCTGTCCCGCTGGTCGGACGCATCACCCGTATCGGCGTCGTCCCCGAACAGGTGACCATCGCGGTATCTAACGAGGCCCTGGCCGGACGCCGGCTGACGCCTCAACTGGCCCAGGCGGCGATCGAACGGCGCAACGCCATCGTCCCTGGCGGTCAATTGCGGGTCGAGGGGCACACCTACCCGGTGCGGACCCAGGGGCAGTTCGCTACCGAGCGGGACATCGCCGACACCATCGTCGATACCGCTGGCGGGCAGGCCGTGTACCTACGCGATCTTTTCACGGTGCGGCGTGGCTACCGGGATCCGCTCGGCTATCGCGCCGAACTCCTGGTGCGCGATGGCGGCCGACTGGCGCAGCGCCGCTCGGTGTTCCTGAGTGTCGAGATGCGACCTGGCTCGAACATCGCCGCGTTCGCGGGACAGGTGCGGGGCCAACTTGCCAGCAGCGATCTCGGCATCCCCGAGGGCATGGAGGTCGCAGTGGTCAGCGACCAGCCTCGTTCCGTCGCCACGCGCATCGGCACCTTCACGACCTGTTTTGTCGAGGCGGTGTTGATCGTCATTGCCGTCAGCCTGGCGTTGATGGACTGGCGCTCGGCGGTGGTAGTAGCTGCGGCCATCCCCTTGTCGGTGGCCTTCACCATCGCCGGCTTCTCGGTGCTGGGCATACCGCTGCACCAGATCTCGATCGCGTCGCTGATCATCGCCCTTGGACTACTCGTCGACTTCCCGGTCGTCGCCACCGATGGCATCAACCGGGCGCTGGCCGAAGGGCATCCGCGTGCGGTGGCCGCTTGGCTGGGCGTCTGGCGATTGCGCCGGCCGATGCTGTTCGGGACGGCCATCAACGTCGTCGCCTTCCTGCCCCTGGCCCTGCTGCCCAATGACAAGGGCGCCTTCATCATCGCCCTGCCGATTGGCGTCACCTTGGCGCTGGTCGGGGCTTGGTTGGTCGCCCTGGCACTGACGCCGCTGATCGGCATGCATGTCCTGGCCGGTCAGAAGGGCCTTGGCGAGGGTGGCACAGCCCGCTCCTGGCCGCCGTTCTCGTGGATTGATCGGGCCATGGCGGCGGCGATGCCGGCCTACCAGAAAATCCTCGGACGGGCCCTTGACCGGCCCTGGGCCACTCTCGGCATCGCCTACGGTCTGCTCGCCGCCAGCGCGCTGCTGGTGCCGTTCTTCGGTCAGCAGTTCTTCCCGCCCGCCGAGCGCGATCAGATCGTCGTCGACATCAGCCTGCCCGCTCCCGCCTCCGCGGTCAGCACCGAGCGCGCGGCCCGGGCGGTGCAGGCGGTGGCGGCGCGCCATCCTGAGGTGATCGGTGGCGCGCTCTTCTTGGGCGGCAGCGCGCCCCGCTTCTACTACAATGTGCAACCGCGTGTCCCCGACGACGGCTCCGCCCAGATGCTGCTGACCACTTCAAATATGGAGGTGGTCCCAGGGCTGGTGGCGCGCCTGCGCGACGAGGTGGCGCAGGAGGTGGTCGGCGCCCGGGTGATGGTCCGCCGGCTGGAACAGGGGCCGCCAGTCGATCCGCCCCTGCAGTTCCGCCTCACCGGCGATGACCTGCCGACCCTGCGTCGGCTGGCAGACGAGGTCGCGCGCATCCTGCGCGGGGCCGGCGCCGACCGGGTTCACGATGATCTCGGCCGACCGGCACCGAACGTGTCGATTCATGTCGACCAGGACCGTGCCGCCCTGCTCGGCGTCGATAATGCCGCGGCCGGGTTGGTGCTCGCCGCCGCTTTTCAGGGCATACCGGTAACGGATCTGCGCGAGGGCAACCACCTGATCCCGGTGGTGGTACGCCTGCGCGAAAGCGAGCGCAGCGCCGCCGACCGCGTGCGGTCACTCTATGTCAGCACTACCCGCGGCGAGCGCCTGCCGCTGTCCGCAGTAGCCGATCTGCGCCTGGAACCGGACTGGACCGTGGTGCGGCGCTTCGACCGTCGCCGCAGCATCACCGTCGCCGGCTATCCGCCGCCTGGGGGCCTGGCCATCCCGCTGGTGGAGCGCACAAAGGCGGAGATGGCCGCCATAACCCTTCCACCTGGTTATGCACTCACAGTCGCTGGCGAGGCCAAAGAGATGGCCGCTTCGCAAAGCGAAATGGGCGGGATCATGGCGATCAGCCTGGTGCTAATTTTCTTTCTGCTAGTTTTACAGTTCCGCTCGCTGGCCAAGGCGGCGGCGGTCATGGCAACGGTGCCGCTCGCTTTGATCGGCGCCTTTGCTGGCTTAGCCATGTTTGGCGCTAGCCTCGGCTTCATGGCCATGGTCGCCATCGTCAGCCTCGCTGGCATCGTGGTCAGCCATATCATCGTGTTGTCGGACTGCATCGAGGATGCGCGGGAGTCTGGGCTCGGACTGCGTGAGGCCCTGCTGTACGCTGGCGCCGCACGCATGCGCCCAGTACTGGTGACGGTGCTGGCGACCGTCCTCGGACTCATCCCGCTGGCCGTCCGCGGCGGGGAACTGTGGCAACCGCTGGCAGCGGTTCACATCGTGGGCCTGGTCGCCGGCACCGCGCTCACCCTGGTGGTGCTGCCGGCGATCTACTGGCTGATGGCGACCCGGCTGGGATGGATCCGTTGAGGCGATTCAGGACAATTTTTCGTGCGGCGTCTGCCTGCGCAGCCAGCAACTCACGACCACCAAGAGCAGCGGTGCCAGCGCACCCACCAGCAATCCGGCCCGCAGGCCGTTGGCTTCCACGCCATAACCGCCGGGCAACCACGACCACGCCGAGGCGGCAATGGTGGCGCTGTCAGCTACCACGCCGATCAGCCACGGACCCAAGGCGGCTCCGCCATCCCCGGCCGCCGCCAGCGCCGCAAACAAGGTCGCGCCACCCATCGGCCACCACGCGGCAGCCAGCGACAGGGTACACGGCCACAACATGCTGACCGCGAATCCCGCGCAGCTGCAGGCCGCCAGAGCGAGCAACGGCCACGGTGACAGCGCCGCGACCAGATACACCACGGCAGATCCGGTGGCCCCAAGCAGCAGCATGGCGGTGAGGTCCGCCCCGTTGCCGCGCAGCCCATACCATAGCCGCCCCGCCGCCATGCCGACCGCGAACAACGCGAAGCCGAGCAGATCGGCAACGACCTGGCTGCACCCCAGTCCGCGCTGGGCGAAGGCCGAGGTCCATTGCGCGATCGCCAGTTCGCTGGCTCCGGCCAGCAGCATCGCCAGCAGAACGCCGCGACAGGAGGCAAGACGCAGCAGGTCGCGCAGACGCTGCCGCTGCGGCCCCTCGACCAGCGGCGGGATGTCGACGACCGCGAACCACCATGCACCCAGGCACGGAAGCACGGCCCAGCCTACCACGATCCAGGCCCAGACCCCCGGTCCCGCCAGCCACAGCGCCCCGGCCGTGCCAAGGATCACCGCCAGCTTTCCAAGCGGATAGAACGCGTGCAGCAAGGCCATGTCGCCAGCCTTCCGCGTTGACGGCACGGCGTTGAGGATCGGGCTGAGCAGCACCTCAAGCAATCCGCAACCGGCTGAGAAAACCATCGTTCCCGCCACCAGGACGGCATAGCCGCCACCTGCGGCCGCCGAGGCGAACACGACCAGTCCGAGCGCGGCCAGCACATGCGCCCCGACGCACAGCACGCGCAGGCCCAGCCGCCCGACCAGCCAACCGCCGGCGAGGTCGACCGCCAACTGGGTCAGGAAATTGATCAGCACCAGCCGGCCGACCTGCTCCCAGCTGAGCGAGAACTCGCCGCGCAGCTGCACGAACAGGAGCGGAGCGAGATTGATCACCATTGCCTGGACGAACATGCCCAGGCGGCAGGCGTTGACGACGCGCGAAGTTCCCGGCATGGCGGGAACGTAGCTAGCCGTGCGCCGTGACCAGGGCCGCCCTCGTCCAGGCTGGACCCCGGGAGCCACCAACCGCGCCGTCCTCCCTCGTGACCATACCCCCACCACTAATAGCTTTGTCTCCTTGCGCACCCGAGGAGCCGGCCACGGACCGATCAGACGCTTCCTGTGCGGTGCGCATGAAGCGATCCTGATCAGCGCACTGGCCGCGGTGCGCGAACGGGTCTACATCAGCCATGCCACCACGGTGATGGTGTACCAATCGTGGTGGTTCACCGCGCCATTGCGATGCAGGCCGCCTGCCTGATCGCCACTTTGGTGGTGCGCCTGCCGCTGCTGAGACAGAAGCACTCCTCGACCTGTCAGACGGCGCCCGCCGGACAGCGCTATTGGTCCCAGTCCCAGGTGGCTCGATCGCGCGCTGAAACCGGATCCGTCAGCGGAAAGCCAGCGAGCTACCCAGCTATCTCGATCCGGCGGAAGCGCAGCGTGACCACCGTCCCAACACCTGGCGTGCTGGCGATCTGCACACTGCCCCCATGCACCTCCATCGCCTCTTGCACGATAAACAGGCCCAACCCCGTGCCTCCCCGATCGGCCTTGGTGGTCTGGTAGGGGTGCAGGCATTTCCGGCGTGAAGATTCGCTCATGCCGGGTCCTGAATCGGTGACGGTGACCTCCACCATCGGCACCGGCGCGCCATTCGCATCGGTGGCGGTGCAGCCTGCGGCCAACCGGATGGTGACACCACCCCCGGCGGCAAGCGCATCGCGCGAATTGTTCAGCAGGTTGATGAACACCTGCTCCAGACGGGATGCATCGGCCAGAACACAAGACTCGCGTTCATCCAGGTGAATCGTCAACGGCAGATCAGAGCCCAGCAGATGCTGATACAGCGTCTGCCGTTGCTGGAGGAAAACTCCCAAGTCGACCGTGCTGAAGGCTGTACCAGGACGCCCACCCAGGTTCCTGATGCTATCGACAATGACGGCGGCCGATTGCACAGAGTGAACTGCCAACTCCCTGTAGTTGTGATTGGCACCCTGGTTAGGCCCATTCCGATCCATCAACTCCAGAGTTCCGCCAATGGTCGCCAATACATTGCGCAGATCATGGGCGATGACCCCGGCATTGCGCAGCACCAGGGATACGCGGGACTGGGCAACATGCAGATCGACGAGGCGGAGCCGCAGCAGCAACGCCCGGGCAATCGCGGTGACGAAGATGGCAGCCTCCTCGCCATAGTCATTGGCGCGGTTGGACACGATGACCACCACGGTCGTTCCCTCTTGCCCTGGGGCTGGCGCCAGAAGGCAGCGGTCCCAGCCACCCGCTCCAACAGGTAGGCCGATCGAATAGGGGCATTCGTGATCGAAGCGGTTGAAGATCAGCGGGCGCTGCTGATCCACGGCAGCGAGTATCGCGTCCTGGCTATCGTCCGGGTACGGCTGGCCATCGCAGCCGGTCAGGCGGCGATAGCCAGCCGGTCCCTTGGCCTGGTAGACGGCCTGGATCTGTCGGTTCTGGAAGCAGATCACCAACCCTTGTGGGCTGCCGGTCATCGTCATGGCCGCCATGAGCGCCTTACGGCAAATGACGTCGCTGCTGTCTGCGCTTCCGTCTAACAGACCCACCAGAGCCTGAAGATTCGCTTCTGGCACGCTCGCACCCTGAGCATCTGGTAGTGGTTGGGGATTCATTCCAGGCATAAATTCGCAACTGGCGCTGACGCGGTAGGCAAGCGGTGACGATGGATGCGCATAGAATCTTCTTGGAAAATGCCGGAGATCACTGCCGACTCAGCGCCCGGTCCACGGCACTGATCACCCGGTTCTCATCGAACGGCTTGACGATGAAGTCGCTGATGCCCAGTCGCATCGCCTCCTGCATCGGTTCCCGCTGATCGACGGCCGTCACCATCACCACGCGGACCTGTGAAGCCGAACGGCGGATCTCCGCCAACGCCTGCAGGCCATCCATCTCCGGCATGACGATGTCCATGGTGATGAGATCGGGACTCCATTCCCCAGCGATCTCGATCGCCTGCACACCGTTCTCGGCTTCTCGAATCTCGTAGCCTAGAGGTTCCAGGGCCTTGCGCAGGGTGGCGCGCATGAACAGGGCGTCGTCGACGATGAGGACTTTCATGTCAGATCCCTTTCACTGAACCGGAGATCAGGCATTCAGCTTGGTCGATATCACGGTCGATCAGGAGCAGTGCCGATCCGGTATAGGTACGCCCGTCCATCCGCAGTTCGGTCTGCAGCACAGGAATGTTGTCTTCGGGGTTGAGGAAACTGCCGATCGTCGCATTGGCCAGGGACTCCAAGGTGTCCTCGATGACATCCGGCGCAGAGATGTGCACCCGGGCATCCATCCGGCTGGAGAGGTGGTTGGCGATCGCCGATGCGCCGACGTTGCCGAACTCCTGGAGCATTGACCGGGCCATAGCCGGTCCGGTGTCGAAGCCGGTGCCGAGCACGGCCGCCGCCAAGGGTGCCAGCGCCGCCTGGTCGACCGCCAGTATGAAGCGCATTTCCGGGCGGTCAGGTTGGTCAAAATAGAGCCCGGCGATGACGGCGCACATGCGGATGTCGGCCGGACCGATCGCTCCAGTGACTTCGGGGAGCGGCACGACGCGCCCGCCGACCACCTTCAGCGACATCTTCTGCCGGCTGAGGCGCGACAGTTGCCGGTTGGCCTGACGCATGGCGTCCATGAGGAGGAGAAAGCTGCGGGACATGGTCACGCTCCCTCTTCGATGCGGATGTCTGCATCGAGACCAGTCATGGCGAGAATGCGGCGATTGTCGGCCGAGAGTCCGCACAGGGTCAGCGTCCCGCCCCGGACCTTGGCGTGCTTGGCGCAGGCCACCAGCCAACCGAGGAACTCCGAACTGCACAGGGCGCAGGCCGGATCGAAACGGAGGACGATCGCGCTGATCCCATTGCGCAAGGCCGAGCGGATCCGGGCCTGGAGATCGTTGCTGGCGGCGAGATCCAGGCGGCGAGGGACGGTCAGTTCGAGTAGTTTGTCCATGATCGTTCCTCAGATGGCGTTGACGTGGTCGAGGGTCTCGACCGAGAACTGCCCGGTGGCGGGATCGAAAAGGATTTTGCGGCCGCGGACGCCGCCAAAATCTTCGGCCAGAATGGTGATCTTGACGCTGCCCAGTGCCGCCTTCACCGCCGCGATGTTCTGCGCCCCCACATCGCCGGAGCCGCCAGCCGATACGCGCGGGAACATGCGGGCACCGCCCGCCGCTTTGGCACGCAGGCGATGGGGGTCGGCACCGCGCTCGCGCAGGGCGCGCATCAGGGTGGGAACGGCGCTGTCCGCGTACTTGCCTGGCAGATTTTCGCCGGCTTGGCCGCGCGAATCCGGGAGCAGGATGTGGGCCATGCCGGCGAGGCGCTGCTCCTGGTCCCACAGGACCAAGCCGATGCAACTGCCCAGTACTGAGGCCAGGCGATTGGGCGCCCGGGTCAGATCGATGGAGCCAATGAGTACGTTGATCACCTTGGACTCAGGCATGACCGACCGCCCGCGTCGCCGCCAGTACGTCGATGATCAAGGCGATGCCGCCATCGCCGAGGATGCTGGCCCCGGCGAGTCCGCGGACCTGGGCGAACTCGCCGGGCAATGGCTTGACCACGATCTCCTCCTCGCGCAAGACGGCATCGACCGGGATGGCCACCGGTTCCCGTCCGCCCTTGGTGATGACCGCCCGCAGCGTCCCCTGGCCCAGGTCGTGGGGGCGCAGGCCGATGGCGGTCGGCAGGTCAGCGACGGCGATGTAGCGGTCGCGCAGCGGGATGACCGACCTGCCGGCCTCGACCCGGCGGATGCGCCGAGCGTCGACCTCGACGATTTCGCGTACCGCGTCCAGTGGCAGGGCGAAGCGCTCGCCACCGATGCGCACCAACAGCGCCTTGATCATTGCCAGGGTCAGCGGCAGGCGGATGACGAAGGTGGTTCCCGCACCGATCGTGCTGGTGATCTCGACTACACCTTTCAACTCCGCGATCTTCGCGCGCACGATGTCCATACCGACGCCGCGACCGGAGACGTTGGACACCTGGATGGCGGTCGAGAAACCCGGCAGGAAGATGAGGTTCCGTGCCGTGGCATCATCCATGGCGTCGGCCTGAACCTGGGTGATGACGCCCTTTTCCACCGCCTTGGCGCGAATGCGCACCGGGTCGATGCCGCGACCATCATCGGAGACCCGGATGCAGATCTGGCCGCCCTCCTGGTAGGCGGCGAGGGTGACGGTGCCGATTTCGGGCTTGCCTGCCCGGCTTCGATCCTCGGCTGGTTCCAAGCCATGGTCCAGGGCATTGCGCACCAGATGGGTCAGTGGATCCACCAGGTCGTCGATCAGCTTCTTGTCGAGTTCGGTGCCTTCGCCGCTGGTTTCCAGGCGCGCCTGCTTGCCGAGTCCTCGGCAGAGGTCACGGATGACGCGATGGAAGCGCTGGAAGAGCGGGGCGACCGGGACCATGCGCATCTGCATGGCGTTAGCCTGAAGCGTACTGGTACTGCGGTGCAGACCGACGACGGCCTCGGACAGTTCACCCAGCGTATCCTGCACCCCGGCCTGGCCCTCGGCCCAGCGGCGCAGACGGGCGAGGCGCTCCGGGCCAAAGCCCGGGACCAACGAGCCGCTCAGCGCATCCAGCAGGGCGTTCAACTCGGTGATGCCCGGCCCGGCGGTCCGCCGGACCAGTTGCTCGCCCAACAGGGCGATGCGGGCCTTGGCCACCACCAGTTCGCCGGCGATGTTCATGAGTTGGTCAAGCCGATGCGCCTCAACTCGGACCGAGTTAGCCACCGGGGCGGCGTGATCCGGGCCTGGTTGGGCGGCCCTTACCGGAGCGGTTGCGACCGGCTCTAGTGCAGCAATGGCGGTCGTCGGCTCCGGAACCTCCGGCGCGGGCGGTTTGGCTGCAGAAGCGACCTGCGTGGGCGTCTCGGCCGCAGGAACTGCCGTCGCAACGGCCGGAACCAGCGCCTCGGGCGCCGCGGCGACGTCGCAGCGCAGCACCTCATCTACATACAGGCAGTCGCGCAGGACCTCGGGCTGGGCACCGCTGATCAGCAGCAGGTGCAGCACCGAACCGGGCATGGCCCCACGCTCCAGGTCGGACCGGGACGGCAGGCAGGCGACAACGACAGCGGCTTTCTCGACATGGGAGAGGGCCAACAGACAGCGGAGGTCGGGCAGCCGGCAATCATGGCGTAGTTCCAGGCTCGCCAACCAGACCGTCTCGTCGGCTGCAAGCCGAGCGCGGGCTGCCGCCACCTGTTCCAGGGGGAAATGGCAGCGCCGGGCGATGCGCAGGGTGGTCGGAGCTGGCTCCGCCCGTTCACCGAGTGCCGCCAGGGCGGCCTCTACAGGCCCAAGATCCGGCAACGCGGTGTCCCCGTGCTCGACCTGCAGGACCGCGTTCGCCAACCAATCCTTCACCGCCAGCATGGCCTCGATCACTGAGCCATCAGCGGCGAGCCGACCGCTGCGCAGCAGATCCATCGCCCATTCCAGGTTATGAGCGATGCGCGCCACGGGATCGAGACCCATGGTCGCAGCCGAACCTTTGATGCGGTGAGCCATGCGGAAAGCCGATTGCAGGGCCTCCGTCGCCTGGGGATCGCGCTCCAGGCCGAGCAGGGCGCCATCGAGTGATTCCAGTTCCTCACGCGTTTCGCCCAACCAGGTGGTCAGGTGTTGCGCCATGCCCTCCTTCACCACCAGAAGGCAACCGGTGGGCAGGGCCGAGGGCAAGGGCAGGAAGACCTGGCGTTCACCGCTACGGGCAGACAGGTCCAGGCGCCAACCCTCGTGCCGGGGCAGGACCAGGGGCGCCAGCGCCTCCTGCAGATCGCCGCTCGGCACCACCAGGATACCCAACTGCCACTGGAAACACTCCAAGGGCGCAAACGGTGAGGCTTCGCCCGATCCCAGCACCCGCACCGCCCGGATGGGCAGGGCGCGTTCCAGTTCGATCCAGGTCTGCACCAGATCGCGCTGTCGCGACAGCAGTTCCTGCACCGGGATTCGCAGCAGCCACACCGGCTTGCCGCGAGACTCGATGGCGAGATCGCCCAGGTCGACGCCAGCGAACACCGGCAACACCTCGGAAGGCAGGCCCTGCCAGGGGGCGAAGACGCTGCTGGATGCCTGCGAAGCGACCGGAGCGAGTTCCTTGAGGTGAAGGACCGCCGTGCCGATGCCGCGGTCTTCGCCGCGCTTCTCGGCGAGGTCATCCAGCAGCGCCCCGATCAAGTCCACCGCCTCGAAGGCGGCCTGCAGTACTGCCGGGGTGAAGCCCAGCTTCCCCTTACGGATGCGGTCGAAAACCGTCTCCAGGGCGTGGGTGGTCTCGCAGATCGGGGTGAGGTTGAACATCCCCGCCAGACCCTTGAGCGAGTGGGCACCACGGAATATCTCGTTGATCGCTTCGGTCGGCAGGTCGCTGCGCTCGGCTTCCAGCAGTCGACGGTTGACGGTGGCCATGTTGGCCCGCGCCTCATCGAGGAATTCGCTGATCGTGGCGTCGGAATCGAAGGCCGAGAAGTCCATGTCAGGCTACCTTCTGGAAGATCTGCGGACGGATCAGACGAAAGTCGCTGAACCCCGTTGGCAGGGTCTCGGAGCCGCCGAGGAACAACCAGGCGCCCGTCGCCATGCGCTTGGCGACCTGGCGCACGGCTTGAAGCTTCGATGCGTCATCGAAATAGATCAGCACATTGCGCAGGAAAACCACATCGACCTCCGGTCCATGCCCCGCATCGAGGAGGTTGTGGGTGTGGAAGTTGACCAGGGTCCTGGGGGTCTGAGCCACACGCCAGCCGTGCTCGTCCCGGGTGAACCAGCGGGTCCGGCCGTAATCCGTGAGCTTCTGCACCGCGTAGTCGCTATAAATGCCGCGCTTGGCTACATCCAGGACGCGCTGGTTGATGTCGGTGGCTTCAATCGACACCGCCGCCTGGGGACCGAGGTGCTCCAGGCAGGCGATGGCGGTGGAATAGGCCTCCTCACCGGTGGAGGCCGCCGCGCTCCATACCTTGAGCCGCCGTTCGCGCGGCCATCGCCCGAGGATCTGGCCGATGAAGAAGTCCCAGTGCTCCTTGTGGCGGAAGAAGTAGGTCTCATTGGTGGTCAGAGCCTCGACGCAGATCTGGCATTCCTCCGATCCCGGCGCCTCGACCCGGGCAAAGTAGCTCTGGTAGGTGGCTAGGCCCAGGGCCGTCAGGCGCCGCTGCAGGCGGTTCTGCACCAGGGATATTTTGGCCTCAGTCAGGCGGATGCCGGCCTTCCGGTAAATGAAATCCCGGAACAGGGAGAATTCCCCGATCGACAGCACGGGGCCGCTCGGCTGGCTGATGCTCGTCATGATGACTGCCGTCGAGGATGCCGATCCGTGCCTCGCCGCAGCCGCTCGACAAGGGACAGATCGAAGGTTGCCATGTGGATCACCAGATCGCTCTCGAAAGCCTCGATGTCGGCCTGCTCGATCGCTCCATCGCCGTTCAGCAGGGTCAGCGTACCAACCATGCAGCGCTCCAGACGTTCGTGATCATCGATATGGCACTGGATGATGGGTTGGGGCCAGTCCGTCCTGATCAGCATCGCTTCCTCGCGGATCCAGTGATCCAGGCAGAAGCGCATCCCATGCTGACAGGTCTCGGCCGCGCCCTGGCGATCACCTCCGGCAAGACGTTGCCGGAACTCGACCCAGAACGCCCAGATCCGGGCATGGTCTACATCCAGAGTTTCGTGCCCGGTGAGGAACATAGGATCCACCGACGTGGGGATGGGGACGTGCCCGGGACGACCGTCGTCCCAGGCCCTGACCGGCTACTCGTGGTAAAGGACCCCTGCCGAGTTGCGCTGGGCTGAGGCAGGGGTCGAGGCGGCCTTCATCGTGACGGGCTTGGCCTTGGCAGGCTGCTTATGCGCCTCCAGACCCTGGGCCGGGGCCATGCCTGGCGCGGCGCTGGCATCATCCACCCGGAACCGTCCCACCAGTTGCTGAAGTCGCTGGGCCTGGGCCGACAACTCCTCGGCAGCCGCGGCCATCTCCTCGGCGGCGCCTGAATTCTCCTCGGTAATGGCCGAGACACCCTCGATGTTCTTGGCCACCTCGGCGGCCGTGGTGGTCTGCTCGGCGGTCGAGGCCTGGATGCGACCCATGCCCTCGGCCGACTTCTGCACCCCGTCCACGATGACGGTC
>Ga0163144_10012198_pt1 | contig 18085 bp, 17 predicted proteins | sample OliLak19BULKMAT1_FD_123175 | JGI IMG/M metagenome (GOLD analysis project Ga0163144, IMG submission 123175) | Freshwater microbial mat bacterial communities from Lake Vanda, McMurdo Dry Valleys, Antarctica - Oligotrophic Lake LV.19.BULKMAT1 | ecosystem: Environmental > Aquatic > Freshwater >... | reverse complement strand
AGGGCACGACTATTTGTGCAAGCGGGGTATCAAACGCCATTTCAGTGGCGGCTTTTGCAGAGCCTGGTGGATTCTTGCATGCGCCCGACGTCTATATGATGAAAATTGCCGTGGGGGCCGCGGCGCGAGGCGTTATTGATCTTTCGCAATCGGCAACTTGGAATATGCAACAAATCGCGAAGGCAAAGAATTGCAAAGTGAATGACCTAACCGCGGTGATTCTCAATCGCCCGCGACACAAAGATTTAATTGGCGAACTTCGGGCTTTAGGTTGTCGCATTCGTCTGATCGAAGACGGCGACGTATCGGCGGCGATTGCAGTCTGTGAGCCCGAGGCCGGAATTGATGTTTTAATAGGAATCGGTGGTGCCCCTGAAGGAGTGATTGCCGCGGCAGCCCTCCGATGCATGGGAGGCGAGCTTCAAGGGCGGCTTATTTTTCGTACTGATGATGAAAGAGTCCGGGCTCAAAAAATGGGGATTAAAGATTTAGATCGAATCTATGCCATGGAAGACCTTGCCAAGGGTAAAGTCATGTTCACCGCCACAGGGGTAACGACCGGGGCATTTTTAAAGGGCGTGAATTTTTTTCCGGGAGGCTGTGTCACTCATTCGATTGTGATGCGTTCGCAAACTGGCACCGTGAGATTGCTGACGACTCGACATCATTTCGGCTTAAAGCCGGATCTTGCGAAAACCTACTAAGGAGCCGTAATGGTAGAACGAGTAATTGAAATAGCCGCCCCCCGAGAATTTTGTTTTGAGGTTATTGCTGACTTTGAGAGCTATCCAGAATTTCTAAAGACGATTTCTGCCGTAACGACGACTAAAAAAGCTGAGAATGTGATCGCTGAATTTAAAGTCTTTATTGTAAAAACAATTTCTTACAGCCTGGATTTTAGAATGAGCAAGCCGGAGCGGATGGATTGGAGTCTGGTTAAGGGCGATATGATGAAAAAGAATTCTGGAGCTTGGATACTTGAAGTGATCAGCCCTCAGCTCACGAAATGTACTTATCAAATTGATGTTGAGTTTGGGTGGTTGGTTCCTAAAACTATTGTCGAGATATTGACCGAGGTTCAGTTGCCAGAGGTTATGAGCGGGTTTCAGAACCGAGTTGAAAGTTTGTACGCCAGCAAAATGAAAAAGGAGAAAGCATGAGTTCTTCAGAACCAAAAGACGGAAAGAAAGGTTGGGAAGAGTTGCTCTTTGGAACTCTCGAAAAGATTGCAGCGACTCCTGGAAAGCTGAGGGATCCTCAGTCCGCGATTGACTGGTTCAAGGGCCTTAGAGAAGATTTGCAGGACCGTATCAAACAAGAGATTGCCGGTCAGGTTTCGAAAATAGATCTTCCAGATTTAGCCAAAAAAGTATCTCAGCATTTGGCAGAGAATTATGATCTTAAGGTCGAAGCCAAATTCTCTTGGGAACCTAAGTCCAAGGAGAATAAAAAGTCCGCGGGAGGCGAGGATTCTTGAAACTCGATCGCCTAGAAATTTCTCAAGTAATTAGCCAGATTGAAGCTCGAGAGACCGCTGGATTTAAACGCTTATCAAAAGTCTTTTCTTCTCAATCGCTGTTTCGAAGCGTTTGCTTCACCGGTCCTGGGGGAGTGGGAAAGAGCAGTCTCTTAGCAAAGCTCCTTCCGCTTATGGCTGCGCGACGATCCGTTTGTTGGCTAGCTTGCGATCCATGGTCTCCCAAAACTGGCGGCAGCTTGCTTGGAGATCGGATTCGTCTCTCGGGCGAAGATATTCCGGCAAATGCTTTTGTGAGAAGTCTATCAACCCGAGGCACTCAAGCTTTTTCTCAGGCCATCCGAGATATAGAAATTTTTATGGAGAGCTTGTTCGACGAAGTCTGGGTTGAAACCGCCGGCAGCGGTCAAACCCAAGTCGAAGTGGCACAGATTTCAGCCCTTACTGTTCTTGTTCTTCAGCCCGAGATTGGCGATGAGATTCAGTGGATGAAGAGCGGACTTCGCGAATGTGCAGACTTGTTTGTAATCAATAAGTCCGACTTAGAGGGAGCAGACTCCATGATGCGAAGTCTGATGGAGTTTGGAGTGGCAGAAGAAAACATCATTCTCTGCTCGGCCCGCAAAAATCAAGGCCTGCAAAGTATACTCGATCGTCTTAGTTCGATTCGAGAAACTATGGAATGGAAAGTTAAAGTAAAAAGCCTTCAAGAAAGTCTCGCGCTTTCTCTATACCGAGAGATTCATTGGCGTGAAATTGAGCGCCGCTTTAAAAAAGAAAGCTCCAAGTGGATCAAGAATCCGTACTTGGAGCTTTCGAAGAATTAAATAAACTATATTTTGGCTTACTTAGCTTTTTTTACAGGCTTTTCAGTGGGTTTTACCGAGGGTTTCACAGCGTCTTTAGCGCCGGCGGTTTGTACGATGTCGAGAAGCTCAACTTCGAAAACCAAAACCGAGTTTGCGGGAATTTTAGGACGAGGATTTTCGCCATAGGCAAGCTCGCTCGGAATATAGAGTTGATATTTGCTTCCTACCGGCATCAATTGAAGTGCCTCGGTCCAACCAGGAATTACTCGAGTAACAGGAAATTCTGCAGGTTGATTGCGGGCGTAAGAGCTGTCGAACTCAGATCCGTCAGTAAGAGTTCCTTTATAATGAACTTTTACGGTGTCCTCTTTGCTAGGCTTTTTACCCGTGCCTGCAGTCACAACTTTGTATTGAAGTCCGCTCTTAGTCGCTTGGATGCCATCTTTTTTCTTATTGTCTTCTAACCATTTGGCGCCGGTCACTTTATTCTCTTCACCCTTTTTCTTATCGTCTTCGGCTTTCGACTGAGCTTTGCTCATCATGTCTTGCTGAAGTTTTTCCATGACCTGTCGCATGTCGGGTTCGGTCATCAAGGACTCTTTGCCTTGAGTTACGTGCCGTATAGACATGGCGACGACTTCGGGATTTACATCAATTCCTTGATTTTTGATCCCGGTGCCAATTTGCTGCCCGATCATGTAACTGACCTTGTCAGCGTCGGTTGTGATTTTCACATCTCCGCCCTTTGAACAGGCGAGGGGAGTGGTGAGCAAAGCTGCCCATACAAGTTTTCGCATTTGAATTGCCATTTGAATAAAACTCCTTCTTTCACGGATTGTAGTTCTTCGGCCTTTCGACGTCTCCCGAAAATAATGGGAGTTTTTAAGAGTTTAGAGCATACATGTTTACATAATTCACACAGATACAAAGGTCAGATAAGTATTGCTCGGCCAAAAAAACCTAACGTAGCCTTGAGGAGGGGGAGATCTAAATGAATATTTTCGCACTTATCGTCGGGTTCGCTGCCCTTTCGGGTCAGCCAAAGAACTTTGCTTACCAAGATTCCAAGGCCGTTTTTGTCGACTTTCAGAGTGCCGAATACAGCTTAGACTTAAACGTCACTGACAAGAAGGCTACTGGTCGAACAAAAATTCGATTTGAGCAAAGTGAAGCGGGCTTCGTTGTTTTTGATTTACGGTCCACATTTCAAGAGATTCGGATCAACGGAGAAGTAACGACTGCCACTCGAATGTCAGCGCCGGATAAGGTCACAAATTTTCTAATCGTAAACAAAGCCACTTTGCCTGGCCTCCATGATCTAGAAGTTCTGCATACCATTGATAAAGATGTTTCTTTTAAAAACCAGAATGCTTCTGCAGCTTTTTGGTTTTCCGATATCGATGATGGAGAGCTCTTAGAGCAGTATTTTCCGAGCAATCTAGAATATGACCAATACCAGATGGAGCTCTTGGTCAAAGTGATCGGGAATGCAGATCCATTTAAGATTTTCACAAACGGGGATTTGCTGAATAGAAATCCCGGCGAAGCGGTCATCCGCTTTCCCGATTACTACAATTCCGCGGCCCCTTACTTTCACCTGGTTCCTGCAAAAGATTTTATCGAGATTTCTGAGGTTTTTGTAAGCAATAAGAATAAGATAATTCCCCTGACCATCTATGGAAAAAAGGGCGCCAGCTTAACCCGCTACTTGATGCGCGCTAAAGCGACACTCAATGAACTTGAAGCTGATTATGGAAGTTTTCCGCACGAGAAACTTTTAGTTTATGGAAACGAACTCTTCCCCGGTGGAATGGAGTATCACGGCGCTACCATTACGAATTTCATGGCTCTCGCCCACGAGATTACCCACAGCTATTTCGGAAGAGGAATTATGCCCTCGAACGGAGATGCCGGATGGCTCGACGAAGCCATTGCTAGCTGGAGAGATAAGGGCTACCGCCGAGTCGATACTTTGCGCCAAACTCCAAAGCATCTGGCGCAACGATCTCCCTACTTTAGATACACTCCCATGCCCGCTTACAACCAAGGGGCTGAAATTATGGCCCACTTCGACGCTCGCATCGTAAAGAGTGGCGATCAAAGAGGATTAAAATCTTTTTTGAGTAAAATGTTAGAAGATAAACTATTCAAGACTTGGTCCACTGAAGAGTTTCAATCCCAGCTGGAGTTATTTACGGGGGAAGACCTGAAATCAATTTTTAATCCCTTCGTATACAACAAGGGCATGAACGATTTTTCATTCAAAAATGAAAGTCCAGCGGCAAATATTTTTAATGAATTTCATGGTCGGCTCACTCCCAAGGCTCGAAAAGAAATTCTCTAGAATTAAGCTAATATTTTTTAAAAAAAATTAAACTATTTTAGTTTATCAATACTCTTTACGCTTCGAGCCGTAATTGTGATGCTCTCTTGGCGGTGGCTTCGATGGTTTGAATTAAGATCTTACGCACCTCCATCTTTTCAAAAACTTTCAAGCCTTCTAGAGTGCAGCCTCCAGGGGTTGCCACTTGTTTGATGAGATCTTCGGGATCCATCGTTTTCTCTAAGCAAAGTTCGGCCGATCCCCTCATGGTATGAAAGACCAATTCGTACGCTTTTTCTTTGGGAATGCCCAAACGAGCTCCGGCTTCAGACAATGCCTCAATGAAAAAAAACATGAACGCCGGACCTGACCCACTTAAAGCGGTTACGCTATCTAAATGCTTTTCTTCGAGTTCTAAAACATGACCGACGGTTGAGAAGAACTTGAGGGCCCGCTTCACATCCGTCGGTAAGCTTCGAGGGCCAGGACAAAGAACCGACACTCCATGATTCACGACCACAGGAAGGTTTGGCATCGCCCGCATCAGACGAGCTTTGCCTCCTGACCATTCGTTAAGCTGTTCGAAGGTTATCGAGGCACAGACAGAAATCAAAAGATGATGAGATTTGAGGTGGTCTTTAAGTTCGGTCAAAACTTGCTTTGCCTGATAGGGCTTAACGCAGAGAATCGTTGCCGAAGACTCTTGAACGACTTCTTGATTGGAAGATGTGCAACGAATTCCTTTTTGGCTCTGAAGATCAGTGAGACTCGATGTCTGATGATCGCTACAAATTATTTTTAGCTCAGACGCAGTATTGTTGTTTCTGAGGCCCAACGCAATGGCGCGACCGATCTTTCCTGCTCCAATAATACCAATAGACTCCATGAATTTTAGGTTGGGAGTCCTGAGGCTGGACGTCAATTATAATTTCGAGCTTGCAGTCGATCCCAAGGAACGAAAGAGTTCTCTTCTTCGATATAAAAAGACCCAGATAGGTTTTTTGCCTTTAAAAGATTGGTTGACCGAAAGCTTTTAATAGCTTCGAGAACGTTTTCTTGAATCTCAATGGTGTTTATCAAGTTGGTCTCTTCGAAGCACTCTCGAACCTCGGTGGTAAGGCCCGAAATCTTCAGAGATCCTCCTTGCTGACGACACTTATTAAAAATATTTGAAATAGAGACCATTCCCAAAAGACAGACTTCTTGAACTTGGCTCAGATCTAGAATCAAAAAAATTCGACCTGATTCCATTAAGTCGTGAATTTTGCGAACAAAGGCTTTGACGTGATGCGTGTCCAAATTATCTTTAAGATGAAACACGGTGATACTGCCCTCGGTTTTTGTGATGCCACGAATCATGATAAATCCTCCACCGTTTACTTACTCAATTTCTGTGCCAATCGTAGAAGCCTTAAAATTGGCAAAGAGAACTTCGCTCAAGAAAAACTCCTCGGCAGAACTTGCCGAAGGGCAAGCTTTTCCTTGAGGCAGTGTCGCTGCAAAGTCATACTTTAGAGACTTGAATCTTCTTAGCCTTCAATCCTTAGAATTATTCTCAGGTTCCAGAAAGATTTTGGGCCCCATCGATATTTCAATGAAGGCGGGGGAATGGGCAACGCTCGAAAGTATTGACGGGCAAGGTCGCTCGTTGATTTTGAGATTTATAGCCGGAAGATCAATCGGAATTTCTGCTAAAGGTCAGCTTCGATGGGAAGGAAAACCTTTCACTCCAAAGCCCAATCCCGATATATTTTTAGTCCCTGAAGAGCCTCGAATTTTTGAGGGATTGTCGGTCGCTCAGAATCTTTTCGTACAGGATGGTCCAAGCTTTCTACCGGTTCGAGCCCTTACGATTGAGGCTTCTAAGATTCTCAATCAACTACCGGTCACGATTCCTCTTGCCGAAGACGCTCGCTTCTTAAGCGAGACAGAAAGATTCTGGTTAGAAATGGCTCGCCTCATTCTAAGACCTCGAAAACTGCTTCTCATCGATGAAGTGCCTCGGGGACTTTCTGAAACTGAGCGCCAGAGCTGCGCAGAATTTCTCAATCGTCTACAATCGGCAGGCCTTAGCATTCTCGACACCAGCAGACTTAGTCCTCAAGCCAAGCTCATCCCACTCGAGAAACTTCCGGAGGTGATGGACGAGAATTTTCGACGGCATGGTTTTCTAGAGTCTGCAACCGGTCGAGAAGCACTACTTTCAATTCAGCGGAACGAGCCCAAAGAAAGCTTTGAGATTCAAAAGGGTGAAATTGTCGGATTTCTTGGCAGCAAGAACTCAGGCCGAAGAGAGCTTTGGGACGAGCTTTTACGTTTTCGAAATCTTCAAAAATCAGCTCTGGATTTTGAGATCTCGTCAGGTCAAAAGAATCCTCGAATCGGATTTGTTTCTGGCTTTCGTAGCGCTACCGGGCTTTTCGAAGGACGCTCGAGCATATTCAATTTATGTTTTCCGCGGCCAAATCGACGTCGAAAAAGTTTAGATCTTTTTAAGCACTATACCGAACTCCTTCGTCTAGAAAATCGAGACCCACGCGCTCGAATAGAAAGCCTCTCACGCGAAGACCGGCAAAAGGTGCTCCTGGCCCGCGCGCTCAAAGACAGTCCCGAGATTATCTGCGTCGAAGAGATCACGCGCGGACTCGAGATGGAGACTCGATATCAAGTCTTTCAGATTATTCGACAACTCGCCGACTCTGGGGTCAGCGTCTTAGTCTTAAGTTGGAATCTGAGAGAAATGATTCGAATCTGCGACCGAGTTATTTGGTTAAAGAGAAACCGTCCCTCTGAAACTTGGGAAGGTCAACCTCAAGTCATTCAAAGCTGGGAACAACAGTCATCGTATCGAGGTATTTCATGAACTGGCAGGAGCGAACGCGAGAAGATGTCCGGAAGATTATTTTGTTTGTTCTGGGTTTGACCCTGATTTCAATCACCAGTTTTAGCTCGCAGGGCTTTCTTGAAATTCACAATCTTCAATCTTTCTTCCAGCGCCTCACCGGGCTGGTGATCTTAGCAATTGGCATGAGCTTTCCGTTTATGGCTGGTCTGCGAGATATTTCTGGAATCGGAATTTATCTTTTAAGTTTGTCGCTGAGTGAGCGCCTACGTTTGACCGAATGGTTCGCTTCTCAAGGCTCAGATTTTAGACTCTTGGTGTTGTCTTCGTTGCCCTTTGCTTTTGCAATTGTCACCACCCTCATCGGAATGCTTTTAGCGAGACTAGAAGAGAGAATTCTCTTCTTTAGTACCGGCGCCCTATTTTTATTTGGCGGTTTGGCAGCCTACTTGAAGCCAACTTTGAGCCCAGCCTGCGAAGCCTGGTTCTGCGGCGATACTTTGCTAGGCTTGAACAGTGTTTTTATACTCATCGTACCCATTGTAATTCTCACCAGCCTTGCTGCCATTCGGTATTATTGGCCAAAGTTCACATGGATCGGTCCGGTCTTTTTAGTCTGGGTGGGAAGTCTTTTGCTTTTGTTTGTGACCAATGAATATCAAGGGATTCCGCTGGGTGCCGTGCTTTCAGTTTTTTCAATTTTTGTCGTTTATGCTTTCACCGAGCACACCCGCTGGGGAATTGGACTCACCGCCTGGGGCTCCAATCGTGAGGCAGCCCGCTTGTGTGGCGTATCGCCATGGAAGGTTTATGGAGGCGCCTACTTTGGCCTCGGATTTTTTGCCTCTCTAGCAGGCCTCATGGAGTTTCGAAGTTTTGAGCAATCGACATTCTATCGGGCGGGGGATGTTGGTGTGCTCGCTTGGGCCGCCTTGGTCATTGGCGGAATTGCGGTTAAAAGACATCGATCCCTGATCAACTCGCTTCTAGCCGGCGTGCTTTTTGTGGCTTGTTTTGAAGCATTTTGGATGAGCAAACACTACCCATCGAGCCTGTTTTTTGGAGTTTTGGGTCTTCTGGTAGCAATTGGCTCTTGGGTGCGCCGCTAAGATACTGATTTTAATTAGGTTTCACTTGACTGGGACAGATTTAATCTTGATTTGAATTAGCCTCACCCCCTTTGACACGATGCGTTTTCGTGTTATAACCAGGACGCTTGTTCTGTCGATCCGCAGGCTTCGGGGGTTAATCCGGCGCAAATGTTTAGGCAGTCCACAATAACCGACAAAGATACTAAAAAAAATATTATGTTTTTTACGCAAATGATTAGGGAGTAAGAAAAATGAAAACCAAGTTGCTAATTGGAGCTCTATTACTAAGTAGCTCTGCTTATGCTCAAGAATCGACCCAAACGACTACCGCGAGCGCTTTAACTTTCGGCGGATCCGTACTTTCAGGAGTTCGCTCGAATTCTACTGGCAGTATGGATGGAACTGGAACCGGAGCCACTGTCGGACCCTTCATTCGTCCGTCTTTAGATTTAGGATGGAAAAACAACAGCGTAAGTTTCTCAGGCAATTATAATTTTGAAACCACAGGAGCTCGTGGCTTCGGAAAAAACACCACCAAAGCTTTTGGCGACAATATTTATTTTAAGCATAACCCTAATTTGTTTTTCACCGGAAAGTTCAACGAAACTTTCGGAGCTACCTTACTGGCTGACTTGAATTTTAAAACCTACGCGGGGCCACAAAAAGAGAACGTTTCGGAGCTCGTTTTAGAGCCCATGTTGACGGCTAAGTTAAACGATCGAGTTTCTTTTGGTGCCGGCTATAGCTTATTTCGAGCTGACAACTTTGACGCTGCCACCGGTCGCGGGGCGAGCTTAGACGAAGGAAGCAAAGGCTTTTTCTCTAAAGACATCACCGAAGCCAAGTTTAGCATTGAGAACATCAACCAGGCTATCACCGCCGGAACAACGAATTTAGTTCCCGCTGTTATGAATCGCCATACCGGTATCGTTGAAGTGAAAGCAAAGTTAGCTGAAACGCTTAGCCTTCGAACTTATGCTTGGGCGGGACGTATTATCTTCAATCAAGATAAGTCCGCTGGTGGAAGTGCCGACCGGTATACCTATCGCATCAATAACGATTTGAAGTGGGCAGCAACAAAAGATTTGGCACTTAACTTTCGGTACCGACTCACTATCGATCATCAAGACGATACCAAGGATCCTTTGACTGGCGCTCATACCGGCCGGGTTATCGCGAGCTACAAGCTGACGAAGACGATCGCTCTTGACATGGAAAACACAGCCAAATTTAGCCAAAAAGTTTTGAATAAGTCGAAAACAACTTACGAGAATGAGAACTATTTGGGCATGAGCTATAATTTTTAAGCTCTAATTAGGTTAATGATTCGTTAGAAATTAATGATTTAATCACTTCTTTCGTTCTTTCCTTCGTCGAGAATTGCAGTGTCTGAAGTGGTAAAAAGGGGTCCAAACGGACCCCTTTTTGTATACCTGAGCAAATAGACTTCCCAAAAAAACGGCCCTATACTCCCACAAATGCAGCTCCAGAACCCAAGATCTAGCATCGTCGTAGCCATGTCTGGCGGGGTCGATTCTTCGGCTGCGGCCTATCTCTTAAAGAAAGAGGGCCACGAAGTCATCGGGGTGACCTTTCAGGTCTACGATTATTCGCGAGAGAATCGTAAAGAGGGGAAGGGTGGTTGCTGTTCGATTGAAGACGTGGACGATGCCCGCATGGTGGCGGACAAGTTAGGAATTCGTCATTACTTGGTCGATACTCGAAAAGAGTTTCGAGAAAATGTGATTAACTATTTTCTGTCTAGTTATCAAAAGGGCGAAACTCCTAATCCTTGTGTTGCGTGCAATACCCATATTAAATTTGATGAGTTGGAATATTATCGAAATCTTTTTGCCGCCGATTATATGGCGACGGGTCATTATGCAAAACTTCTGCGCGTTAAAGATGGCGATGTCTTTATCGAGCGAGCAGAAGACAGCGCTCGAGATCAGTCTTACTTTTTGATGGGCGTCAACCCAGTGCACTTAAAAAAACTTATATTTCCCTGCGGTGAGCTTTCAAAAAATCAAGTGAGAGAACTCGCCGTGGAGGCCGGTCTTTGCGTCAGTCGTAAGAAAGACTCGATGGAAATCTGTTTTATTCCAAACAATGATTACCGCAGCTTTCTAAAAAGCCAGCTCGGAGACTTTGAACGAAAAGGAGAAATTGTTGATGAACGAACGAACAGCGTTCTAGGCAATCACACCGGAGTCCGAGACTTCACCGTTGGACAAAGAAAAGGGCTCGGAAGCTTTGGCCTCGAGGCTTATTATGTGACTCGAATTGATTCACTTACGAATCGAGTCTATGTTGGGGATGCGCAAAAGGTGTTTTCAAAGGGAATGAAGTTAGAGGTTTCTAGTTTCATTCGCATTGAAGATTTTTTGGGCCGTCCTTTAAAAGTGAAAATCCGATCGAAAGCGCCTGAAGTAGAGGTTGCAATTCGATCTATTGATCGTCACCAAGGACAGGCTTTTGCTGAATTCTTAGAACCTCAGCGAGCTGTTACTCCAGGACAGTTTGCCGTGTTCTATCAAGGCAATCTCGTTGTCGGTGGTGGTGCGATCACCGAAGCGATTGCGGGGATTAAGTGATCCTTCCGAAATTAGAATACAAATTTAAATCAGAAGCTCTTCTCGAACAAGCGATGACTCATCGAAGCTTTGCACACGAACAGAAAATGCCGATTGAACAAAGCAACGAACGGCTAGAGTTTTTAGGGGACGCTGTTCTGGGAATCTGTATCGCCGAAATGCTGGTGAGAGCCTTTCCGCAAGAAACCGAAGGCGCACTCTCAAAACGACGGGCGGCCTTGGTTAATCAAAAACAACTCGCTCGGATCGCCGAAGTACTTGAGCTTGGAGCATCCCTAAAACTAGGGAAGGGCGAAGAAAAAACTGGGGGCAGAACCAAACGCAGCATTCTCTGTGATGCTTTTGAAGCGGTTATCGGAGCCATCTATTTGGACCAAGGAATGGTTGCCAGCCAAGAATATATTGAAAAGGTGTTTGGCCCGCTGTTGCCGCAATCGAAACATGTTGAAACCTCGAGGGACTACAAAACTCGTCTCCAAGAATTCTTTCAGAGTGCCTATAAAAAATCGCCCCGATACTTTGTAGTTTCAGAAACAGGCCCCGACCATTCGAAAACTTTTGAAGTAAAAATAGAATTCAATGGCGAGCCCTTAGCGATCGGCAATGGAAGCTCAAAGAGAGATGCTGAGCAAGATGCGGCTTCTAAAGCATTTAAAATACTGAAAGTCGATGATCAAGCCACTCCGGTTCTTCGATCTCGCAAAAGCCATTCGCGTGCAGCCCCCAAACCAAAGGAGAAAATAAAATGAAAGTAACGAACTCTTGGTTAGTCTTAAGTATTTTTTCTATTTTGATATCCTGCAAAAAAACAAAACTTTCGACTACTCCCGCCTCTACGACGTTTACTTTCTCTTCGTCTGCGGCTTACAGTTTCGCGGGCACCGGCACATACAATCGAAGCTTTTCGGCTTCGCTTCCCGCTGCCAGCACACCTTCAATATTCGCTCTAACTCAAACCGGAGTTCTCATTGCAGCCAGTCAAGTTGAAGACAACGCGACTGGCTTTGCAGCCTTCTCTGCTTTGGGGCAACCCGCCGACGGATCGTATACGGCTGGATACTCGAATGCCCCCAGCAGTTCAAAACGAGAACTCGTTCTTTTTCGGTCGACCAGCTCTAATCTTGAGCTCTTCTCTGCCACTCGCTCGAGCACGAATAACGCCAGCGTTTTTTCTTTGAAAACGACGATTCCCTCTCAAGCCTCGGGAGTTGTCTCGATGGCTGAAACAGCGGACAGTGAATATATTCTTTTGGTTTCAGGATCTGGAACCACTCACAAAATACTCAAACGAGGATTTACCAGTAATGCGCTCAATGACACCTACTCGGTTACCGCAAGCGCTGTAGGCTCAACGATTAGCTCTGGCAAAAAAGCCCTTTCGGCAAATCTGAATAACAGTTCGGACTCGGGCAATGATCGAAATGAGTATGAGTTTCTTTTAGTAGGATCGACCAGCGTTCGAGTGCTTATTCCTTCTGGCAGCGGTCTCTACGCTGATAGTGCTATTATCACCCGGAGTGGCTCAGCAGAGATTGTAGATGCCGCGATGGTGCGTTGGGATGGCGATCAGTATCCCGACCTGCTCCTTCTGACCGCGAGCGGATTGGAGTACTACAAGAATAGTTCTGCTTCGGGAGCCTTGATCTCTTTCGCCGCCGGCCGGAACCTTTTGAGTAGTACGATCGACGTCGGTACCCCAACTCGATTTTTGGTAGCTGATCTGAATGCAGATCAGTTTCAAGATCTGGTTATTTTTAGAAATGGGGATTCGCCTTTATATTTGCAAACAGGGAGCGGCCTTACGCTCATTGACAAAACATCTATAGCTTTTGGATCGCAGCTTAATTCTAGCTTTGCCGATGCAAGCACCGGAGATTTTAATGGCGACAATCGTATCGATATAAGTTTTTTTGAAGTAGATGGAACCGTAACAACTTTCTTGGCAAACAATTGATAGCAACCCGATGGCACTAGTTCTTATTGGAAAACCTAACGTAGGCAAAAGCTCGATCTTCAACCGATTGGTGGGAAGGAGGCGTTCGCTCGTTATTGATCAACCTGGGGTCACCTTAGATCGCTTAGTCGATACTTGGGAACATAACGATAAGATGCTTGAGATTTGGGATCTAGCCGGGATTCACAATAATGATCCGTTGCGAAATGACTGGTATAGCCAAGTGGATGGAGTTCTTTTTGTTTTGGACGCCTCTGAACCATTAAGCTCTGATGATAAAGAAGCTTTTGAAATGGCACGATCATGGGGAAGGCCTGTTCTTGTCCTTCTCAATAAGAGCGATAAGAAAAGTTTTGAAGATCATCGCTGGGAAGCGATGGAGCTAGCGGCAGAAAGACATTTTGAATTATCGGCCGAGAAAAAAGAAGGATTTCTCGAACTCACTGAATTCTGTTTTGAGAGATTTTTTAAAGAGTCTGAGAATAAAAACACTCTTCAAAAAGCTCCACGGGTTCTTATCTTTGGAAGGCCTAATGTGGGCAAGAGCAGTCTACTCAATCGACTCGCCGGAACTCACGTCTCAATCACCTCTGACAAGCCAGGCACTACTCGCGATTTAGTAGAGTTTTCGTTTCGACAAGGTGGAAGTAATCTCACTTTAGTAGACACTGCCGGTATTCGAAAGAAAGCGCGAATCTACAATCGCAATGACTATATTGAAATCTTTTCTACAAAAAAGGCGATGGTAGAATTAAAAAGAAGTGATGCTTGTGTCGTATTGGTAGAAGCCTCGGAGGGAGCGGTGATCCCGACGCAAGATCGAAAGCTATTACGCCTTCTTCACCATGCCCAAAAACCTGCCCTGATTTTGGTTAACAAATGGGATCAGGTTCGGGCTCAGAGACGTCGTGAAGACACTTTTATTCGCTCGATCCAACGCGAATTGAAAGAAGACGGGCATCTTCCCATCCTCTTAATATCGGCAAAGACCGGTTATGGAGTAAAAAAGATCGGACCTGCTCTGATAGACCTCATAGGACGACAGCGCAAAATTTCTACTGCTAAACTTAATAAATGGCTGGCGGCAATTATGGAGAAACGTTCGCCCCGCATCGCGAAGGCCGGAAGCAACGAACGAAAAAAGAAAACTCAAACCCAGTATTTGAATTTTCTATATATGACGCAAATCCAAACCCGCCCCATGAAGTTTCAGATTTTCTGTAATGCTCCCAATCAAGTGCCCGATGACGAAAAACGCTACCTTGAGAATCGATTACGCGAGGCCTTTAAACTTGAAGGGCTCCCGATTCGATTAGTCTTCCGCAAAAAAACCCAAACCGAGCGCGTCGGCCGCTAAAATGCTTGGCCTACGACCGCTTCGCCTCTTATGGTAGCCCCATGATCAGTCTATTTCTTGGTCTTTTGGTGGTTTCTGCTATTCCCTCTAGCGATGAGAACTTTGTAAAACATCGGCTTTTAGAAAGCTGGACGGTCGAGATGAAGGTCCCGGCAAATGCGGGAGACCAGGTCAAAGCTCTTTTCTTGGGAGGACTGTCTCCAGAGGACCAGAGCTTTTATACTTCGGATGTTGATCATTTAGTTTCAAAGCGATCTCTTTTGTCTGGCGAACGCCTTTGGAAAAGTTCTTTGCCCAGCGAAGCTCAGAGCACCTGGGCAATTCAAGGAGACAGCCTATTTGGCGGCGATACCAAAGGTCGCTTGTTTCGAATTTCAACCAAAGACGGTCAGGTCATCTGGTCAATAAAAACCAAAGGCTTCTTTTTGTCTGCTCCCTTGGTCAACGATAAAACTGTTTTAGCGATGAATTCGCTCGGTACTTTAGAGGCTTACTCTCGCGAGAAGGGCGAGTGGAAGTGGCAGCAAGGGGACCCCGCCGAAGTGCCCATGGGTCTTTGGGGCGCAAAGTCCGGCGCTTGGTTCGGAAGCTCGGTTGCGGCCGGCTTTCCTTCAGGGATTTTACAAATTTTTAACCCAGAAAATGGAATGAAAATCTGGTCTTCATCTTTTTCAAATCCAAACACCAGTGAAGTGGGTCTTAATGATATTAAGTCGATTCAAAGTGTCGGATCTTACTTGGTCACCGCTTCTTACAATGGAGACCTCCGAGCCTGGAAGGCCCTTTCAGGAAGCCAAAAACTTTTATGGGAAAAGAAAGTCTCTGCGGCCGCACCCGTGAGCTTCTCCGAAGATGAGTCGATGATTTTTGTTTCTGATCGACAGGGAAAACTTCAGGCCTATGAAGTCGAGACCGGCTATTTGCGTTGGGAGAAATCTTTAGGCTCTATGGGATCGCAAGTAGCGGTCGAAGGCGATCGACTTTGGATTGGAACTGCGGACGGGAGAGTAGTGGTGGTTCGCACCGATGGCGCTGAACTGGCTCGCACAAAATCATTTGAGAGCGGAATCTATGCAATGCCTTTAATCGTTAACGAAAGCGAAGCGGTAGTCGTGTCGGATCGAGGAATTCTTCGCCGCTTGGCTTTGGTTCGATCCGGTATTTAAACCGACTTTCAAGATCACTTCTTTAGATTGAGCATGCGAATGAAAGTTTCAACCATTCCTGGATTGTAGTGGTCTTTCATCTCTTGAGAAATAATCCGCATCGCTTCAAATGGCTTGCGCGCTTTTTGATAAACTCGGTCGCTGGTCATGGCATCGTAGGCATCTACTAAAGAAACAACTTGGGAGGCGATAGGAATAGCCTCGCCATAAAGACCGTGGGGATAGCCTTTGCCATTTACGCGCTCATGATGCTGGACTATCACATCGACTCCGCGCTCGGGCATCTTTGCCTTCTCAACAATTTCGGCCCCGAACACGGGATGGTTCTTCATTACCGCCCATTCTTCTTCGGTTAACTTCGAAGGCTTATTGAGTATGGCAATCGGAACTTTAGACTTGCCCACATCATGAAGAAGAGCTCCCATGCCGGCGTCTTTTAGAAACTTCTGATCTTTAAAGCCTAAGCTCGAAAGCAAACTCAAGGTGAAGGTGAGCACATTCACAGAATGGGTATAAGTATAGTAATCGTGCCCTGAGAGATTAATCATATTTGCGAAAGCATTACTGTCTTTAAACAAGAGCCGGATGGTGCAATCAACCACACCCTTTGAACGGTGCATCGTTTCAGCATGGTCGGGCCGTTCAAAAATGTCTTGAGCTATCCCCAGAGCGCACCGATAAAGAACATCTGCTTTCTTCTGAGTAGGGACTTTATCGTTTTCTATAATATTCGTTAGATTTTTCTCATAGAATCTTCGTAGCTGCTGCTCATTCTCACAAAAAATATAAATAAATTTAGTTTTAGAACTATCGAGTCTCAATTTATCTTGCAAAGTAAAAGGAACATTTGCACCTCGATAAAGCACATAGCGATCATGGGTGTACAAATAGATTTCTTGATCGCAGACCGTATCGAGTTCGATAAATTCAAGGTCGATCGAGACGTACTTCTTGCCCGCGCTAAAATCAAACTGGGGATCAACTTTCGAGACTACTTTCTTCATTACTTTATTCCTAAAGTACGAATGAATTGAGTTACTAATTTCTGATCGTATTCTTGAACTAAAGAGGATCGAATCATCTGCACTGCTTTGAAGGGACTAACACGCTTTTGCCAAGGACGATCCGATGTTAAACTATCAAAGCAGTCAGCTAGCGAAACAATGCTAGAAAACTGTGAGATCTCTTGCCCCAGCGAATAGGGGTATCCCTTACCCCCAGGACGTTCGTGATGTTGCAAAACAATCATCTCGGCTTGCTCCGGAATGGCTCTGGTTTTACGCAAAATCTCGTACCCAAACTCGGGATGACGACGCAGCTCATTAAGCTCGTCAGCAGCAAGGGGCTCTTTCTTCTCTAGAATCTTTCGATCGATCTTACTCTTTCCGATATCGTGCAGAAGCGATCCGATTCCGATCGCTGATAGATCATTAAAACTCGAAAATCCAGACTGTCGAGCTAAGCAGATGGAATACGCTGCCGTTTGAATAGCATGGGTGTATTCCGAAAAATCGGTAGACGCCATCTTCATAAGATCCTGAAAGTTCTCTTGGTTTTTTAAGTAATCGATGGAGTTCTTGATCAAGCTGACCGAACGCTTGAGGCCTTCTGGAGAATAAGGACGATTAAAGATCTGCGAAACCACCGACTGAGAGGTCTCATAAAGAATCTGAGTCTTCTCAGCCTTCGAAATTTTAGGCTGATCTAAAATGCGACTCAGATTGCTTTCTAAGAAAAGATAAAACTCATCACGAGAGCCCGCCTGAACATAAAGAACCCTCACTCCAAAATGTCCCAACCTTTCGGAGTCTTCGGTTTTCCAAATTAAATTTCGAGGACGGAAGAGCAGGTACTGGCCTTGATAATACAAAAAAATATCGCGATCGATTAACTCATCGGCTTGATAGAAGTTCGATGGAATTTGAAAATATTCTTGCGCGGGGGCTTCGGCTTTTGCCTTGCCCTTCGCAGAATCGGCCCTGCTCCCCATTTCATCAAGGGTATCACGGCTTCTTGGTTAAAAGAGGAAGGATAAGTATTTGAATTTACGAGGCTTCTTTTAGAAAATTTCGCTGAATCTCTGAACTCATAAAATTCACGAAAGAAGGCGAAGAGTTAACGCAGGGCACTAACTCAAGTTCTTCTCCACCTGCGTTCAAAAATCTTTCGCGTTCTCGAATGCCAATCTCTTCTAAGGTCTCAATGCAGTCCGAGACAAACGAAGGACAGAAGACGACAATTTTCTTAACCCCTGCTTTACCCCAATTCTCTAAAACAACATCCGTGTAGGGCTCGGTCCACTTCGTACCTCCCAAACGCGATTGAAAACTATAAGTCCATTTATCGGCAGGTATTTTCAAATAGGACGCCAAACTTTTCGCAGTCGCTACACTGTGCGCTCGATAACAAAATTGATTCTCGATAGAGACATTATCACAACAAGATCGATCGGCCAGGCACACCGGCGATCCT
>Ga0163144_10012196_pt1 | contig 18087 bp, 9 predicted proteins | sample OliLak19BULKMAT1_FD_123175 | JGI IMG/M metagenome (GOLD analysis project Ga0163144, IMG submission 123175) | Freshwater microbial mat bacterial communities from Lake Vanda, McMurdo Dry Valleys, Antarctica - Oligotrophic Lake LV.19.BULKMAT1 | ecosystem: Environmental > Aquatic > Freshwater > Lake... | reverse complement strand
CGTCTGCGCCGCACCTTCGGCTTCGTGCAGCGCAGCCTGCGCCGCAGCCGCCAGATTCAGCTCGAACCAGAACACGCTTCCCACCCCGACGACGCTATCCGCGCCAAGGGTGCCACCCATCAAATCGACCAGTTGCTTGGCCGTCACCAGGCCGATTCCCGTGCCTTGCTCCTCACCGGCCTCCTGGCCGAGACGGTTGAAGGGCTGGAAAAGCTGGTCGAGCTTCTCCCGCGACAATCCTTCGCCGTTGTCCCTCACGCAAATGCGAACGCGGTCCGGGGTGCTCGCGATCAGGTCCACGCTGACCGTTCCGCCCGCCTTGTTGTACTTGATGGCGTTGGTCAGCAGGTTGATCAGCACCTGCTTCAGCCGCTTCCGGTCGGCTTTCACGAAGTACGGTTTGTCGAACAGGGGAAAGCTCATGTGGATGCCGCGCTTTTGCGCCTGCGGTTGCATCATGGCCTGGCATTCGTGCACGATTGCCTCGAGCGATATCGATTCCATCCACATCGACAGCTTTCCGGACTCGATGAGGGCGAGATCGAGGATTTCGTCGATCAGTTCCAGCAGGTACCACCCTGACTTGAGGATCAGTTCGATGCTTCGCTTCTGGGAGACCGTTGGCGGCGGCGACGCGGATTCCATGAGCTGGGCAAAACCGAGGATCGCCCCGAGCGGCGTGCGCAGCTCATGGCTCATGTTGGACAGGAATTCCGATTTCGCGCGGTTGGCTTTTACCGCCGCGGCGTTGGCCCTGACGAGTTCCGATTCGGCGAGCTTGCGCGCAGTGATGTCGATGAACGAGGTGATCGCGCCGGTCACTTCTCCCTGGGCGTTCTTGAGCGCAGCGGCGTTTGCCAGCGCAGGCACGCGCGAACCGTCGGACCGCTCGATCAGGACCTCCAGGTTGTGCGTCGGCACGCCGGTGCGCAGTACCTCCACGCTGGGATGCTGGGCGTGCGGCAAGGGCGTACCGTCGGGAAGCCGCAGTGGAACCGATTCGAATTGTCGCTCGACTCCGCACGCGGGTTCCCTGCCCAACAGTTCCACGGCGTTGCGGTTGCAATGCTGGATCACCGCATTGCCGTCGCAGACGAGCACGGCCATCGGCCCCTCGGCGAACAGGGTGCGATAGCGTTCCTCGCTTTCGCGCAGCGCCTTCTCGTTCTCGCGCTGATCGGTCACGTCAGTATGGGTTCCGAAGAACCGCACGACCTTCCCGGATTCATCCCGGATGACTTTCATGCGGGAGAGGAACCACCGGAACTGGCCGTCCCGGCCGCGCAGGGGGAAAGTGTCTTCCCAGTCTTTGCCTTCCCGGAGGTGGCGCTCCAGTTTCTCCGCCACGACATCGACGTGATCGGGATGGAGGACCGCTTTCCAGCCCGCTCCCAGATTCTCTTCGAGCGTGGTGCCGGTGTAGTCGAGCCAGCTCTGGTTGAACCAGCTCAGGCGGCCCCCGGCGTCAGCCATCCACGCCAGTTGCGGGATGTTCTCGGCGATGGTGTAAAAGCGATCCTCGCTTGCGCGCAAGGCCAGCGTGCGTTCAACCACGCGTTGCTCAAGCGTTTCATTCAGTTCGCGCAATTGTTCCTGGATCCGGGCCCGCTCCGTCACTTCGGCGAGCAGGGCGCTGTTCGCCACCCCGCACTCGAGGGTCTTGCCGTGCAGTCGGGCGAAGACTGCGACCTTCGAGCGCAGGATGGCCGGGTTCACCGGTTTGTTGAGGTAATCCACCGCGCCCGTGCCGTAGCCGTCGAGCACTTGCTGGTCCTCGTTGTAGTAGGCGGTGAGGAAGATGATCGGTACGAGGGCCGTTTTCCTGCGCGCCTTGATCATCTGCGCCAGCTCGAAGCCATTCATGCCGGGCATCCGGATGTCCAGGATGATGAGGGCAAATTCATCCGCGATGAGCGCAAGCAGCGCCTGGTCGGCGGATTCGGCCCGGACCAGCCGGTAGCCGGGGTCGTCCAGGACGGTTTCGAGCACGGTAAGATTTATCGGCTCATCGTCCACAATCAGGATGTTGATGGGTCCGATGTCATGCGCCGGCGCCGCGGCGACGCGACGATCCGCTGAAGGCATTTCCTGCCCCTGGCGTTGGGTTGGCGTCGGGGGCAGGGCCGTGTTCCGGATCATCGGAAAAGCCAGGCCCGCATGAGCGACAGGAGTTGGGCGGTATCCACGGGCTTGGCGATGTAATCACTCGCGCCGGCGTCGAGACATTTCTCGCGGTCGCCTTTCATCGCCTTCGCCGTGAGTGCGAGAATCGGGAGGTTGCGCAATTCAGGAATTTTCCGGATTTCGCGAATCGTCTCGTAGCCATCCATGTCGGGCATCATGATGTCGATGAGCAGGAGGCTCAGCTCGGGCATTTCCCGCAAAATTTCGATGGCGCGGCGGCCACTGGTCGCGCTGGTCACCTCCATGTCCTGGTTTTCGAGCAAGGAGGTCAGGGCGAAGATGTTGCGGGCGTCGTCATCGATGACGAGGATCTTGCGGCCCTGCAGGACATCGTTGGAGTCGTGAAGCCGGCCAAGCATGGCCTGCTTCTCCTGCGGCAGGTCGGTGACGACGCGGTGAAGGAACAGGGCGGTCTCGTCCAGCAAGCGCTCCGGGGACTGGACGTCCTTGAGGACGATGCTCTTGGCCAAAGCCTTGAGCTGCTGCCGCTCTTCGGCGCCCAGTTCCTTACCGGTATAGACGACCACCGGCACGTCCTTGAGGACGCGATCGGCATGCAATTTCTCCAGAAGCTCGAAGCCGGTCATGTCGGGCAGGCGCAGGTCGAGCACCGCACAGTCGAACATCTCGTCGCGCATCGCCTTCAGGGCATCGCCGCCGGTGCCCACGGCCACGATTTCGATGTCCTTGTAGCCGAGCAGTTCGACGATGGCCTGCCGCTCGATATCGTTGTCCTCGACGACCAAGAGCCGCTTCGTACGAGCGGCGGCGAAGTCCCTGATCCGTTCGAACGTCGTTTCCAGGCCTTCGGTGGTGGGCGCCTTGACGAGGTAGGAGAAAGCGCCGCGTGTGAGGCCCAGTTGGTAGTCTTCCTCCATGGTGACGATTTGAACCGGGATGTGGCGCGTGGAAGGGTTGAGTTTGAGGTGGTGGAGTACCGTCCAGCCGAGCATGTCCGGCAGGTGAATATCGAGTGTGATGGCCGTGGGGCGGAACTGCCTCGCGAGGGAAAGGCCGAGTACGCCTTTGTTGGCGACGATGCCCTTGAATTTCTTGTCGCGCGCGAGGCCGAGAAGGATGCGTGCATAGTGCGGGTCATCCTCGATGATCAGCATAACCGCATCGCCCGCCTCGATGGCGTTGCGATCGTCGTCGATATGTTCTTCGAGCGCGATGGGCAGGACCGTGAGCATGGCGGACCGCAGCGACTTGCCCATGCCGGTGACCGTCTCGATTCTGGCGCCATCGGGTCCGGCGTAGAGCAATGGCAGGTAGAGAGTGAAAGTGCTGCCCTGGCCGTAGGCGCTGGTGAGCTTGATTTCGCCGCCGAGCAGGGCGGCCAACTCGCGGCTGATGGCGAGGCCGAGGCCCGTGCCGCCGTATTTGCGGGACGTGCCGGCGTCGGCCTGCTGGAAGGCCTCGAAGATAAGCCGCTGCTTCTCCGGCGCAACGCCGATGCCGGTGTCTTCGACGGCGAAAGCGAGGACTTGCCGGGCAGCGTTGAGAACCGGGTGATCCGCGCTCCAGCCGTCCGCGGTGAATCCGACGCGAACTTCGACGTGGCCGCTGGCGGTGAACTTGACGGCGTTGGACAGCAGGTTCTTGAGGATCTGCTGGAGGCGCTTCGGGTCGCTGGTCATGGCGCGCGGCAGATCTTCGGCGAATTGCACGCGGAACGGCAGGTTCTTGGCCTCGGCGATGTGCCGGAAGTTGCGCCCGATGGTGTCGTGCAGCTCGACGAAGTTGATTTCCTCGACCTCGACGGTGACGGTGCCGGACTCGATTTTGGAAAGATCGAGAATGTCGTTGATGAGGTGGAGCAGGTCGGTGCCGGAAGAGTTGATGTTGTGCGAAAACTCGACCTGCTTGCTCGACAGGTTGCCCGCGCCGTTGTCGGCGAGCTGCTGGCTAAGGATGAGGATGGAATTGAGCGGAGTGCGCAGCTCGTGGGACATGTTCGCCAGAAACTCGGACTTGTATTTCGAGGTGAGCGCCAGCTCGGCGGCCTGTTCCTCGATCGCGCGACGGGCCTGCTCGACCTCGGCGTTCTTGCGCTCGACCTCGGCGTTCTGGTCGGCGAGCAGTTTGGCCTTGGTGCCCAGCTCCTCATTGGTCTGCTGCAGCTCGAGCTGGCGGGACTGAAGCTCGGCCGTGAGTTGCTGCGATTGCGTGAGCAGGCCCTCGGTGCGCATCGTCGCCTCGATGGTATTGAAGACCGCGCCGATGCTCTGGGTGAGCAGGTCGAACAATGCGAGTGAAGCTTCGTTGAAGCCCTTGAGCGACGCCAGCTCGATGACCGCCTTGGTCTGCCCCTCGAAGAGCACCGGCAGCACGACAATGCTGACCTGACTGGCCTCGCCAAGACTGGATGAAATCGTGACGAAATCCGCCGGCACGTCGCTGAGGAAGAGGCGCTTCTTTTCCACCGCGCACTGACCGATGAGGCCCTCACCGAGGGCGATCCACTCGGGCAACTGCCCGTTTCCGCTGTACGCGTAGCTCGCGAGCAGCCGGAGGTCGTAATCGACCCCGCTGCCGGTGAGATGGTAGATGGTGCCTTGCTGGGCATTGACCAGCGATGCCAGCTCGGAAAGGAGCATCTGGCCCACGGTGTCGAGCTCGCGCTGGCCCTGGAGCATACCGGTGAACCTGGCGACGTTTGTCTTGAGCCAATCCTGCTCCCGGTTGCTCTCGGTCGTTTCGCGCAGGTTGAAAATCATCGTGTTGATGTTGTCCTTGAGGTCGGACACCTCGCCGCGGGTCTCCACCTGGATGGAACGCGTGAGGTCGCCCTTGGTCACGGCGGTGGCGACCTCGGCGATGGCTCGCACCTGCGTGGTGAGGTTGGCGGCGAGCAGGTTGACGTTGCCGGTGAGGTCCTTCCACGTGCCGGCCGCGCCGGGGACATTGGCCTGGCCGCCGAGCCGCCCATCCACACCGACTTCGCGCGCCACGTTGGTTACCTGGTCGGCGAAAATCGCGAGCGTGTCGGTCATGTTGTTGATGGTGTCGGCGAGCGCGGCGACCTCGCCTTTCGCCTGCACGGAGAGCCGCTGGGTCAGGTTGCCGTTGGCCACGGCGGTCACCACTTTTACGATGCCGCGGACCTGTTCGGTGAGGTTGGAGGCCATGAAGTTCACGTTGTCGGTGAGGTCCTTCCACGTGCCGCCGACGCCCGAGACCTGTGCCTGGCCGCCGAGCTTGCCCTCGGTGCCGACTTCGCGCGCCACGCGCGTCACCTCGCCGGCGAAGGAATTGAGCTGGTCGACCATGGTGTTGATGGTGTTCTTCAATTCCAGGATTTCGCCTTTGACATCCACCGTGATCTTGCGGTTGAGGTCGCCGCGTGCAACGGCGGTGGTGACTTCCGCGATATTGCGGACCTGCGCGGTGAGGTTGGCGCCCATCGTGTTGACCGAGTCGGTCAGGTCCTTCCACGTCCCGGCCACGCCGGGCACAACCGCCTGCACCCCAAGCCGACCTTCGGTGCCGACCTCGCGTGCCACGCGGGTGACTTCCGAGGCGAAGGAACGCAGTTGCTCGACCATGGTGTTGATGGTTTCCTTGAGCTGCAAAATCTCGCCACGCACGTCTACCGTGATCTTCTTGGAAAGGTCGCCGCTGGCCACGGCGATTGTCACCTCGGCGATGTTGCGCACCTGGCCGGTTAGGTTCGAGGCCATCGAGTTGACGTTGTCGGTCAGGTCCTTCCAGGTACCCGCCACGCCGTGCACCTGCGCCTGGCCGCCGAGCTTGCCCTCGGTGCCGACTTCGCGCGCCACGCGTGTGACTTCCGACGCGAACGCCGAGAGCTGATCGACCGTCGTGTTCATGGTTTCCTTGAGCTGCAGGATCTCGCCTTTCACGTCAACGGTGATCCTTCGCGAGAGGTCGCCTCGCGCGATGGCCGTGGCCACGTCGGCGATGTTGCGGACCTGGCCGGTGAGGTTCGAGGCCATCAAGTTGACGTTGTCGGTAAGATCCTTCCAGGTGCCCGCCACACCGGGCACCTGCGCCTGGCCGCCGAGCTTGCCTTCGCTGCCGACCTCACGCGCCACGCGGCTGACTTCCGCCGCGAAAGAGCGAAGCTGATCGACCATCGTATTGATGGTTTCCTTCACTTCCAGAATCTCACCGCGCACGTCGGCGGTGATCTTCTTGGAAAGGTCACCATTGGCCACGGCGATCGTCACCTCGGCGATGTTGCGGACCTGGCCGGTGAGGTTGTTGGCCATGAAGTTCACGTTGTCGGTGAGAGCCTTCCATGTCCCCGCCACGCCGGGAACGATTGCCTGGCCGCCGAGCTTGCCCTCGGTGCCCACCTCAAGCGCAACCCGGCTGACCTCGCCGGCGAAGGAGTTGAGCTGGTCCACCATGGTGTTGATCGTGTTCTTCAAGGCGAGGATTTCGCCCTTCACCTCGACGGTGATCTTTGAGGAAAGGTCGCCGTTGGCCACGGCGGTGGTCACGTAGGCGATGTTGCGCACCTGCCCGGTGAGGTTGGTCGCCATCGCGTTGACAGAGTCGGTAAGATCCTTCCAGGTGCCCGCCACGCCTGGCACCTGCGCCTGGCCGCCGAGCTTGCCCTCGGTGCCGACCTCGCGAGCCACCCGCGTGACTTCCGAGGCGAAGCCGTTGAGTTGATCGACCATGGTGTTGATGGTGTTCTTCAACTGCAGGATTTCGCCCTTCACCTCTACCGTGATCTTGCGGCTCAAGTCTCCGCGCGCGACGGCGGTGGTGACGTCGGCGATATTGCGGACCTGCGAAGTGAGGTTGTTCGCCATGGAGTTGACGTTCTCCGTCAGGTCCTTCCATGTGCCGGCCACGCCTTTTACGGTGGCCTGGCCACCGAGCTTGCCTTCGGTGCCGACTTCGCGGGCAACGCGGCTGACCTCGCCGGCGAAGCCGTTGAGCTGATCCAGCATTGTATTGATGGTGTTCTTCAATTCCTGCATCTCGCCGCGCACATCCACGGTGATCTTCCTGGAAAGATCGCCGTTGGCCACGGCTGTCGCTACGTCGGCGATGTTGCGGACCTGGCCGGTGAGGTTCGACGCCATCGAGTTGACGTTGTCGGTGAGATCCTTCCATGTCCCCGCCACGCTGGGAACGATTGCCTGGCCGCCGAGCTTGCCCTCGGTGCCCACCTCACGCGCAACCCGGCTGACCTCGCCGGCGAAGGAGTTGAGCTGGTCCACCATGGTGTTGATCGTGTTCTTCAGTGCGAGAATTTCGCCCTGCACATCCACAGTGATCTTGCGCGACAGGTCGCCATTGGCCACGGCCGTCGTAACGTCGGCGATGTTGCGGACCTGCGTGGTGAGGTTGGTCGCCATCGCGTTCACCGAGTCGGTCAGGTCCTTCCAAGTGCCGGCCACGCCGCGCACCTCGGCCTGGCCGCCCAGCTCGCCTTTGGTGCCGACTTCGCGCGCCACCCGAGTCACTTCCGAGGCGAAGCCGTTGAGCTGGTCCACCATCGTGTTGATGGTGTTCTTCAACTCGAGGATTTCGCCATTCACATCCACGGTGATCTTCTTGGACAAGTCGCCGTTGGCGACGGCCGTCGTGACCTCGGCGATGTTGCGGACCTGCCCGGTAAGGTTCGAGGCCATGAAGTTCACGTTGTCCGTGAGATCCTTCCACGTGCCGGCCACGCCACCCACCTCGGCCTGCCCGCCCAGCTTGCCCTCGGTGCCGACCTCGCGCGCGACGCGCGTGACTTCCGAGGCGAAGCTGTTGAGCTGATCCACCATGGTGTTGATCGTGTTTTTCAGCGCGAGCATTTCGCCCTTCACGTCCACGGTGATCTTGCGCGACAGGTCGCCTTTCGCGACGGCGGTCGTCACCTCGGCGATGTTGCGGACCTGGCCCGTGAGGTTGGACGCCATCGAGTTCACCGAGTCGGTGAGGTCCTTCCAGGTGCCGGCCACGCCGCCGACGTGGGCCTGCCCGCCGAGCTTGCCTTCGGTGCCGACCTCGCGGGCCACGCGCGTGACTTCCGAGGAGAAGGCGTTGAGCTGATCGACCATCGTGTTGATGGTCTCCTTGAGATCCAGAATTTCACCCTTCACATCGACCGTGATCTTGCGCGAGAGATCGCCGCGCGCCACCGCCGTAGTCACCGTCGCGATGTTGCGGACCTGCGCGGTGAGGTTGGTCGCCATTGCGTTCACGGAGTCGGTGAGGTCTTTCCAGGTCCCCGCCACGCCGGGCACTACCGCCTGGCCGCCGAGGCGGCCATCGGTGCCGACCTCGCGCGCGACGCGCGTGACTTCCGAGGCGAACGAGCGGAGCTGATCGACCATCGTGTTGATGGCTTCCTTGAGCTGCAGAATCTCGCCGCGCACGTCGACGGTGATCTTCTTGGAAAGGTCGCCGTTGGCCACGGCGATGGTCACGTCGGCGATGTTGCGCACCTGCGCGGTCAGATTGCCGGCCATCTGGTTGACCGACTCGGTGAGGTCCTTCCATGCGCCCGACACGCCCTTCACCTGCGCCTGGCCGCCGAGTTGGCCCTCGGTGCCGACCTCGCGCGCCACGCGGGTGACCTCGGAAGTGAAGACCGAGAGCTGCTCGATCATCGCGTTCACCAGTTTTGCAGTGCGCAGAAACTCGCCCTTGAGTGCTCGCCCGTCGAACTCCAGATCCATCGACTGCCCGAGGTCGCCCTTGGCTACCGCGCCGATGGTCCGCGCGATTTCTGTCGTGGGCCGCACCAGATCGTCGATGAGCGTATTGACGAAAGCCGTATCCGTGGCCCACTCGCCGAGTGCCCCCGGCAGCGCCATGCGCTGCTTCAGGCGTCCCTCCTTGCCCACCGCCGCGCCCATTCGCGTGAACTCCGCCGAGATGCGCTGCTTTTGGGCGATCGTCTGATTTAAAACCGCCGCAATCTGCCCATCCATGTCCACCCAACTCGCCGGCAGGCGCGCCGAGAAATCGCCATCGCGAAACGCCACTATTGCCGCGAGAATCTGCCGCATGCGGGCTTCATGCCTGGAATCATGCCCGCCGTTCAACCTGGCGGGCTTGTTATGGCCCCGTTTGGGAGCGGACCGGGATTTCTCGGGTGCGGGTAGATTGATAATTTCGTTCATGGGTCACCAGATAAGGACTCAGATCAGGTTTTTTGATGGCGCGGCGTGTCTGGAAATCGCACCCGGCGCGGAGCGGGTGCCAGGACGAGGGCGGAATGGCGGGCCTCGTCGATTGAAACTATCGATAGAAAGGGTCGAGGTCGAGAGAAACGGTCGAGAGAAACGGCCGACAGAAACGGCCGACAGAAACAGGCCCGGTGGGGCCCGGAATCGGGTCGCGGCGACGTCATCGGCAGACCCAAGGGACGGGCGCGCAGCTATCGAAGCCCCGGATTTAACAGGGAGATTTTGGCAAATCCGGGCTTGGGAAACGCCAGTCGTCTTCATTCGGTTAGTCCCCTGATAGATAACGATCGTTGTAACCGCTGCGAGCCCATTTCTTCTATTGTCTACTGGCCTTGGTCGATCGAGACTCGGCTATACAGGCGGTGCTCTGGCGCGGAATCCCGTTCAGGCTAAACGGCAATGACTCTACTCCAAAGGGCATTCCCCGTTATGTGCGCTAGCGCACAGACGAAATTTCACGTCGGGGGAACGAGCGACCACCGGCGGCTCCGATGGAATCCACAAAATTCTGATTACAAATAAAAAAGGCCGGCCCTGGACACGGGCCGGCCAAGCGACAGGGGGGACTTCGAGGGAAGCACCCCCCTGCCCGCACAGGCGGTTATGAAACGGGTGTTTCGGACAGCGCGCCGAGGCGCCGTTGCATGATCTGGTCGCATCGGGTCGCGCTGTTGCGAAGCGCGTTCAGCAGGATGTCGCCAGCGGGCGGCTCGCCGGATTTCGGGGCGGCATCGGGAACCCGGCGGGGCTGCCGGTTGTTTTCGAGCGCCGCCACGAGGGCGGTAACCAGATTTCGCTTCGTCATGTTCGTCTCCCAGGCTGCAATGGATCGGTTGGAACGCGGACCCATGTTGCGCAGCAGTACGACGTCATGAAAGCGCTACGCGGGGTGTTGCCACCCACACTCCCCGCGGTATCATCCGGCTAGACTTTCGGCCATTCGGGGGGAGGGAGCCGTGTCGCAGATCGTTGCCGTGGTGGACGCCTTGAAGCGCGCGCTCAAGGCCAGGAAGCTGACCTACGCGCAGGTCGCCCGCGAACTGAAGATGAGCGAGGCCAGCGTGAAGCGCATGTTTTCGTCCCAGCATTTCACGCTGGAGCGATTCGAGCAGATCTGCCAGTTCGCCGGACTCGGCCTCACGGAACTGGCGCGGGAAGTCGACAGCGAGAAGAACTACATCGTTCACCTGACGCTGGAGCAGGAGCGCGAGGTGGTGGGCAACATGAGGCTGTTCCTGGTGGCGGTCTGCGCGCTCAACCACATGAGCCTGGAGCAGATCCTCGGCATCTACGACATCCCGAAAACGGAATGCATCCAGTTGTTGCTCAAGCTGGACCGCATCAAGTTCCTCGAACTGATGCCCAACAACCGCATCAAGCTCAAGGTTTCGCCGAACTTCTCCTGGCTGCCGAACGGGCCGATCCTGCAGTACTTCATGAACCGGGCACACCAGGAATATTTCCGCTCGAAGTTCGACGGCCCCGGAGAAATCATCATGGTGATGAATGCCATGCTGTCGCCCGCCAACAGTTCGCAACTGGTCATGAAGCTGCGCAAGGTGGCCCTGGAATTCTCCGAAATGCACAACGACGACAAGAACATGGCCATCGGCGAGCGGCGTCCGGCAAGCGTGCTGCTGGCCCTGCGGCCGTGGGAGCTGGACGATTTCAACAAGCTGCGCCGCAAGCGCAAGGCGAAGGCGGCCGCCTGACCGCAAGCCGGGGCCGGCCCGGCATGCTAGCATCGCGCCACTTCGTGAGGGGCGAGGGAAGAGGGAAGAGGGAAGAGGGACGAGGGAAGAGGGAAGAGGGGCGAGGGAAGAGGGAAGAGGGGCGAGGGACGAGGGAAGAGGGACGAGGGAAGAGGGACGAGGGGTGAATAAAGGCTCTAAGCACTTCACTCACCCCTCGCCCCTCGCCCCTCGCCCCTCGCCCTTCGCCCCTCGCTCTTCGCCCCTCACCCCTATCGAGCGAATCTAAGGAGACTGAACCATGAGCGTCCAGCAACTGCAGAACTACATCGCCGGCGAATGGATCGCCGGCGCGAACACGTCCAGGGACGTCAATCCCTCCGATACCAGCGATGTCATTGCCGAGTATGCGCAGGCTGACAAGGCGCAGACCGAACGTGCGGTGGAAGCGGCCCGTGCCGCCGCGCCGGCCTGGGCCACGTTCAACGTGCAGGCCCGGGCGGATATCCTCGACAAGGTCGGCAACGAGATCATTGCGCGCAAGGAAGAGCTCGGCAAGCTGCTGTCGCGCGAAGAAGGCAAGACCCTGCCGGAGGGTATTGGCGAAGTGGTGCGTGCGGGCAATGTGTTCAAGTTCTTCGGCGGCGAAGTGCTGCGCCGCGCCGGTGAACTGGTGCCTTCGGTGCGTCCCGGCATCGACGTGGAACTGACCCGCGAGCCGGTAGGCGTAGTGGGCATCATTGCACCGTGGAATTTCCCCGCCGCGATTCCCGCCTGGAAAATCGCGCCGGCACTCGCCTATGGCAACACGGTGGTGTTCAAGCCGGCGGACCTGGTGCCGGGCATGGCGCACGCCATCGCCAAGATACTGGTGGATGCCGGCGTCCCCAAGGGCGTGTTCAATTTCGTGATGGGCCGCGGCAGCGTGGTCGGCGAAGTGATCGTCAACGACAAACGCGTCGATGCCATCACGTTTACCGGCTCGGTGGAGACCGGCAAGCAGGTGGCCGCGAAAGCCGTGGCGCGCATGGCCAAGTTCCAGCTCGAAATGGGCGGCAAGAACCCGCTGGTCATCCTCGACGACGCGGACCTCAAGATTGCAGTCGAATGCGCGGTGAACGGCGCCTTCTTCTCCACGGGCCAGCGCTGCACGGCATCTTCGCGATTCATCGTGACCCAGGGCATCCACGACAAGTTCGTCGCCGCGCTGGTCGAGCGCCTGAAGGGCGTGAAGGTCGACAACGCGCTCAAACAGGGCACCGATATCGGCCCGGTGGTGGACAAGTCCCAGCTCGACCAGGACCTTCGCTATATCGAAGAGGCCAAGAAGGAAGGCGGCAAGCTCGCCTTCGGCGGCAACCTCCTGAAGCGCGAGACCGAAGGTTTCTATCTCGAGCCCGCGCTGTTTACCGGCACCGTGAACACGATGAAAATCAATCGCGAGGAAGTGTTTGGCCCGGTGGCTTCCGTGGTCATGGTGAAGGATTACGACGAAGCGCTGGCGGTGGCCAATGACACGCCGTTCGGCTTGTCTTCCGGCGTCGTCACCACTTCGCTGAAGCATGCCTCGCATTTCCGCAAGAATGCTCAGGCCGGCATGGTGATGGTGAACCTGCCGACGGCGGGCGTGGACTATCACGTGCCCTTCGGCGGCCGCAAAGGGTCCAGCTACGGTCCGCGCGAACAGGGCCGCTATGCCGTGGAGTTCTTCACCACGGTGAAGACCAGTTACGTGCTGGCCTGAGCGCAAGCCCATGTTCGCCAAGCTGGTCATAAGTTCGGCCGTTGCGGCAGCGCTGGTTTTCTTGCCGGCTGCCGCATCGTTCGCGCAGGACGACGTGGTCCCGGCGGACAAGGAGCCGCGGCATGTCCCCAAGCTGGTCAACGACTGGGTCAGGCTGGTGGACGTCGAAATCCCCGAAGGCGAGCAAACGCTTTATCACCGGCATTCGCTGGACTATCCGTATGTCCTGGTCACCAGCGTCACGCTGTTCAACCAGATCTACGGACAGGAACCGAAAGACGTCAAGATGGAAGCTGGCTTCATCGGCTATTACAACGCGGCGTCGAAGGGTGCTTACACGCATCGCTTCATCAACCGCGGGCCCGGCACCTTCCGCGCGATCGGCATCGAACTTTTGAAGCCGGCCGATGCGGGTGCGGCGAAGCCGCCGCTACCGGCGCTGGCGGGCGCCGAGACCGCGCTGGACAATGAACGGGTCGGCGCCTATCGCATCAGGCTCGTGCCCGGCGCTTCGACCGGGCCGCTCAGAATTCCGGGCCCGAGCATACGTGTGGCGTTGGGCGAGGGCAGTATTTTGGAAAGCTTCGCGGAGGGCGGCGAGTCCGTCTCCGATCTGGCGCCGGCGCAGTTCCGCTTTCGGGACAATGCGATCACCACGACCATCACCAACACCGGCGATCAGGCGGTGGAGCTGGTGGAGTTCGTGCTGAAGTAGTTTTCGCCAGGCCAAAGACTTTCGTCCAGGCAAAGAAAAGGGCGCGGCCGGGATTGACCTGGCGGCGCCCTTTTTGCTGCGCTCCGGCTTGACCGAAGCCCTGAAAGTCCACTCCGACTTACTTTCCTTCCCGGGAGAGATTGCGTCAAAGGAGACCTGCAGAAGGTCGGGGCAGTGCCGGCACCACCCCGGAAAATATTGCTGTTACAGGCTTCGACGCTAATCCGGACGCCAAGTTCAGCGAAAAAGCGGCGTCTTTTCCTGCAGTTGCGCGTTATGCTGGGGCCCATGGAGCCGGACCGACTTCCCAGCACGATCGTGGTTTCCCAAACGCCGCCGAAGTCCTCGGCCATGGAGCGCCTGCGCGCGCTGTCCTTGCTGTGGCGGTTCGCGCGGCCCTATCGGGTACGCATGGCGCTCTTCAGCGTCGCACTGATCATTGCGGCCGGGGGATTCCTGGTGATCGGCCAGGGGTTGAAGCTGGTGATAGACCGCGGTTTCTCGGCTGGCAATCCGGCTGCGCTCGATCAAGCGCTGTTCTTCATGCTCGCGGTGATCGTCCTAATGGCGGCGGCGACCTGGGCGCGCTTTTATCTGATCTCCTGGCTGGGCGAGCGCGTCATCGCCGACATCCGCCGCGAGGTCTTCTCCAGGCTGCTGGCCTTGTCGCCGGCCTGGTTCGAGCGGACGCGAACCGGGGAGGTCATTTCACGGCTGACGACGGACACCGCATTGCTCGAGCAGGTGATCGGCACCAGCGTTTCGATGGCGCTGCGCAACGGATTGCTCGGCCTGGGCTCGTTGGCCATGCTGATGCTGACGAGCTGGAAGCTGACTGCGCTGGTCCTGCTCATGGTCCCGCTGGTGATAGGACCGATCATCGTGTTCGGACGCCGGGTCCGCAGGCTCTCGCGTGCCAGCCAGGACCGTGTCGCCGACATCGGCAGCTACGTGGACGAGGCGCTGCACGAAATCCGCACGGTGCAGGCCTACGGGCATGAAAGCGAGGACCGCCGGCTGTTCGGGCAACGCATCGAAGCGGCGTTCGCGACGGCACGCAGCCGCATCGTCATGCGGGCGTCGCTGATCGCCGCGGTCATCCTGCTGGTGTTCGCGGGCATCGGCATGGTCCTCTGGATCGGCGGCCACGATGTTCTTGCCGGCAAGGTCACGGCGGGGGAGCTGTCGGCGTTCGTGTTCTACGCCGCCATGGTGGCCAGCGCGGCAGCGGCCCTGAGCGAGGTCGTGGGCGATCTGCAGCGCGGCGCGGGAGCCGCCGAACGGCTGATCGAAATCCTCGACACGGTTCCCGACATCGTTACGCCGCCGAATCCCGAAACGCTGGCGGAGCCCGTAGGTTCCGTGGAGTTCGATGTCGTGACCTTCCACTATCCATCCCGGCGCAACCTGCCCGCGCTGGAGGATTTCTCCCTGGCTGTGCGGCCCGGCGAAAAGCTCGCGCTTGTGGGGCCGTCCGGAGCGGGCAAGTCGACGGTGTTCCAGTTGCTGCTGCGTTTCTACGATCCGGATTCAGGGGCGGTGCGGGTGGATGGCACGGACATCCGTCGCGCCGATCCGGCGAAGCTGCGCCAACGCATTGCGCTGGTGTCGCAGGAACCGGCGATTTTTGCCGCGAGTGTTGCCGGGAACGTGCGCTACGGACGGCCCGGGGCGACGGATGCAGAAGTGCGCAAAGCCTGCGACGCCGCCTTCGCCACCGAGTTCATCGAGCTGCTGCCCGAAAAATTCGATACCTACCTCGGGGAGCGCGGCGTGCGGCTGTCGGGCGGACAGCGCCAGCGCCTGGCAATCGCGCGCGCGATTCTGTCCAACCGCCCGATCCTGCTGCTGGATGAGGCCACCAGCGCGCTCGATTCGGAAAGCGAACGCAAGGTGCAGGCCGCGCTTGAATACCTGATGGAAGCCCGCACCACATTGATCATCGCCCACCGCCTGGCGACGGTCAAAAGCGTCAATCGCATCGCCGTCATCGACCACGGCCGGCTGATTGGCCTGGGCAGCCACGAGGAACTGCTGGGCTCTAACCCTCTCTATGCGCGGCTCGCTGCGCTGCAGTTTGGGATCTAGGGAAGCCCTTTCACCGCAAAGGCGCAAAGGACGCGAAGGAACGCAAAGGAAAGCGAAAGAATGAATGTTCGTTTACCGTGCGATCCCCGACTTGCCGCGACCAGAACCTGGAAAAAAAATTGTCCTTCTCGTTCTTGCCCTCCTTTGCGCTCCTTTCCTTTGCGTCCTTTGCGCCTTTGCGGTTAACGGGTTTAAACCTTGCCGCCTGAGCGCTGATCGCGGCGCCATTGCCACGGGGGTTCGGGATCGAGGTCGCGCCAAAGGCCGCGGCGTTCGTCCTTCGCCTCCTGCTCGGCGTCGAGGTAACGCTGGCGGTCCGCTGCGGGGAGTTCCTTGAGGTATTGGGTGTAAACCCAGGCCGAGCCTTCGCGGATCTGCTCCAGGTTGACGTCGGTGCCGTCGATCTCGATCCTGCCGACGATGCGGCCATAGCGGTCGGTCCTCGACCATTCCACGATGACCGGGCGGCCGAATATCTGGCGCGACAGCGACTCCTTGGCAAAGGCGCCGAATGCCTGTTTTTTCTCCGGCGCATCGATGCCGGAAAGGCGGATCCTGAACTGCCGTTGCTCGCTGGTCAGCAGCGTGATCGTATCGCCGTCGCTGACACCCACCACCCGGCCCTGCAGTTGCGCAGCCAGCGCCGGATGCACCGCGAACACCAGCAGCATCAGCGCTGCGAGTGCGTGATTTTTCATGCTTCCCGGCTGTGCGTCCGGGCCCATCTCGTTATGGTGCGCAGTATGACACCGCCAGAATTTTTCTCGGCGGCTATTCGCAGCGACGCGGTGCCGAAGGGCTGCTGCTAGAATCCGGTGACTTCTTGTAAACGGACAATCCCATCGATCATGGCCAGCGCGCTTTTCACCCCTTACCGCCTGCGGGAACTTGAACTGCCTAACCGCATCGTCGTTTCGCCCATGTGCCAGTACATGTCGGAGAACGGTTCCGCCGCCGACTGGCACCTGATGCATCTCGGGCAGTTCGCAATGGGTGCGGCGGGTCTGGTCATCACCGAGGCCACGCACGTGTCCGCGATCGGCCGCATCACGCATCGCTGCCTTGGCCTGTACAGCGACGACAACGAGAAAAGCCTCGCCCGCGTGGTCGCCTTCTGCAAGAAACACGGGGTCGCCAAAATGGGCATCCAGCTCGCGCATGCCGGGCGCAAGGCCTCGTCCCTGCCGCCGGGGCAAGGCGGCAAAGCGCTGACCGCCGAACAGGGCGCCTGGAAAACGCTGGCCCCGTCAGCGCTCACCTTCGGCCCCGGCTGGCACGTGCCGGAGGCGTTGACCCGGGACGGCCTCCTGGACGTGAAGCAACAGTTCGTTGAATCGGCGAAGCGTGCCGCGCGCATCGGCTTCGATCTCGCCGAGTTGCATGCGGCGCACGGCTACCTCCTGCATGAATTCCTGTCGCCGATCTCCAATCAGCGCACCGACGAGTACGGCGGCTCCCTGGAAAACCGCATGCGTTATCCGCTGGAAGTATTCGACGCCGTACGCTTGGTCTGGCCGAAGGAACGGCCGCTGGGAGTGCGTGTTTCGGCCACTGACTGGATCGACGGCGGCTGGACACCGGAGGAGACGGTGGTGTTCGCAAAGCAGATGAAAGCGCGCGGCTGCGATTTCTTCGACGTCAGTTCCGGCGCGCTGGACCCGCGCCAGCAGATTCCCCTTGCGCCCGGCTACAACGTGCCGTTCGCGGAGAAAGTGAAAAGCGAATCCGGCATGGCGACGATGTCTGTGGGCATGATCACGAAACCGCGGCAGGCCGAAGACATCGTGGCCGGGGGCAAGGCGGACCTCATCGCACTCGCCCGTGGCGCGATGGACGATCCGCGCTGGGCCTGGCATGCCGCGCGCGAACTGGGCGGCGAGGCGTTGTACCCGCCGAATTACCAGCGCTGCACACCGGCGGTGTGGAAGCCCTGAGGCCGTGGCGGCAATCGCGCACGTCGTCGAGGGCCGCCGCCGCGACCTCGGCGGCTTCGAAGTTCTTCGCATCCTGCCCTGGGCAGGCGGCCGCATGGTGGGGCCGTTCATTTTCCTCGACCAGATGGGGCCGGCCGTGTTCGCGCCCGGCAACAGCCGCGTCGCCTTGCTCGGCGGCGCACCGGTCGGCGAACGCCAGATCTGGTGGAATTTCGTCTCCAGCTCGCAGGAACGCATCGAACGCGCGAAGGCGGACTGGAAGGCGGGCCGGTTCGCGCCGGTGCCCGGCGAAACCGAATCCATCCCTCTGCCGGATCGCTAACCCGGCAGGCTTGCTTTCGTGCGATCTACGTCTTGAACCACGGAGGACACGGATACCCTACGTGCGTAGCTCGTCGGAGTAGCCTTTTAGGGCACGGAGAAAGACAAGGGCGAACTGGGAACCTCCGAACAGCCGGGATAGCTGCCAACAATGTTCATGAGTAACGCCATCAGTCCTTCGCCACTATCCCTTTCACTTTTCTGTTTGTTTTTGTTTTCCTCCGTGCCCTCCGTGCCCTCCGTG
>Ga0163144_10012195_pt1 | contig 18087 bp, 15 predicted proteins | sample OliLak19BULKMAT1_FD_123175 | JGI IMG/M metagenome (GOLD analysis project Ga0163144, IMG submission 123175) | Freshwater microbial mat bacterial communities from Lake Vanda, McMurdo Dry Valleys, Antarctica - Oligotrophic Lake LV.19.BULKMAT1 | ecosystem: Environmental > Aquatic > Freshwater >... | reverse complement strand
TTTCAATAAATTGTGAATCTCGACCACTTGCTCTACCTAAAGCTGTAGTCTACTGCCCGGAAGTAACCAACCCTAACGAGAGCGATGCGATTTGAGGAAATCTGGATCACCGATAGTCCCTTCAGAAATTAGGACAATTAGTTAGAAGGCCGGTATACGCTACGTAAAGAACATTTCTAGGCATGCACCGCCTGACAAATCGAAAGTAGGAAGTACGCTTCTCCCGCGGATCCTAAGAGTCTAAGAATGATGTAATAAGCTTCAAAACGGCGACCTCGCTGGAAGACATCACCAATTCGAAATGACTCTAGCATTCGCAATTCCCCGATCGCCGCCAAAGATGAAGAAATTTGAACTTTTGAGCTGGGAAGCTATGGATCAATATGCCAATACAGCCGCGCTAGACGACGGCCTCAAGAATCCACCGAAAGAGCTTGTCACAATATGGTTGTGCAATGCACAACCTCGTTGTGTCGAAAATCGAACGCGACTAACGGAAATCTATAAGAACATAGAGACAGGGCATGATGAGCGCGTGATGGCTAAACTTGTTGTGCCCTCGGTCGGTGTTGTCATTGCCAATCACAATAATGGTCTTTTTGTTGGCCAAGCGATTGAATCGGTTGCCCAACAAACAATGCGAAATATTCAAGTGGTCGTCGTAGACGATGCGTCTACTGATGACTCAGATGTGACTATCCGGCAAACACTTGATCGCCTTAACGACAGCCGCTTTCGCTACGTAAAGCTAGAGTCGAATCGTGGCCAGGCGGGTGCCGTCAGATGCGGTCTCACTGAGTTGACGACGCCATTCGTATGCTTCCTCGACTCAGATGACCTCTGGTACGAAGACTTCGTCGCGTGCCATCTCGCTGTGCATCTAAACGCCGACTTTCCTGTTAGCCTGACATATTGCGACTCACACATCGTCGATGCGTCGGGTCAAATGCTCGCGGGAACAGCGTGGTGGTTTGAATCGGAATTGAAGGAACCTTCACACCGGCCAATAAATTCAAGTTTGATTCCGAAAATCAATCCGACCACCGGAGAAGTGGATTTCGCACCTCAGCACACCGCGACGTTGCATGCGTGCTGGCGTTCTGAATGGTCCTCGAACAGCATGGCTGGGATGATGTTCCGAAAGAGCTTCATCGATCTCATTCTTGTGCCACCGGACGACGCGCTGCGGCTTTACTTGGATTTCTACCTTTCAACATTCGCGGCACTGCTCACTGGAACAATTGCCATAGATAGTGCGTATTATGCCTATCGCATGCATGGCAACAACAAGCACTCCGATGGTGTGGTGTTGGGTGGTCGCTACAACCCCTCTAAGAAGCAGTGGGAGCCAATTCGCGATTCTATTCTTCGTCAGGTTTATGCGGTCATGCAAAGCGAAGCATCAGCGCTCCGTGATGCATTCGGCGTTCACCGTCACGAGGCCGCGGTAAAGCAAGTCCGAACCGCACTCAAGAGCGGTCACGCCGATCATACGAAATGGCATGGAAGCAAGCTCCATGAGTTGTTCCGCCGGCTTAGGTCCTTTTCGTAACTTTGCGACAAGAGGCGCGGGTATCGCAGCGGGATCAAATCGTTGTTCGTCGATCCTTCGGGTATTTTCAGGATCGTCCACGTTTACCTTTGTGCACGAATTTGCCCATCGGCTGTGCATCTGACCCATGCGCTCCAAGTGGACCCACGAGGGCTGGTTAGTGCAAAGATAGAGTGAAGAAAGTCTCAGCATGAAGCTCTGGTTGGATGTCGATGACCTCTTCTTTTTTGCAAGGCACAGTGCGCGACCGACAGGAATCCAACGATTAACGGGCGAAGCCTACACAGCTCTTGTGAAACTCGCCCCACAGAATGTGGGCTTTGTTGTGCACGCTGACTGTCCTGGCGGTTTTTGTACCGTCGACTGGTCGGAAGTCGAAGCCGTGTACCGCTCCATGACAACCGGACAAGGTTCACGTCTTACCGCAGGCCATACTGCTGCTGATACGTCTGGTGAAGCGGGATCCCATCGCTCAAAATATTCACATTTCTGGGACTGGCTGCTTCAATTGTTTTCGGCCGAGAAGTCCCATCCCGTCCTGGAAGAGCGAACGATCCTTGAACAAAAGACTGTCGATCATATCGATCTTGGTCTCTTGGTCAGACCTGGCGATGTACTCTGCAGTTTGGGTGCGCCATGGCACGATGCGTCTTACGCAGATCGTGTACTACGCGCGACGAGGCTCTCGGGTGTGCGCTTTATAATGATGGTGCATGATCTTATTCCCCTGGTTCGGCCGGAGTATTTCGAAATTGGCAGGGCGCCGGAGTTTGAGAAAGTGATGCGCGAAACACTACCTATCGCCGATGTCATTCTTACGAATTCCCAGGCGACTGCACGCGATGTCTCTAAGTGGACGGCAGAGAAGTTGATCCAGCTGAAATGCACGCCTCAACATATACCGATCGGAACGGGTTTTGCGCGTCCTCCGCCATCGGCCCTGCCACAAGGCCTCGAGGCGGGTGGTTTCGTTTTGTTTGTATCAACTATCGAAGTTCGGAAGAACCACCTGCAGGCGTTTCGGGTATGGGCGAAGATGTTGGAAGACTTGCCGCGTGAGCAAGTTCCCACGTTGGTATTCGCCGGTTCGATTGGATGGATGACGAGCGACCTATTGAAGGCAATTGAAAGTACAAATCATCTAAACGGGAAGCTGGTAATCATTCAGGGCGCAGACGATGCTACGCTCGGCGCACTCTACCAAGCGTGTCTCTTCACACTGTTTCTATCCTTCTATGAAGGATGGGGGCTGCCCGTTTCGGATAGCCTAGCCTTCAAGAAGATTTGCGTGGCGTCAAACAGGACTTCGATTCCCGAAGCTGGTAGAGACTTTTGTCTCTATGTCGATCCTGACAACACCACTGGCGCCTATGATGTCATACGGCAACTGATCGAAAATCCAGGGAAACTCGGTCGATTGGAACGGCATCTCGCTGCAAATTTGGAACCCGTGCCTTGGTCGGCAACTGCACGAGCAGTAGTGGCGGCGGCTTTTGGAAGCCAGCCAAGGTAGTGAGCCTGCCACGACGGACTGAGAATTTAGTTGTCCGCGGATAGCGGGCTCTCGAATCAGCCGACATCCTGCCGGCGCGTCACAATAGAATTCAAAGCGGATTGAAGAATCAACCGGCTGGTTGATTTACGGGCATGCGTATTGGCAAAAGTCTTCGCGCATTTCGACAGCTCTGGCAGACGGTCAAGTGCTGTGATTATGGCAGATGCCACTCCTCTCGCGTCATAGGGTTCTATTGGCACGGCGCGTCCGGCTTCGAACGCAGGTTGAGCAAAAGCACAACCCGCACTCGCTATGGCCGGCACCCCCAGGATGACAGATTCGGAGAAGACGCCCGACCCGCGTGTCCTGTAGATCACCGGATCGTAAGGCAACAACAGTAAATCTGAATTCGCCAGCCATGCCAAATATTCTTCATCAGTCATGACACGATCGAGAAAGGTGACTTGGGAACCCATTTCTGACAACGCCCTGAAGGTGCTTAAATCTTTCTCAGCATCCAACCTATTGATCGTGCCGTGGATCTTAAAGTGGACGTCCCGGCGTTTCGCCAACACTCTGCCAATTGCTTCAGGCAGAAGTCGGTACCCTTTGGGGGCGTTGGCATGGCCTGTGCAGCAGATGGTTCTTACGTCGGAAGATGAAAAAAATTTGGATGGACGGAAACCTTCCGCGATATTTGGGCCCGGCGATATTGAAACGTTTAGACCGATCAACCTTTCATACACATCGGAAAGACTTTGTGTTTCGCAATAGACGGCTATCTTTTCGTCATCCCCTACGACTGTTCTCAGTTCGGCAAACGCATCTTTGTATTCATTCATTTGCCCAATTGAATAATCCTTTGCAGAGTCTCGAGAAGTGGGCGTGAACAGAAGCCACATGACAATGTGCGGCATTCCATTTCGATGGAAGCGTCGAAGGTATCTGGCGATCGCAGTGGCGAGCACCTGATCGCAGCAAGGCAGAACCAGTAGTTCCGGCTTCGCCCACGTCCATCGAAGTGCTTTGGATAATTGCTGGTAGGTAACCTCTACGTGCCGCGTGAATTCTTCTCGCGTCCATTCGGTGCGGCTATAGACGCCTTGGGTAAAGCAGGGCTCTATTCCCAGCGCGTCAATTGAATGGTTGGCCGCGAGCGCGGAACCTAGCGACCGACAGTTGACGTTAAGGCTACGCAGATCACTAACCACTCTTTGGTGAGCACTGAAGTGATGGCCGCCGACAGAATGCAGCGCCGGATCAATAATGAGTGCTTTCACGTGTTGCAGCCATACCAGAGGGGGGGGCAAAAAGTCTTTGCCAAGGAGGATGCCACCACTCTCTAAGGCGGTGGCAAAGCAGCCTAAGCATCGAAAGCGGCCCTACATCACCATCGCCAAAAAGATGCTGTGAGGGTGCTCGAACAATCAGTGCTGGAAAAATGAAGAGTTCTCCTCCTTTTTTTCTGATTTCCTCATTGAACGCGACATGTTCGGCTCTTTCGCGTCCGGCGTCATCGAAACCATTGTAGAAAGCGCCGATTGCGTACTTCATCTTGTAGATGCCGAGTCCTCCAAAAGCCGACCGGACGGGCAAGGGTGGCAGAGTTTCCGGAAGTACGATCTGCCGAGCATAGACTTCGCGCATCTTGGCCACTTCAAAAGTTTCCGACTTTTGCCGTCCCCAGATTGCATGCCAGCAGTCATGAGGACACCAAGTATCATGCCTCAACGCCCATATATCATAATAACGCGGAGCGGAATTGGCCAAGACACCCCCTCTCGATGGCTCTTCTTCGAGCCATTGGGCGGCTTCAACAAATCGATCGGCTGCTATCGGTGAAGACAAAACATCATCAAGATCCACCACAACCAAGTGATCAAATGAATCGTAGCCAGAGCGAACTCTTCCCATGCCGGCATTCCGAGCGGCCGCAATACGAGCCGTTCGCTGGGGTATTGTTTTCAGGAGCATTCCAAGGTCAATGACCGTCCCTTGGCGCCCTTGAGATAGCCACGCCTCAAGTAAGGATTGGGTATCGTCCACGCAGTCATTGACAACAAAAACAAAAGAAGACTGGCCGTAGAGCGCTCCGAGCGTTTCGAGATTTCTCAATACATTGGGAAGATGCACGCCACAATTTCTGGCAGTTCCCACGAACACTGCCCGATGCTTTATCATCGTTTGCGAAGGAGTTGCATTCATCAATTACAGCTCTCAACACAGCCCTGTTCGAGCAGAAGAGTATCCGATCGAGACCATTTCTTGAACGACGACGTTAGTGTTGACCATCGTACCTTCGGTTCCGAAAGGAAAGCCTCAGAGGCTTACCTCCAAATATCTCAAACCATGTCACGTTCTCTGAAACGAGATCAAATTCGACATCGAAGTCACCAAGGTCAGGAAGCGCAAAATCTTGAAACACCTCGACTTGTTCACCTGGCTCAACCCGGCTCTGCGAAATCGCCAATCGCATGTAGTCATTGTCGATGAGATGCCCATCAGCCGAGCGTAAATGAACGCCGATGTTCACACTTCCAAGATCGGTTCCTGAAGGCCGCCACGCATTTCCGCCAGAATTTTTCACCTCCAACGCCAGCCGCACCGCTCTTGAATCAATCGGCGTCATGTCGAGAAGACGGAGTTGATAATGCAACCCCTCGGCATAGCGACTGTCTGCGTTGAACGAAGACTGTGACTTATAGAGGAAGAATACGCGGCGATTTTGGTGTATTTGCGTATTGACAGGTGAGAACACGATATGGTCAGGCGCGGATTTCGCCTCAAGGATCCGGTTGAATTCATCCAGCGAAACCAACTCCTGACGCGGCATTGCAAACGATAGCTTAACGTCACTGAAGCCACAGTCGCGCGCAATATTCCATATTTCCTCCATTCGAATATCATTCTCGATAACTTTGTGAGCTTTCATTTCCATCTGTGAAGAAGGAGTTAACGAGTGATGGGGACCGGGTTCGGCAAATCCCGCTATCCCATCATCACGCAACAGTCTCGCAAACTCGCTAAGAATGGCCTTTTGGTCTGAGACGTGATGAAAGGCATCAAAACTCAGGATCCGATCGTACGTACCACTTTCGGCTGGTATCGATCGTCCATCGAAAACCCGATAATCGATTGCCATATCTCGTGTGATGGGGTCCTGCTCGTGGATACTCTTTCCGATTTGAAGAGCATTCTTGGACACATCTAGCGCTGTCACCCGACAGCCAAGGGTTGCGAGAATCCGGCTCGACCAGCAGGTACCAGCTCCGAAATCGAGTACAGCCGCCTGCGGAAACAACCGAAGTCCTTCGGTAACGTGAGAGAAGCTGCTCATTATCTGAATTGCTTCGTGAAAATGTGCGAAGGGCTTACGGCGAAGGATCGGGTTATTCAGCAAAGGTTCGAAATAAGCATCTGCGAGCTGGGAATGCCTCACCGAATCGTAGCGGGCGATAAGATCGCGTACATCGATTTGACCCGGCTGCAGAGGCGCGGCATCGGTCGTCGAGAGCACGCCATCGACCACCTTATCAAAGGGCTGCGCTAGGCGTTCGAATACCGACATACCGCTACTCCATCACAAAAAACTATCCTCACGACCGTTACCAATCTCGTCGATTGGCGTCCAGCGCCGTAACGAGAATGACCCCCAGTCACTCCTTCCATTCTCGAGTCGGGCCGCTCGTCGCCAAATCTGGCAAGCCCCGTGATATTAGTATCCAGGAATGGAGCGGTTCATGCGGCGATCTGCCAAGACGGACAGATCAACTCATGCAAAGAGGCGCTCTGTGGTCTATTGCTCGAAGCACAATACGATACCTTGGCTACCTTCCATCAAGCTCAACTAGTGCCACTGCACAGAGATTATGACTCTTTGGATTTGGGATAGGCGCGGCCCATTTTGTGCCGCGCTTTTTCGGTTGTGAACATCCATTTGATTCTGGCGCGGGCGTCATTTCGCAGTCGTTGCCAGGTGGCAATCTCGTGGACGAGGCGCTTTGGGTCGTCGATCCGGCGATCGAGACATTGTCCGCGCAGGACGCCGATCTCGATCTCGACCATGTTGAGCCAGCTGGCGTGCTTGGGTGTGTAGTGGAACTTCAGGCGTTGCAGGATGCGGCGTGCTTCTGCGGGGGCGAAAGCCTCATAGAGGGAGCCCGGCGAGTGCGTCGACAGATTATCCTGCACCACGCGGATGCAGTCGGCGTTGGGATAATGGAGATCGACGAGTTCACGCATGCATTGGGCGTAGTCCTCGGCTGCCCGTCGCTGGGTGACCTTGACATTGCGCCAAGGGCGATGGACGTCGAGGAAGATGAAGAGATTGACGGTGCCGTTGCGGCAGTACTCGCAGTCGTAGCGTTCGAGCTGCCCCGGTTTGGCGGCGATGGGCTGACGGACCTCGCCGATCAGTTGGACTGGGCTCTCGTCGAAGCACACCACCGGGCGCTTGGCATCAGGCGCCTCGGCGCAGAGGTCGAGGACGTCCTCCATGCGGGCAACGTAGGTGCCATCGACCTTGGGGATGCACCACATGTTCCTGCGCCACGGCTTGAGGTCGTCTTCGGCCAGTCGCCGGCGCACCGTTTCACCCGACAGACTGCAATGTTCGGTGAGCTTGACCATGGCATCGGCCAGCAACTCCAGAGTCCAGCGGGCGCGGCCCTGCGGAGGGCTGGCGCGGGCTGTTGCCACCAGCAAGGCTTCTTCCTTGCTGCTGAGCTTGCGCTCCGCCCCAGGCCGAGGAGCCTCGCTCAGCGCCCGTTCCAGGTTGCCTGCCACGAAGCGCTGTTTGGTTCGATAGACGGTCAAGCCGCTCACCGACATGGTGCGGGCAATCTCCTCATCGCCGCGGCCAGCATCGCTCGCCAGCAATATCTGGGCACGCTTGAGCTTGCGCGCGGCGTGCTTGCCGCCGCTCAACATCGCCGACAGTTCGTCGCGTTCGGCTTGGCTCAGTTCGACCCGGTAACGTACATTCATCTCGACCTCCTTGTCGGAGGCCGAGATGAATCGACAGATAAATCCAAATTCAGGCGGTGCGCCGATGCCCGGCGCTCGAACCTTCAGAGACAAGCAAGGCCAGTATCTGGCCTTCATCTACGCTTATTCGCGCATCTTCCGTCGTGCCCCCGCCGAAGCCGACATGCAGCGCCATTTCCAGGTCACACCGCCATCGGTCCATCAAATGGTCGTGGCCCTCGAGCGCGCCGGCTTCATCCGACGACAGCCCGGTGTCCCTCGCAGCATCGAACTGCTTGTCGCCCCGCAAGACCTGCCGATCCTAAAGTGAGCATATTTCAACCAGTCAAATCCTCTGTGCAGAGCTACTAGGTGTCCGCTGGCAATGTTGCGGCCAACCATCGGTAATCGACGCATTCATGAACAGGCCTGCTTGTCGAGGAACCGACCAATATTGTCATTCCGCCATCGATGGAGGGCTTCCTCGTCACCCGAGTGCCATGAGACGCGCTCGGCGTTGCCAAACACTACACGCAGGGATAGAGAGTAGTATGGGGCATAGGATCGAATATTTCAGTAAAGGTAAGATCATCGGCGCGAGGGTGTGGGATGCTCCGCTTGAGGAGACCAAGAAGGTTGTTGCCGACGAGATGGCGCGCCTCGGTGCGGACTTTGTGCGTCTCATCGACATAGACCATATTCCTGTTGAGGTTTGGTTCAAGAGGCGGGATACGCCCTAACAGGCTGCGGGAAAACCCTCGCAGTTTTCTGACAATGATGATTCGATGCTCCCGGTGCTTTTTGCAGCGGAGATTGGCGATTTAGCTACGTGAGTTGTGAGGCTCGGGTGCCGGCGGATCATCCTCTGCGGGCGATCCGGGCGATCGTGAACGAGGCGCTGGAGTTGCTGTCGGGAGAGTTCGAGGTGCTTTGCTCAAAGGTCGGCCGGCTGTCGACCCCGCCGGAGAAGCTGCTTCGTGCGTTGCTGCTGCAGGCGTTCTACTCGGTGCGCTCGGAGCGCCAGCTGATGGAACAGCTCGACTATAATCCGCTGTTCCGCTGGTTCGTCGGGTTGGCGATGGATGCGCCGGTGTGGGACGTCACGGTATTTACCAAGAACCGCGAGCGGCTGCTGGGCGGCTAGATCGCGGCGAAGTTCATGGCGGCGGTGCTGGGCCAGCGACGGATCAAGGCGCTGCTGTCGGACGAGCACTTCTCGGTTGACGGTACGCTGATCGCGGCCTGGGCCAGCCTGAAGAGCTTTCGTCCGAAGGATGGCTCGGGCGAGCCGCCGGGTTCGGGTCGCAACGGCGAGCGAAACTTCCATGGCGAGAAGCGCTCGAACGAGACGCACGCCTCGACCAGCGATCCCGAGGCACGGCTCGCCCGCAAGGGCGACGGCCAGGGCGCGCGCATGGCTTATGCCGGCCACCTCCTGATGGAGAACCGCAATGGCCTGATCGTCGAGGCCCAACTCACCCAGGCCAGCGGCACCGCCGAGCGCGAGGCGGCGCTGGCGATGATCGAGCGGCGTGGACCACACGGCCGGCGCATCACGTTGGGCGCCGACAAGGGTTATGACGTGGCCGACTTCATCGCCGCACTACGCGGCCCGGCGCGTCACCCCGCACGTCGCCATCGACGGCCACGTCAGGAAGAGCGGGAAGCCACGCAGGACCGCCATCGACCGCCGGACGCTTCGCCACCCCGGCTATGAGATCTCGCAGCGGCTGCGCAAGCACATCGAGGAGCCGTTCGGTTGATTAAGACCGTCACCAATCTGCGCAAGACACGCCATCGCGGCACCGCCCGTGTTGGCTTGTTCTGCACGCTCGCCGCCAACTCCTGCAACCTGATCCGCATTCCCAAGCTGCTGACGGCGGGATGACTCCGTCTCGGCCAGCAAAAAACTGCATCGCAGGCCTCTGCAAAGATGCGAAAACCAGCACCGGAAACGGCAAATTACCCGCCTCGACCACACCAAACCGGAAAATACCGGATCAAATCCACATTCTTCCGCAGCCTGCTAGGCGTCGTGGCGCAAACGGACCCACTACCAATTGCCGTCAGCTAAGCTTTTTTTGATCATCAAATAAACTGAGGCACTCCAGAGCCCAGAATCATCCTGCCTTTTGCTTGCGAACCAAGCACGTACTCTTCCAGTGGCTACTGCCGAATGAATACCGTGTCCCCTTGGCAAATAGCCGATTTGTCTCATCTCACCACCGCCATAGTCGACGATGAGTCTTACGGCTTCTGTGTCTTCATTGTCAGGCTCGGTCAACGGCCACACCACGCTGCCACGTGCGGTTGCCCAAATCACGGTTTGTCGCGATACTCCGTCTGAATTGGTGAAGCGCTCGCGCGTTACTGGCTGGAAAAACCGCCACCATTCTGCCGGCGGCTCCTCGGGGCTTTCACTGCCACAAAGCGACGCCACGATACGAGCCTCCAAGTCACACGGCAACCATGGCCGTGCTAATTGGAGCTCCAGCGCAGTCTCACGCCTCGGTCCTTCCAGAGTAGAAGAAATCGGGGTTCGATCATATTCAAAGCTAAAGCAGTACTTGCGCACCTGCTCGACCGGAATGCGTGCATGACTTTGAACGACAATGAACTTCCCGCCAGGATCGTTTCCGTTTGGTAGAGCTGCGAGGCGTTCAAAATCGTCAGCGCCCCATACGCTTGAGCGACTTGAAGTCAAGTGCACATCAGCCAAGTAACATTCGGTGGGCGTTAGATGGCCGTCAAAGAGATTGCCTTTCAACTCAGCCACGTTGGTATAGAGGGAATATTCAGTCCATGCGATTTCTCCGGGCTTGCGCGCTGCCCAGAAGCTCAGCATGGCTGTAGGGTCGTTACCGTCGTTGGCAACATGCTCTATTGCTTGCTGCGCAAGCTGTCCGTGTAGAATATTGGGTGTTACGGAAAGGCCTTGAGCATTGGCGTCGTATGGGATGCCGACCGCTTCGCAGGCTGCCCACCACCACTTCTGTTGTTCTTTCGGTTCCCATTGCGATAGCAGTCGCCCTTCCCGCACAAATGTTTTTGGACCGAAATCGTCCACACAGACAACATCAGCGTCAAAAGTTAGATATCCGTCGAATCCGAGTCTTGCTGGCACATACAATTTTAGTACCTGCTGACGATACCAGCCAGTCATCAGGTAGTAAGGGCTGAAAGTTGAGAAAAAGTCGCTCTCTGGTCTTACCGTTACGCTGATCCTCGGCACATGCGGCAAGCTCGATCGCACGACACTCGCATCACGATTTGGTACTACGATCAAAAGTTCAAAAGGCCGGTGGTCACACCAGTGGCATCCTAGAGACTCGATCAATAGACTAGCACGGTCCAAATCCTCTTTGCGGTTGAAGCGGCGGAGAGCCAGGGGGAGAATGCCTTGACGCACTTCCAAGACCATGCCGATGCAGGCTCCAGAATCGTCTATCAATCGACTTTCTCCGGCTCAATCTCGGAACAGCGTGAACACTAGCATTCTGCTAGGTTGCGGGAAAGCCGTCGGCAGTCTGGAAAGGCTCGACATGGTGGCGGCCACGCTCAAAGATTTCCGTCGCCCCTCCGAGCAATGCGAGGTCTTTCAGCGTGGCCGCACTACTGCGGAGCCAGCAGATGCGGGTCGTATCGAGGAGCTGCATGCCAAGATCGGCGAGCTGACCGTGGAACGGGATTTTTTGGAACACGGGCTGCGTCTGCTTCCCGGCAGGAGCGCAAAGCGATGATCCAGCCCGACCATCCCAACCTGTCGATTGCCCAGCAGTGCCGGTTGGCATCGCTCGGCCGTTCGACATTCTATCATGTGCCTCGGGGCGAGAGCGCGAGGAACCTCGAACTGATGGCCAGGATCGACCGTCAGTTCCTGGAGACGCCGTTCTACGGGGCACGGCAGATGACGTGGCACCTGAAGGCTGAAGGTCATGCGGTGAACGTCAAGCGGGTTCGCCGCCTGATGCGGCTGATCGGCTTGATGCCGATCTACCGGCAGCCTCGGACCAGCATTCCAGGCAAGGGGCACAAGCTTTATCCGTATCTGCTGCGGGGCGTCAGGATCGACCGGCCCAACCAGGTGTGGTGTGCCGACATCACTTACATCCCACTGGCGAAGGGCTTCCTGTATCTGGTGGCGATCATGGACTGGTGGAGCCGCAAGGTCCTGGCATGGCGTCTGTCGAACACCATGGACGTGCAGTTCTGCGTCGATGCGTTGGACGAAGCACTGAGCCGCCACGGCAAGCCGGAGATCTTCAACACCGACCAAGGCAGCCAGTTCACGTCGTGGGCGTGGACACAGCGGCTGAAGGAGGCCGGGGTACGCATCTCGATGGATGGACGCGGCCGGCCGCTTCCTCGACAACATCTTCATCGAACGGCTGTGGCGCTCGCTGAAGTACGAGTGCATCTACCTGCATGCCTTCTCGGGCGGGCGGGAGGCCCGTCAGGGCATCGGCGACTGGATGGTCTTCTACAATCATCGGCGCCCTCATGCCGCGCATGGTGGCGAGACGCCGGTCAAAGTATATCGAGCAAGGCTGTCGGCTTACGGTCCGGGCTTACGCCCGGCCCTCCACCCGACAGCCTTGGCAGCGTAACGAGCGTCAGTTCAACCCCGACCAGCAGGCCCAGACTGTAGCTTAAACTACTGCCAAACCTGTCCAACACTCGGGGAGTAGCTCAGGGCTACAAATCCTGCTGCTCGTATCTCTTCGGCGGCGCAGCTGGGTCGAGGCCGTGGGCGTCCTTGCGTCGGTCGGTGGTGGAACGTTGCGGCTATTATCAGCTACATGGCGTGGCGCATTTATGCCTCGACGGCGCCGGTAGCTCTGCTGACTAAAATTCCCGTAGCGGCAGCAGGCATTACCATGATCGCGTTGATGATGCTGAAATTGCGCCCTCTCCACGTCGTAATCGTGGGTGTCGGGGTCGCCGCCACCTTAGTCGGCTTTTATGGGCTAGCTGCTTACGATCCTAGCACTAGCTTTATTTCCAATAACGCAGAGCCCTATCTGGGACCGGCTGTCAGCACGACTCGCCTCATCGTCGAGCTCGTGTGCGTTATAGGGGCTACAAGCGGCGGCGCGATTGCCGTCTTATTTGCCCGTCGCACCGTCGGTGAAGCAGCAGCCCTTCAACGTACTACCGACCAACTTAGTCGATATTTCTCTCCAGAGATTGCAACTAGCATCCGCACGGGAGGCGATGCGTTCATGCGCCCCGGCGGGCGGGAGCAGGAAGTAGTAGTGCTATTCAGCGACCTTGCAGGCTTTACGCGCGCTTGTGCCGGCCTATCAGCTTCACAGGCATTGGCTATGCTGTCGGAATACCAGGAGCGCATGGTCACGGAAGTCTTTCGAGCCGGCGGAACGCTCGACAAATTCATCGGCGACGGAATCATGGCGACCTTCGGCACGCCGGCGCCGACCGCTGACGCCGCCAACCGCGCCGTGCGGGCAGCACTCGGTATGATCGCAGCACTTACCGAACTCAACCGCGACCGCGTAGCGCGCGGGGAGCCGGCACTGAAGCGACGCATCGGGATCCATGCCGGACTGGCCGTCGTGGGCAATGTCGGCACACATCAGCGCCTGGAATTCACCGTCATCGGAGACACCGTGAACGTGGCGAGCCGCATCGAGAAAGCCTGTAAGACAATTGGGAAAGAGGCGCTGATCTCCGCCGCCACGGTTGCACGGCTCACTCAGCCCGTTGCCTTGGAGCTTTAGGGGCCGGTCGTCCTCGACGGGCAGACACACCCTATCAACTTGTACGTGATAGCTGAGCCAGATGGCGTTAGACGCTGAACGTTAGCGCAACAACTCCAGCTGAGACCGCACGATCGCAACATTGGCTTCGCGCTCCCGAGCCCGCCAGAGGGAGGCATATGCTTTTTTTGGCAATTCCCGGCAGCCCTGCCGCACACTTGGGCGGTCTGCGGGTGAATAGCATTGACACCACTTAGCAAGAGTCACAGCCTCAACGTTGGACTGGGGGGATTCAAAATGAAGTCAAAAATTGCAGCTGTATTTGCCGCCCTTATTTGTGTCGTAAGTTCCGCAGCAGCGGAAACCGATTATCCAACCAAGCCTGTACGACTAATTGTGCCGTTCCCCCCGGGAACTGCCGCTGACTACGTTGGCCGTCTGCTCGCCTGACGGTGCCCGTGGGCTGACCGGAGCGTAGCGTAGGGCAGGCCACGGGCTGGCGGCAAGATGGCTTGTGGCGCCGGCGGCCGATAACCGAGAGACGAGTGTGGCCTCACGGCATTGTAGTGTCGTCGCCAACTTTCGATCAGCACCTGGGCCTCGCGAAGCGTCGTGAAGATCTCGCCGTTGAGCAGCTCGTCCCGGAGTTTTGAGTTGAAGCTCTCGCAGTAACCATTCTCCCACGGACTACCCGGCTCGATGAACAGCGTCTTCACGCCGACCCTGCCGAGCCAGTGACGGACCGCCTTGGCGGCGAACTCCGGGCCGTTGTCTGACCGGATGTGCTCCGGTGGCCCATGCTCGACGAACAGGTCGGTCAAGCGCCCATGCGAGATCCTGGTCTGTGCATTCCAATCGGCGCTTCTACTGCCACCGCTGTTGGGCCGCACGTTTGGCTCGGAAGCACCCGGGAACTCCGATGTTCGCAAGAGAGTGAACCGAGGATATGCTTGAGATAATAGGCCAGCGGCCTACGCGTTCCTTCAGCGGTCAGCCGAGATGGCAAATACCTGGAGGGCGCCGTTAGCCTGGCACATTGGTCGACGCCGCCGTGCGTGGAGTCGTAGGAGAAACGGCTTGGCCTCAATCACTGACGTCATCGAGATCTGGGTTGCCGCCAACGGCAGTCCTTCGGGTAATGGCACGCGGGCCAACCCCTTCGGCACGATAGAGGCGGCACAGGCCACTGTTCGCCAGATCCTGCAGTCCGGCTCGCCCTTGGACAAGGACATAGCCGTCAATATCGGCGGCGGCACCTACACACTACAGAGTACGCTATCTTTCACTGCCGCCGATTCGGGCAAGGACGGCCACCTCGTGCATTATCGCGCGGTGAACGGCGAGCATCCGGTCCTCTCGGGCGGCGTTGCGGTCACCAATTGGTCGCCGGTAGCCAGTCCCGGCATTGCTTTGGCACCCGGCGTGCAACTCTGGCAGGCGAGTGTCACCCCGGGCACTGACACGCGCCAGCTCTACTTCGATGGCGTGCGCGAGTTGCGGGCGGAGACGAATCCCGACTCGGCGTATCCCGTTGGCTTCCGCCCCACCTACTTCGACAAGCAGGGCGTATCGGGCATCGAGTATGTCCCCAACGGGTCGAACAGTGCGAACTGGCAGGATCCGACCAAGTGGACCAACGTCGGCGACATTGAAGCCGTGGTCTATGATCAATGGAAGATGGCGCTGGTTCCGCTGAAGAACGTCCTGGCACCTTCCCCAAGCATTCCGTCGGTTAATCCAGTCAATGCGCCGGTGGTCGGACTGATCCAGCTCCAGGACCCGGCGTGGACCAATGCCAACGTCTTTCGCGGCCTCCCGACAGGCAGCACGACGGTTGGCTCGCAAAAGATCGATATCGCGGGAACGCTGGCTATATCTGATATCAAGGTCGGCATGCAGATCAGTGGCGCCGGCATTTTGCCGGGCACCACGGTGACCCAGGTCGACGCCAACGCAATCGTCATTAGCCAGGCGGCAACTGCAACCACGCAAGCCGGCAGCACCGTCGAGCTCACGATCGCCAACCCCGGGTCGCTGCAGCCCGTCATGGGGCAACCTGGTATCTGGAGCTTTTGGCGGGTCAACAAGTTCGTCAACGCATACCAGTTCATCGACCAGCCCGACGAATGGTATCTGGATCGCTCGACGGGCAAGCTCTACTTGGCGCTCCCGAACGGCACCAATCCCAACAGCCATGACATCCAGCTACCAACGCTCAAGACTCTAATCCAGGGTGTTGGCACCTCGAACATCAGCTTTGAAGGTCTCAAATTCACGAATGCGACGTGGCTCTCGCCGAACTCAGCGGACGGCTATGTCTCGGATCAGGCCGGGTTTCATCTGACCGGCACAGGCCACGAGACCAACCTGATCGGTCACGTTCAGTCTGTGACACGTACACCAGGCAACATCTCCTTCAATGATAGCACGGGCATTACTTTCATCGGCAACACCTTCGAGCACCTGGGCGCAGCTGCCCTCGATTTCTCAGGCGGCGCGCAGAACAATCTCATCGCTAACAATGTCTTCCAGGATGTCTCAGGTTCGGCCATTCAGATCGGCGGCGTCTCAGCTGCCGCCGCGCGGCCAACGAGCGATGCAGGTGTGACCCGCAACAACGTGGCCGAGGGCAACTTCATCAAGAACGTCGGCGCGGAATTCTACGACACCGCGGGCATATTCGTGGGCTTCGCGCAGAACACCAGGATCGAAAACAACTTCATTTCTGATGTGCCGTGGTCGGGCGTCTCGATCGGTTGGGGGTGGGGGCTGCGGGATCAATGGCTCTCACCTTCCCAGCCAGGGGTCAACCTCGGCTCTTTTCCCGGCCTGGACGGCGCCAACCCGGGCATGTGGGGCTTCAACACCACACCGACGATCATGGGCGGCAACCAGATTCTGGGCAACACCATCACCCGCTTCCTGCAGAAGTCGTGGGATGGCGGTGCGATCTACACGACCGGCTTCCAGGACGGAAATGCCGGCGACCTAGGATTGAACGGTACGCTCATCGCGAACAACTACGCCTACAACAAGACGCCGGGCGCCGGTGGTAACGTATTCTATACCGACGGAGGCAGCCGTTTCCTCGAGCTGAAGAATAACATCTCCTTTGGTAACACCGTCGGCGGCTTCAACTTCGGGCCTGTGTTCTCTACTTCCGATCCCATCAACAAGGCCAATCCCTACGCAATCTTTCCATTGCTCAACGGCCTTCCTTACGGCAGCGACATCGGCGGCTGTGTCACCTACGGCGACATCTTCTATGATGGCAATCGCTGGGAGAACTGGTGGCTCGCCAATATCTTTAGTCCGTTTAACCCAACGCTCTTCCCCCTGAATCCGCTGTATTACGATCCGGGCGAGCACGGCACGCGGAGCAATCCCATCGGCCATGGGGGAATTCCCGGGGCCCCTTATCCGACAGACTTACTGTTCCTGGACAACACCCAGGTGAACGGCTTCTGGGGAGCGGCCGTGCCCTTCCTGTCTCCGGACCAGGTGCTGGCATTCACGCAGCCGACCTCGCTGGCGCTTACACGCATGGACAACCTGTCCGGCGCAATCTCCTTCGGACTCCAATCGCTCGATAATGCCCAAGTCGACACGCTACTGGGTAATGCCGCGAGCCGAAGCGCCAACGCGCTTTCCTATAACAGCGTGGTGGAGGGCAACTGGCTCGCGTCGGAAGGCCAGGCATTGGGCAGCGCGGCCGCAGTACCCGGCACGATCGGCTCCGGTCTCTGGTTGCCGACGGCCACGCTCAACGGAGCCAACCTCGCGCTTGAAAAGCTACAGGCCGACGGCAACAGCGCGCTGGCGAGCTTCGCCGGCGGCTATCAAGTTACCTTCACTCTAGGCGGCAGCCAGTCGATTGCTAACGGGAACATCATTGATGACGTCGCGGTGACGGTGAAGCGCGTCGCCCAGTTCAGCAACGGTATCGCTTTCTACGAAGCCGACCAGCGCACGGGCGCGATCTCCGTAGACGGCAAGATCGTTGCCCCGGGCGATGCCGGATATCTGCAAGGCGCCCTGGCCTATGCGCGGGCGGCAGGCCTGGTACTCGACGCTAGCCAACTGCCCGCCTTCGGCAAGCAGGGCGTCCTCGATCTCCCGATTAACGACGCGAAGAGCTATGGCCTGCTGCTGCTGGTAAAGAACGATCCCAACACTCTCTTCTCCTCATTCGCAGCGGCTAACCCCGGGGGAGCGATGCAGGTCGTATCACTCGGTTCGCCCGGCGGTGGCGTCACTTTCGGCGTGGAAGACACGCTCGTGACAAGCGGGCTTTCAGATCGTGACTACAACGATTTGATCGTGACTTTGGGGCATGCTCCGATCGATCTAACATCTTA
>Ga0163144_10012194_pt1 | contig 18089 bp, 11 predicted proteins | sample OliLak19BULKMAT1_FD_123175 | JGI IMG/M metagenome (GOLD analysis project Ga0163144, IMG submission 123175) | Freshwater microbial mat bacterial communities from Lake Vanda, McMurdo Dry Valleys, Antarctica - Oligotrophic Lake LV.19.BULKMAT1 | ecosystem: Environmental > Aquatic > Freshwater >... | reverse complement strand
GCTGAAAAACAATCACACCGAGAAAGTCGGCGTCAAGAACAAACGCCTCCTCGCCGCCTGCAGCGAAGAATACCTGGAGGAAGTCTTGTTCGACACGTAACTTATGACGCAATCGCCCTGGATCGAACCCGGCCCGGTATAGCGGGAACCAAATACGGTAGGAAACCGGCGAATATTACAAATGGACCGCACGGCGCCGCATCGTCTGCTTGTTGTTGACCTGTGAACCACGAGAATCGCGAAAACTCGAAACCATGACGACTGGGGGGACAGGATCAACAGGATGGACAGGATGAGGAGACGGGCGGAGAGATCATTGTCCGCATTCTTCAAGCCTCGCCTGCTGATCCTGTCAATCCTGTTGATCCTGTCCACGTGTCCTCGTGTTTGTCCTCCTTGGCGCGGTTGAACGTGGATGCGTGTTGCTCGAAGTCTTGTCGCCCCGAGCGGTCCGTGAAAACTGTATCGATGCGTACGCAACTTACGCAGCAATTACGAACGCGAGAAGAACACTTCGATTTTCTGAGCTTTCGCGTATTTCGCTCTTTCGCAGTTTCGCGATTATTGTGGTTCACAGGTCAACAACAAGCAGACGATGTAGCGCCTCGCGGCAACGGCTCGTCGCACTCACCCGTTCCTCGTCGGATTTGGTTCCGGCTCCGCCGGGCAGTTTTCAATCCGTGGCAAATCGACTGACCTATCGGTCACTCAATCTGATCTTGCAACCAGTCGTCGATTTGTTGAACGCACTCGGGCTTGACGCGATAGCCCATTTTCAGCTTGCCCGTGGCGTCGGGCGCGAGCACTTCGGCGGCCCAACTCCGTTTCGTCCATTCCTTGCGCAAGACCTCTTCGCGGTGTTGCAAGAACCACACGCCAAAAACTTCCTTGAACCACGCGCGGATGGCCGGCGAGTCGTCGGGAGAAATCCCAGCGGGAAGGTCCTTCTCGCTGAGTTGACTGAGAAAGTGAAACTCCAGCCGGTCGATGAATTGCGTCACGCCCACGGGAGTTCTCCGCGATTGTTGAAGTCACGTGCAATGCCGCGCACTCGCGGCAATCAAACACTTAGAACGTCTAACTCAACCCTCCGTTGGCGGTACCCGTCCTCATTACTGTCATTCCCGCGCAGGCGGGAATTCAGTGAACCACAAGTCGGCCATGCACCACAGAATTTACAACCTCCGCCCACAAGTCTCTTTCGCCACCGCCCACCCCGAGTCGCTGGATTCCCGCTTGCGCGGGAATGACGCCCGAGTAGTAAAGTCAGAGGTTCTCACTCAGCCAACACGACGTAATTCAATCGCAACAGTTCGCCCAACGACCAGGCCTGGAATGGGCAACCTCGCGGCGCGTGCGGTGCATCGCCGTCGGCGATTTCCGAGATGTGCCCCAGTCCCGCCGCCGCGAGATGCCTTACCAGCGGCGGTAAGAAGCGCTGTCGCGCTTCACGCCTGGCCTGCGGCGTGCCGCCACGAACGCGCAGCCACGCTTCGACAAACGGCCCGGCAAGCCAGGGCCATGCCGTGCCCTGGTGATACGCGCCGTCGCGGTCTCGCACGCCCCCCTCGTAGCGGCCTCGATAGCCGGCGTCGTCGGGCGCCAGCGTCCGCAAGCCCAGCGGTGTCCAGAGGTTCGCCTCCACGGCATCGACCACGGCGCGGGCCTGCTCGTCGTCCAAAAGAACCAGCGGCAGGCCACCGACCGCGAATATCTGATTAGGCCGCAACGCCGCATCGACCGCGCCGGATTGGTGATCGCAGTCGACCACGTCGTACAAGCAGCGCCGATCGGCGTTCCAAAATCGCGTGCTGAACGCCTCACGGCCGCGTGCAAACGGCGTCTGCCATTGTGGATCAAATTTGGCGCCAATCGCCAGCGCGTTGAGCCACAGGGCCTGCACCTCGACCGGCTTGCCGATCCGGGGCGTAACGACCCAATCGCCCACTTTAGCGTCCATCCAAGTCAATTGCACGCCGGGATCGCCCGAGGCGAGCAAGCCGTCGTCGTCGGCGTGAATGCGATAGCGCGTACCGCGCGAGTAACCTGCGAGGATTTCGCTGACGGCGCTTTGGAGCTGCTCGCGATCGCTGGACGAAATTGCCTGATCGGCCGCGTCGCTTGCCCGCAGATACTCATCGACCGCGATGATGTACCACAGCGAGGCGTCGACCGAATTGAACTCGGGCGACTCGCCGTTGTCGGGAAAGCGATTGGGCAGCATGCCTGCGGAGACCGTGCCGGACCACGCCAAGAGGATGTCGCGGGCTTCGGCCAGTCGTCCCGTCGCCAGGCACAGACCGCGCAGCGCGATAAACGTATCGCGTCCCCAATCGGTAAACCAGGGATACCCCGCGATGATCGTGCGCCGCACGCCCCGCTGGACGAGGTACGTGTCGGCCGCGCGATCGAGCGGCGAGGAAAATTTGCCGCGCCGCTGGGCCTCGATCGCGCGCAGCCGCTCGTAGCTCGCTAGCGGCGATTGTTGGGAGGGCGCCAGCGCGTCCTCTTGGCCGGCAACCGAGAACATCAGCACGGCATCGCCCTGTGCGAAGTCAAAGTTGAACGTGCCGGGTGAGGCCAGATCTTCCACATCGTCCAGGCCGCGCTCGCGCTCTCGTGCATAGAGAAAATTGCGGTACCACTCGGGTTCGTGATGGTACTGGCCGCTGGACAGCGCGGCGACGCCCGGGACGCCTTCGTAGGGATGCCAGGCGAGAGAATCGCCATTGTCTTGGGGCTCGAAGCAAAACGTCGGATTCTCGTGGTGCAGCGAATGGTAGTCGCGGCCCGAGAACAACGGCCGCACCAGCAGCGTCGCCGGTCGGCTGGCGTCGAGTGTTCGCCAACGCATTGCGACCGCTGGCAGTCCATGCGGCACGAACAATTCTTGCTGCACGCACAACCCATCGGGCAGCTCAAACGTCCAGCGCGGCCAGGGGTCGACCGAGAACTCGCGCAATCGCAATTGCCCATCTGGGTAGACAACACTTGGCGCGTAGCGCTGCGCGGAGATGGCGAACCGACCAGCAGGAGTGTCGATCCAGGCATCGATGCCGTTGACGAGCACAAAGCGCCCTGCGGACGTGGTCGGCGACGCGAGCAACAGCGCATGATAGCGGCGCGTGCGCAGCAGCGCGGCGGTCCCCGAAGCAAAGCCACCTAATCCGTCGGCCTCGAGCCATTCGGCCGTCTCATCCAAGGCCAGCGGTTGTTGCGCGGGCGACGTCTTGGCGACTGACTGAAGCGTGGCGTGCAGGCGCGGCTTCAGCTTGGTCCAAATGGCGGCCGGCAGCGCAGCGCCTTGGGCTGCGTTTCCATCGGTCGGCGGTCGTGCGTCTTTGGACTTAGCCATTTTCGGTGAAACCGGGGTACAGCGTCATTCCGCCGTCGATAAAGATGCTCGTGCCCGTTATATAGTCCGACAGGTCAGAAGCAAGCCAGACGACCGCCCGGCCGATGTCTTCCGGCTCGCCGATGCGGTTGTAAGGCACCAGCGACATCAGGGCTTTGTAGGCCTCGGGCGTGTTCCAGGCCGACGTGTTGATCGGTGTGCGAATTGCGCCCGGGCAGACGCTGTTGACGCGAATGCGGTGGGGCGCGACCTCTTGGGCGATGCTCTCCATCATCAGCTTGACGCCCCCCTTGCTGGCCGCGTAATTGACGTGGCCGGCCCAGGGAATGACCTGGTGAACGGAGCTCATGCAAATGATCTTGCCGGCGGCACACGAGACGGCCTTCACGACGCCGCGGCGTTTGAACTCTCGCACGGCTTCGCGCGCACAAAGGAACTGACCCGTCAGGTTGACCCCCAGCACCTGGTTCCAATGCTCGAGCGTCATTTGCTCAAGCGGTGCATCGCGCTGAATGCCGGCGTTGCTCACCAGGATGTCGATCGTGCCGAATTCCTCGCGCATGCGGGCGAACATCGCGATGACCTGATCCTCGCGCGATACGTCGGCCTCGAAGGCGACCGCGCGGCTGCCGGCGCGCGAGATCTCCTCGACGACCTGCTGGGCCTGGGCGTCGCCGGCCACGTAGTTGACCATCACATCCGCGCCGGCCTGGCCCAGCGCGATGGCCGCGGCCTTGCCGATGCCGGAATTCGCGCCGGTCACCAGGGCCTTTTGGCCGGCAAGCAGCTTGTGGACCGAGCAAGCCGGCATGACGACTTCGGGCAGTTTGTCGCTGGGGGCGGAAACGTTCATGGGAATCTCCCTTGGTTAATTGAGTGGAGCGAATGTCGTCACGCATTCGTTAGCCGCCTCGCTCGCGTTAGCCGCCTCGCTTGCGAGGCGCTCCGCGGTTGCACTTCGTGTTGCCCCGCTTCTGATGGAACGCGTGCTGATTCGGGACGGCGGAGCGCCCCGCGAGCGGGGCGGCTAACATAAATTCCAGCGGATGCGGTCTCCTTCAATTCAGTCGACGGCCATCGCCGACAGTGGTTTCATGCACTCGGCGTCGGGCCTGCGCGGTTGCAACAGCTTGGCGACCATGCCGGTCCATCCGGTTTGGTGCGCTGCGCCCAGGCCGCGGCCGTTGTCGCCGTGAAAGTACTCGTTGAACAGCAGATGGTCGCGGAAGTGCGGATCGGTCTGCATCTTTTCGTAGTGGCCGAACGCCGGACGCCGGCCCTGGTCATCGCGCAAAAATAGCCGCGTGAGCCGGCGCGAAAGTTCATTCGCGACTTCGAGGATCGTAATAAAGTTCCCCGATCCGGTTGGGCACTCGACCTTAAAATCGTCGCCGTAGTAGTGATGGAACTTTTGCAGCGACTCGATGATCAGGTAATTGACCGGAAACCACACCGGGCCGCGCCAGTTGGAATTGCCTCCGAAAGCGCCCGATTCCGACTCGCCCGGTTCGTACCGCACCGACATGGGGTGGTCGTTGCACTCGAACACATACGGCTTCTGCAGGTGCATTTGCGATAGCGAGCGGATCCCATAAGGGGACAGGAATCTGGTTTCGTCGAGCATGCGTTCCAAGAGCATCTTCATGCGATGGCCGCGCAACAGCGACAACAACCGCCGTTCGCCCACGCCCGGCACGGTCCAGCGCGAGATCAGGTCCGTCAGATCGGTGCGGTATTTTAGATACCATTGCAAACGTTTCGTGAATTCGGGCAGCTTCGCCAGCATTTCCGGTTCGAGCGTTTCCACGGCAAAGAGCGGCACCAGGCCCACCATCGAATGGATCTTCAAGGGGCGCATGCTACCGTCGGGCAAGTTCAACACATCGTAATAGAACTCATCGTGCTGGTCCCATAGTCCTATGCCATTGCCGTCTCCCTTGGCGCGTCCGACGCTGTTCATGGCTTCGGCGATCGACAGAAAGTGCTCGAAGAACTTCGTGGCGATGTCCTGATACACCGGGTTGTGCAGGGCCAGCTCGAGCGAAATCCGCAGCAAGTTCAGACAGTACATCGCCATCCAACTCGTGCCGTCGGCCTGGTCGATATAGCCGCCGGTGGGCAAGGGCGCGCTGCGATCGAAAATGCCGATGTTGTCCAGGCCCAGGAAGCCGCCTTGAAAGATGTTGCGGTCCTTGGCGTCTTTGCGATTCACCCACCAGGTGAAGTTGAGCATCAGCTTGTGGAACACGCGCTCGAGGAAGGCGATATCGCCCGCGTCTCCACGCTTGCGGCGATCGATCTGGAACACGCGCCAGGCGGCCCAGGCATGCACCGGCGGGTTCACGTCGCCGAACGCCCATTCGTACGCCGGCAGTTCTCCGTTGGGGTGCATGTACCACTCGCGCGTCAGCAGCACGAGTTGGTCCTTGGCGTACTCGGGGTCGACCATCGCCAGTGTGATGCAGTGGAACGCCAGGTCCCAAGCGGCGTACCAGGGATACTCCCACTTGTCGGGCACGGAAATGACGTCGCCGTTATTCAGAAGCGTCCATTCGGCGTTTCGCCCGTGGCGGCGCTGCTCGGCCGGCGGCGGCTGCGTGGGGTCGCCATCGAGCCAGCGGGGAATATCGTAGTGGTAATACTGCTTACCCCAGATCATTCCGGACAATGCCTGCCGATGGACGTTGCGGGCGTCGGCATCGGGCATGTCGGTCTGTATGTCGGCGTAAAACGTATCGGCCTCTTGCAGCCGCGATTGGAAGATCTGGTCAAACTTGTCGAACGGGTCCTGTTGCGACGGCGCGGCAAATCGCAACCGCACGCTCGCTTGGCCACCGGCCGGCACGTTGAGCGAATAATGGGCCGCCGCCTTGGTGCCCACGCGCTGCGGATTGACGGCATCGCGATGGCCATGAATCACGTAGTCGTGAAAGGCGTCTTTGAAGTAGCCGGCTTCGCCATTGAGTCCCCACAGCCGCTTGCCGTTGGTTTCGTTATCGCAGAACAGCAGTTCCGGCCCGCCCTGGCAGTACAGGAAGTAATCGCCCAAGCCTGGATGATGGGCCGCGATCACGCCTTCGGCAGTGGCGAGCAGCGCGGGCTTGGTGCCCTTGCCGCTCCACGACCAACGGTTGCGATACCAGATCTGCGGCAGCAGTTGAATCGTCGCGGCTTCTGGCCCGCGATTGTGAACCGTGATCTGCCATAACAGATCTTCGGATCCGGCCTTGGCGTACTCGACAAACACATCCCAGTAGCGGTTGTCGTCGAAGACGCCCGTATCGATGAGCTTGAACTCCATGTCGAGCTTGCCGCGGCGGCGATTCTCATCGACCAGCCAAGTGTAGGGAAACTCGCGCTGCGGATACTTGTAGAGCATCTTCAGATACGAGTTGGTGGGCGTGGCGTCGAGGTAGTAGTACTGCTCCTTCACGTCCTCGCCGTGGTTGCCTTCGCTATTGGTGAGCCCAAACATCCGCTCCTTCAAAATCGGATCGCGTCCGTTCCACATGCCCAAGGCCAGGCACAATCGCTGCTGATCGTCGCAAATGCCGGCGATTCCGTCTTCGCCCCAGCGATAGGCGCGGCTGCGCGCCATGTCGTGCGTGAAGTAGTCCCAGGCCGTACCGTTGCCGCTGTAGTCCTCGCGCACGGTGCCCCACTGACGCTCGCTGAGGTAGGGGCCCCAACGCCGCCACGATTTCTGTCCGAGACGGTCTTCTTCGAGTCGCTTTTGCTCTGCGTTCATGCGGGTGTGCTTTACGGGGGGGCGGAACGGTGTGGCCGAAAGGTGGCTCCAGTAGTTTAGCTTTTGCTACAGGGAAGAATCTTCGGCCGAACGGGGCCAAAAAGGCGTGAAAACGCCCGCCGGTCGAGGGTTTTCGAGTCGCCCGAAGTATCCCACGACCGGGCGCGATTGCCAAACATCCCGCTACGGTCGACAATTGGCAGGTGAAAGTGGCCAAAATCATGCCCCTGCGTACGCCCCAATCCGCCACGTCTCCTAACGCCGGCCGAGACGCTGCGACGCTCGACCGTCGCCGCTGGCTGTTGCGTGCCGGATCGCTGGGCCTGGCCGGACTGTCGCTGCCGACGTTGCTGCGAGCCGAAGCAACTGTCAGCGCGAACACCGGCAGTCGCATGACTCCCGGCAAGGCCCGGTCTTGCATCCTGGTGTTTCTCGAAGGGGGGCCGGCGCACCAGGACCTGTGGGACATGAAGCCCGCTGCGCCGGCCGAGGTCCGTGGCGAGTTTCAGCCCATCGACACCAGCGCGTCCGGAATCCAGGTCTGCGAACATTTGCCGCTGCTGTCGCGGCAAATGCATCACCTGGCCTTGGTGAGGTCGGTGCATCACAAGGTAGTCGACCACAACGCCGGGGCCTATTACGCGCTGACCGGCCGGCCGCCGTTTGCCGGCGGACGTTTGATCGTTCGCGACGAGCCCGATAACTTCCCGCCGTTCGGCGCGGTCCTGGCTCGTCTGGCGCCCGTGATGCGCACGCTGCCTTCCTTCGTGCAACTGCCCGAGTTCATGTCCAACAATGGCTACGAGCTGCCCGGACAACGCGCGGGCTTTCTGGGACCGCGATTCGACCCGTTGACCGTGGGCGACCCCAGCGCGGCCGGCTATCGCGTGCCGGGCTTGTCGCTGCCCAAGGAATTTCCGCTCCAGCGGCTGGCCGACCGTCGCGAATTGCGAAATCAATTGAACGCAGCTTCGCCCATCGGCAAAGACATTCCCGATATCGATGCAAACTACCAACGGGCCTTCGACCTGCTGAGTACACAAGAAACGCAACTCGCTTTCGACTTGTCGCGCGAGTCCGTTGCCCTGCGCGAGCGTTACGGGCTGCCCGATCGCACGGATCGTTCGAAGCAAGCCCGCGACTTTGGCGGCCTGCCGCATTTGGGGCAATGCATGCTGCTCGCGCGACGGTTGATCGAGTCGGGCGTGCGGTTGGTCACGGTCGCCAGCGGCCGCAGGTTCGACCAGGCTTGGGACACGCACCGCAAGCACTTTCCGCTCTTGAAGCGGTCGCTGCTGCCCTATTTCGATCGGGCGTTCTCCTCGCTGCTCGAAGACATGTCGGCCAGCGGCTTGCTGGAGGAAACGCTCGTCGTCGCGATGGGCGAGTTCGGTCGCACGCCGCGATTGGGTCAGATTACCAGCGGCGCGGGGGCCGACGCCGCCGGACGCGATCATTGGCCGCACTGCTACACCGTATTGTTTGCCGGCGCGGGCATTCGCGGCGGCACGGTATTCGGATCCTCCGACAAATTCGCGGCGTATCCAAAGCTCAATCCCGTCACACCCGAGGACATCGCCGCGACGATCTACGAGGCACTCGGCATCTCGCCCGAGACCCGCGTTCTTGATCCGCTCAACCGTCCGCATTCGGTCGCGCTCGGCAAACCAATTCGTGAGGTGTTCGCTTAGGAAATCGCCTGCGAAGGAAAACGGGGACTGGTCCAATAATCATTTCCCAGATTTGAAGAGGAATCGAGGATTGCGATTATTGGACCTGTCCCCTTTTTCCGAACCCCCTTCTTCCGACCTGTGTTCCAACCACCCGCGCGGCGACTAGCGTCGAGAACACAATCAGCATCTGACCCGGGCCATAGGTGAGCCAGACGGCTTCGGACTGATACGGAAAATTGCCGCGGAACAGCTCGAAGGCAAGAATCAGATCGCTGGCCAAGAACAGCGCCGCGCCAGCGGCCAGCGGCAGAAACCGGCGGTCCGCCACCGCCAGTCCGCTGGCCACGCCCGCAGTGCCGGCCAGCAACAGCGAATAGGGCAACGCCGGCCAAACCAAATCATGGTTCTTGCTTCCGCAATACGCGACCAAGTACCAGCCCACCAGGCCCACAAGTTGCCAGGCGAAGATTGCCGAAGCAATACAAGCCCGACGCGCAAGCGAGGATGTCCGAGCGTCGCCCCCCGATTGCGCGTGTGATTCGTCGTTGCTAGTGGCGGTCGGAGATTTCGCCAGCCAATTCAGGCGTCTTCCCAAACCGATGCAGCCCGCAACGTAGGCAATGTGTCCCAAACCAAAAGCCGCAATGCCGCCCAGCACAGGGTCGGGCAGCGGAATGAAATTGAGCAAGCCGGCATTAAAGAAGTCGCCGATCGCACCCAAGGTCATGCCGATCGCAATCCAAAGCGAGAAGCGGCCCGCACCCGACTTTCTCCACAGCGCGAATGCCACCCAGCCGGTAGCGACCAGCACTAGCGACGAACCCATACGCGCCCAGGTGGCCGCGGCCGCGGCGTGCCCACCGGATTGATTGCCGAAGATCATCGCCAGGGCCAAAAGCGCAGCCCAGGCCAGCCAAAGGATCTGGAAGGGAACGGCGCTGCCATCGCGCTCACGCATCGTTAGCCGCCTCGCTCGCGAGGCGCTCCGCCGTTGGGGGGCCATCAACCGCTCCATTCGATTCGTCGCGACCTGCGCTGCGACGGCGAAGCGCTTCGCAAGCGAAGCGGCTAACGCCGTGCCCGTCGAGCGAATTTCAATCCCAGGGCTGCGCCATCGTCGGCTGGTTCGCATACCGCTTCATCTTCAGCGTCAACTTCGCGCCCGCGCCGGGCGCAAGCTTGACCCTAAACTCGCGACCCTTGACCACGGTTGATTCCGCGCCATCAACCGTGACCGACGCACACTCGTGCTCGCCGTACGCGCCCCCCTGCACGATCACGCTGCGCGCTTCGACGGAGTTAACGTTCACCAGCGTCACCGTGACCTGATCCGCGGTGAGCTTTTCGACCAGGGCAGCCACGTCCTCGGGCAGGCCCGCCCGTCGCCGTGTGGGATCGAAGTATCGCAGCCGGCTGTGCAGCGGCGAGCCATTGTGGCCGGGGTACAGGCCACCCATCGTCAAGTTCACGAGCGTCGACACCGCCGCTGGCGTGACCATGAGCGGATCGTCGGCCAACCGCGTATCGGGCGTCGTCGTGTCCGCGCGGATGGCTTGCAAGCGACTACGGATCGACTCTAAATCGCCGCGCAGGGCCTGCACAGGATAGTCGGCATCAGGGCCTTCGAGGTAACCGATCCAACGATCGTTGCGCACTCGTTCCAGGTCTGCTCGATCCATCGACCAGTAATAAAGATTCAGCGCGCCGTGCGAGTACTTTTCGGGCGCGAAGTCATACCAACCCTGGTCGCCGTGCATGCGGGGGTACTGCATGCGGCCGTCGATCATTTTTCCCTGCGCATTCACGGCGTCGATCTGCCGACGCCAGACGTCGACATATTTCTGGTCGCCCGTGAGCAACAGCGCATTGCCGAAACCGATGAGCCCATTGTGATGCATGTTGCGATGGGCCATCTGGCCGGACTGCGGCACCTTGACCGAAAAACTCCAACCGTACACACCTCCGTACCAGCGGCCGCCGCACGCGCCGCCGATCTTGCCATCCAGGCCGATGTTCGTCGGAATGATGTCGGCGTTGGCCTTCATGCGTTCGGTCCAGGCGTCGACGTATTCGAGCAACCACTTCTTGTACTTCGCCTCCTGCGTCAGAAAATAAGCATTGGCCGCCAGCGACGTCGCACTCAGGTTGAGCGGGTGGTCGCCGACAATGTCGTTGTAGTCCTTGAAATGGGCGACCATTTGCTCGTAGGTATTTTCGCCATGCCGCGGCAGGAAGCGTCCCTCGACCTGGATCGGGTCGCCAGCCCAATCCAGCCCCGTGGCTTTGCGCAACAGCGGCCCGCGGCTGCCATTGAAGAGACTGCGGATGATCTTGTGCTGGGGGTCGTAGTTCGGCGCGGTCGGACCTTCGCCGGTGTAGAACCCGGCGAAGCGGCGGACACGCTGCCCAAAACGCTCATCCTGCGGATCGGACAGGCCCTGAAGATTAAAGGCCGTGATCCCCTCGCCGTTGTGGACCCAATCGAACGTGACGGGAAACTCGCGGTAGTACATGCCGTCGCGGGCGAAGTCCACGTCAACCGTTTTGGCCTGCGTGTATTGCCGCAGATGGCCTTCCCAGCCCTGTTTATACATCGCCAGCACGTCGTCGCTGCCGCCCAATGCGTGCAAGAGCGGCCAATCGGCCAGACACTCGATGGCGTCGTCCGGTCCATCGTCGCCGCCCCAGCGTTCGACGCACAAGAGATACCCACGTTCATCGAAGTAGCGATCGTAGAACTGCCGGCAGGCCGCCGAGTTGGCGCGCAGCACTTCACGCTCCAGCAAGGCCCACTCGGGCGGCGGCATGGGCGTGGAGATGGAAATGACCGTGTCCGCGTCCGCGACCGTCTGTGCAAACGTAAGTGCGAGCAACGTGATGGCAATGCGAGTGCTGTAGCGATGCATGGGGAGAGCGGTGGGTTGAATTCAAAAGGTAGGGTGGGACGAACGGAGTGAGTCCCACGTCTTGGCACCATATCGCGTGGGACTCACTCCGTTCGTCCCACCCTACATTGCTACATTGCGCTGCTTGCGCATTCAGTCAACGGTTCCTGACACCCTCGGGCCTGCGATCGGCCGGCGCGCCCTCGCAGCGCACCACGCCCTTCGCTGCGCTCAGGGCGTGCCACCCCGATTCAAATCGCTTGGTACTTGGTTAGTTGTCGAGTGATCGCCCAAGAGCCTCTGGGCGGCATCCGTCATTGCTTCTTCCCGTCTTGCATCGCCGGCCCATTTCGCGCGACGCGCCTGGTACTGGTAGCCGCGCACGATCGGATCGTCCGTGGCAGGTTCCGACGGATGATGTTGCTGGCGGTAAATCTCGCGGACCTTCGTCATGGTTGTCGCGTCGAGACTTTCGACTCCACTTCGGAAATCGACCTTGCGCGTGAGCCGCACGACCTGCTCGGCCGCGTCGCCGAAGGTGAACTTGGCCGGTGTCTTCTGGAAAGCGGGCCGCATCACCGAATTCGGATCGGCCACGTGAAACGCTCCGAACGCGTGGCACAGCTCATGAACCAAACGCGTGGTCGCGCCGGTCGTGCCCCATTGATCGGGAATCAAGACGTACTGGCTGAAATAGTTGGTCACGCCGCGGACCTCGGCCCCGACCGTCGGACCGGGAAACGTGACCAGCGTGAAAGCCACGACCAGGTCGCAGTCGCCGGGAGAAATCTGGTGCAACCGTCGCAAGCCCTCGTCGGCCGTCTTCGGCGCGACTTCGTAGTCCCATGCCTGATAGCCGGCGACCTTGAAACGAATGCCCAGCGCGGGCTCGATCCGCCGCGAGGCCGCGGCAATGATCTCGCCGGTCCGCTGCTGCCAGTCCGGATAGAACGTACGATACTCGCGCCCCGCCACGGCCAGCACGCGGACTTCGCGAACCGCGTTCGTGGCCGAAACGCTCGGCGACGCAAACTGCGGCCTAGACGCCGACGACGAGCGTTTTGTTTCCTGCGGGCCGACCTGGCTCGCGGAAAAACCCGCGTGCGACGCAATGCATGCAAAAGCAAACAGCGCCACAGCGCTGCGTGGTCGGCGGTAACGAGCGAAGGCCAGCATACGTGTCAGCGTACCTCCCGGAACTGGCTGACGCCAGCGAACTGGGTTCGGGGTAGTGGGTCAGCCTGCGTTCTGTTCTTCGGGTGGCTGGGGTTGAGCGCAGCGAACCCCCAAATTGGCATGCGTCTGTGGGCTCACCGACCACGAGCACGCGGTGCCCGTCGACCACAGGCACCCAGAAATCAATCTGACCCACTACCGAGATCGAACATGAACTCATTCTTTCACGAACCGCCTACGCCGAGTCAGGACATGCTAGAAGCGGTGCTCTTCACCAACGAGAATCGCGAAAGCCTGGAAGGGCGAAAACGCGAAACAATTTCCGGCCTTCGTCCTGTCGGGTTTTCGCGATTCAATGGACCCGTAACTTAACACTTTAATGCTGACTTGCCCTGATGTGTACGGCGTCTCTTCCGTCATTCCCGCGTAGGCGGGAATCCAGGGCCCCCGGGAAGGCGGTGGCAAAAGAAGATCGTGCGCGACGGCTTGTAATGCAGAGCCGTCTGGCGGCTTGCTGGATTCCCGCCTGCGCGGAATGACGGTCATGATGTGTCCTCGAATCGTTGTCAACGGCGGTTTGAGCCGGGGGCTCGAATTTCGTCACGACGTCGTTTCGTGTCGCAATCGATCCTTGCGTTCGCGTGCGTTCCCGCACTTCCTCGTAGCCACAAATTGAACTTTATTATGATCTCTATTTTGTATATAATATCGACGATCTCTTCGGCCGAGCCGCGATGACGCCGGGCGGTGGCACGCGAAACAAAGACAGATTCCAACCAAATCGTGAGTTTTCCGCCACAAGACCAGATCCTCGCCAGCCTGGTCCTGGCGGCGGAAGTCCCGCATGACAGAGCTTTTGAAACCGTGCAAGGGGTTCACAACCGCCGACTTTTGAAACAAAAACCCCGGGTGCATGGCAGGGTTTCAAAATGCCACCGATATTGAACCAACACGTGTTTCGCCAACCCACGTCGGGTACCATAGCGGAAGCAACTGCCCGTGAACCCGACACGCACCTGGAAACTCGTACCTTGATGCACCCGCCTACTAGTAAACCGCACCGATCCACGTCGCACGCTCACGCTAGGTGGCTCGTACCAGGGCTGTTGGCGAGCGTCTTGCTGTCGCCCGTGCATTGCCTGGCCGACAAGCCCGCGATGCTCGCCACGGTGGATGCCCGTACCAACCTAACCTGGGATATCGCAAAGAAGATCTGGGAGTGGGCCGAGCCGGGCTACCAGGAAGAGAAATCGTCGAAGCTGTTGGCCGACACGCTCGAGGCGGCCGGCTTTCGCATCGAACGCGGCGTGGCCGGCATTCCCACGGCCTTCACGGCGACGTACGGCTCAGGCTCGCCCGTGATCGGTATTCTTGGCGAATACGATGCGTTGCCCGGACTGTCGCAGAAAGCCGAGCCGCAGCGCGCGGCCCGCGAACCCGGCGGATACGGTCACGGTTGTGGGCATCATCTGTTCGGCGCGGCCTCGGCAGCGGCGGCCATCGCCGTGGCCGGCGAGATCAAAGCCGGCGGTCTGCATGGCACGGTGCGGTTCTACGGTTGCCCGGCCGAGGAAGGGGGCGCGGCCAAGGTGTTCATGGTTCGCGCGGGCCTGTTCAAGGATTGCGACACCGTCTTGCACTGGCATCCCGGCAGCCAGAACCGGGCCGGTGATCCCAGTTGCCTGGCGCGGGCGGCGGCGAAGTTTCGCTTCCACGGCGCGAGCGCGCACGCGGCGGGTGCGCCCGAACAGGGCCGCTCGGCCTTGGACGCGGTGGAGCTGACGTGTCATGCCTCGGAACTGATGCGCGAGCACACGCCCAACTTCACGCGGGTCCACCACGTGATCACGGCCGGCGGCGGCGCGCCCAACGTCGTGCCCGATTTCGCCGAGGTGTACTTCTACGTGCGTAATCCGACGGCCGACGTGGTGAAGGGCCTGTACGCGCGGTTGGTCAAGTGCGCGCAGGCCGGCGCGCTGGCCACGGAAACGCGACTCGAAGTCGAGTACCTCGGCGGCACGTGCGAGCTGTTGCCCAACGATGTGCTCTCGCGCATCACGCTAAAGAACCTCCGCGAGCTGAACCATTTCGAGCTCACGCCGGAAGAACGCGAATTCGCCGTCCGCGTACAAAGCACGCTCGTCGAGCCCAGGCCGCTGGAAAGCGTGCGCGACGTGGTCGACAGCAAGGGCGGGCAGACGTCGGGCTCGACCGACGTGGGAGACGTGTCGTGGGTTGTGCCCACCACGGGCTTCGCGACGGTCTGCTGGGCGCCGGGTACGCCAGGTCACAGTTGGCAAGCCACGGCAGCCGGCGGCACGACGATCGGCCGGCAGGGCATGCTGCTAGCGGCCAAGGTGTTGGCGGCGACGGCCTACGATCTCTACGAGCGGCCCGAGACAATCGCCGCGGCGAAGGACGAGCTTCGCGGCCGACTGAACAAGCACGCCTACAAGAGCCTGCTGGAAGACAAGCAGAAGCCGCCGCTGGACTATCGGAAGTCGCCGGTGGGAAGGGACGTGGCGGAGTAGGGGATGATGACGAACGGGGTCGGGAGTCGGTGTCGATTGACGTCTGCGCTCGGCCGAACCGCATTGGCGACACCGAGTCCCGACCCCCTTGGCCTGCCATTCACCTGTTGAAACTCTATGACGACACCCAATCTCGCAGCCATCCGCGCCGCTGCCCAGCGCATCGCCCCACACGCGCACCGCACGCCGGTGCTCACGTCGAGCTATTTCAACACCCGACTCGGTGCCCACGTTTTCTTCAAGTGCGAGAACTTTCAAAAGGTCGGCGCATTCAAGTTCCGCGGAGCGCTCAACGCCGTGCTTTCGCTCTCGGACGAGGAAGCGTCGCGAGGCGTGGTCACGCACTCCTCGGGCAATCACGCGCAGGCATTGGCGCTGGCCGCGCAAATTCGCGGGGTTGCGGCCACGATCGTCATGCCCGAGAACGCGCCGCAGGTGAAGCTGGCCGCGGTGGCCGACTACGGCGCGACGATCGTTTTGTGTCAGCCGACGCTGGCCGCCCGGGAGTCAACAACGGCCGAAGTGATTCGCGAAACTGGCGCGACGTTGATTCATCCTTACAACGACGTGCGGATCATCGCCGGGCAGGGAACCGCGGCGCTGGAGCTTCTCGAGGACGTGCCCGACTTGGATCTGGTCATCGCGCCGGTGGGCGGCGGCGGCTTGCTGAGCGGCACGGCCATCGCTGTACGCAGCTTGTCGCGACATGCCCGTGTGCTGGGGTCCGAGCCGGCCGGGGCCGACGATGCCTGCCGTTCGCTCGCCGCCGGGCACATCATGCCCGTGGACACGCCCGGCACGATCGCCGATGGCCTGCGAACTTCGCTAGGCGAGCTGACGTTTCCCATCCTCCGAGAGCTGGTCGACGGGATCTTGCTGGTCGACGACGCGAGCATCGCGCGGGCCATGAAGCTCGTCTGGGAGCGGATGAAGATCGTCATCGAGCCCTCGGCCGCCGTCCCCGTCGCGGCTCTGTTGGAGCACGAGGATCGAGTGTCGGGCAAGCGAGTGGGCGTGATTCTCAGCGGGGGCAACGTGGATTTGGATCGATTGCCTTGGATGAAGTAGCGCAAAGCGAGCGGGACTCGATGTCGATAACCCGCTTGCATACGGGCGTTTTGCGTTGGCGACATCGAGTCCCGACCCCCTCCTCGCCGCGACGCTATCCATCCATTGGAAAAAAACGGGGGTCAATTGAACCGCGAACTTGCCGCCACAAGGCCAAGTTTTAACTGCCCAGAGCGGGCCTCGCCCGGGCGTTTTCCTGCGCGCGGCAAATCTGGACACTGTGATGGGCAGCGCGAGCACGGCCCGCGGCGTCGAGAGGTTTCTACACGGCGAGCGGTTCTGGTTCGAGTAGCCGGTGAGCGCCGAAGCGGACGGTTACCTCGGGACGGGTTTCAGGATTCCCGGCGCGGCGCTCTTCGGTGAGGAGCTGCCGCCGGGCGGCGACTTCGTTGCGGGACGTTTGGAATCGGGGTTGAACGGATCCTGCTCGGGCTCCTTCGTGATTGCTGCCGGCGACTTGGTGCGCGCATCGACCGCCGCGTAGGCTTGCTTGGCGGCTAGGCGGACTTCCTTCACGTCATCGCTAAATCGCTTCTTCAACTCAGGCAGGCACTTCGTGGTGCCAATTTCCTCCAACAGCGCGCACATTTCGCCCCGCATGCGCGGGTCGCTGTTCGACAAGTACGGCAGCAGGGCGTCCTCGGCTGCGGGACCCATGTCGCGCAGCGCGGCGACTGCCTTTTGAGCGTTTCGGGTGACGAGCAGCTTGGCGACGGCCTTGGCGCCGCGCGGGTCTTTGAGTTTGCCCAAGGCCCGCAGCGCGTTTTCGAGGTTCCAACCTCGCTCGTCCAATTGATCGATCAGGATCGGAACGCTTTCTGCAGTGCCCCACACTCCCAAAACGTCGATGATATCCGCGTTCAAGGAATGATCGTCTTCTTCCAATGCGGCGACCAGGGCCTTTGAGACAATGCCTCGCTGCTCGTTCGGAGTCAGTCGCTTCAAGTCGCGAAGTGCGTCGCGGCGCTCAAAATGGTTGCCACTCGCCAGATCATTGAGCGCCTGAGCGATGGTTTCTTCCACGGGGACGGGCACCGCCGGGTCTCCCTTCCGTGCAGGACGCCTCTGCTTGGCCGCGGACGCTCGGCGTGAAGCGGGCGTGTCGATCGGATCGTCGGGATTGCCGTCCGCGCTAGGACGAGGCCCAAACCCGCTTCCGCCATGAGAGGCCGAGGGAGCTTCTGGAGACTTGGAGATCGACGACGCAGCGGCGCGATCGGAGTTGGAGGTCGATTTTGGCGATTCCGTGCGGCGCTCCTGCGGCGATTGCCAAGGCTCGGGCGACGCCATTGGAGATTGCTCGAACGGTTGGCGCTGCGAAGCGCTTTCTCTTAGGTCACCACGTAACGCCGCCATTTCAGCGGCGCTGTATCCGCGAAGTTGCGAAGCTATCCCCAGGCATATTGAAATTGCCCAAGCTGCTCCCCAAATGCGGGCGACCGCATCCACTCGCCAGGCGTCCGAATTGCCGAGTGCCATGCAGAGAGCCACAATCTCACCTAGGAACATCGTACCGATGGCAAGCCAGCCCCCCCAGGGCGATTGCGTCATAAGTTACGTGTCGAACAAGACTTCCTCCAGGTATTCTTCGCTGCAGGCGGCGAGGAGGCGTTTGTTCTTGACGCCGACTTTCTCGGTGTGATTGTTTTTCAG
>Ga0163144_10012193_pt1 | contig 18090 bp, 16 predicted proteins | sample OliLak19BULKMAT1_FD_123175 | JGI IMG/M metagenome (GOLD analysis project Ga0163144, IMG submission 123175) | Freshwater microbial mat bacterial communities from Lake Vanda, McMurdo Dry Valleys, Antarctica - Oligotrophic Lake LV.19.BULKMAT1 | ecosystem: Environmental > Aquatic > Freshwater >... | reverse complement strand
TAGACGGCCTACTTCACCGCTTCGGTGATCTGGTAGTCGGGGATCGGAGTCGGATAGCGGCGCGTGAAGCAGGCCGTGCACCAGCCGCTTTCGTCGCCCTTGCCGACGGCGCGCGTCATGCCCGCGAGGCTCAGGTAGTGCAGGCTGTCGACGCCGAGGTACTTGCGGACTTCCTCGATGGAGTTCTGGTTCGCGATGAGTTCGGAGGCGTACGGCGTGTCGATCCCGTAGTAGCACGGCGAGACGATCGGCGGCGAGGTGATCGCCATGTGGATTTCCTTCGCGCCCGCCTGCCGCAGCAGCTTGCAGATGCGCTTGCTGGTCGTGCCGCGCACGATGGAGTCGTCGACGAGGACGACGCGCTTGCCGCGCAGGGTCTCGGGCACGGGCGCGAGCTTGAGCATCGCGGCCTTCTCGCGCAGCTCCTGCGTGGGCTTGATGAACGTGCGGCTCACGTAGTGCGAGCGCATGAGTCCGATCTCGAACGGGATCTTGCTTTCTTCAGAGAATCCCAGCGCTGCTGGGATTCCGGAGTCGGGCACCGGCACGACGATATCGGCCTTGAGGCCGTTCATCTCGCGCGCGAGCGCGCGGCCCAGGTCGCGGCGCGCGGCCTGGACGCCCCGGTTGAAGATCGTGGAGTCGGGGCGCGCGAAGTAGACCTGCTCGAAGATGCAGCGCGCGGGGGCGGGGACCGGAGGGAAGGGCTTCAGGGATTTGATCGTCGTGCCCTCGACGATGACCATCTCGCCGGGCTCGAGCTCGCGGACGAGCTCGGCGCCGAGCAGGTTCAGCGCGGTGGTCTCCGAGGCGAAGATGTGCGCGTCGCCGATGCGGCCCAGCACGAGGGGGCGGAAGCCGTACGGGTCCCGCACCGCGATAAGCTTGTCGATCGTGAGCAGGATCAGCGAATAGGCTCCCTCGACCTGGCGCAGGCTCGCGATCAGGGCGTCCTCGACGGGGCCTTCCTGGCGCGCGAGCAGGTGGACGATGACCTCGGAGTCGGTCGTGGACTGGAAGATCGCGCCGCGCTTCTCGAGCTTATGCTTCACCTGGATCGCGTTCGTCAGGTTGCCGTTGTGCGCGATCGCGAGCATCCCGTGGCCGGTCTTGAACACGAGCGGCTGCGCGTTGCGGATGTGGCTGCCGCCCGTCGTGGCGTAGCGCACGTGCCCGATCGCGACGCGTCCGGGAAGGGCCTGGACGCCGTCGGCGAACACCTCGGAGACGAGGCCCATGCCGATGCGCGTCTGAAACTCGCCGTTCTTGACGGTGACGATCCCCGCGCTCTCCTGGCCGCGGTGCTGTAAAGAGAAAAGGCCGAGCTGGGTCAGCTCGGCCGCGTCAGGTCGTCCGGAGACGGCGAAGATTCCACACATTGCCCTTACATTATAGCTTCTTCGTCGTGAGGTCAACCGTCATGGCGGCGGCCTGGGCCAGGTGGGACGCGGCATTAGGACTTTAGCCTCAGGTCTTACGACGCCTCACCTACTAGACTATCTTGTGATCCGAGCCTCGCTCCTGTCCGTCCTCCTCGCCTTCCCGCCGTCCCTCGCGGCTCAGGTCGTCTCGGTACGTCTGCCCTCCGCCGGGCTCTCGGCGCCGGCGGTCGCGCTTCCTTCTCCGGCCGCGGCGCCGGCTTTCGCGCTCGGGCTCGCTCCGCTCCTTGCCCCGTCGGCGCCGCTTCCGCCCGCCGCGCCGGCGCCTTCGGCCGTCGAGCCCGCGGCGACGCTGTCGCTGGCCCAGTTCGCGGCGAGCCCCGTCGCGGTCCAAGCCTTCCTCGATTCGCATCCGCGGGGCGGGTCCGTGAACGCGGACCGCTTCCAAAAGCTCGTCGGTCGCGTCTTCCTCTCCGTGCAGGGCGCCCAGGGCTCGACGTCGCTAGCGGCCCTGCGCTCGATGGCCGAGGAGGGAGGCGACGAGCGGGAGAAGGCGCTCGTGAGCGTCCTCGCCGACCTGCCGCGCGTCACCGCCGAGGGCATGATACGCTCCTCCATCTCCGCGCCCTCGTCCAAGAAGCTCGACGCCCTACAGAAGCGCTGGGCGAAGGACAAGAGAGGCCGGCCGATCGCCGACGCCGTGATCATCGGCGCGGGGCCCGCCGGACTGTCGGCCGCGCTCCACGCGGCGCACCTGGGGCTCAAAACCGTCGTCTTCGAGGCGGGCTACGCCGCGCAGAGCTTCACCGACGCGGGCATGAAGGCGGTCTACCGCATGCGCACGCCGACGACGCGCAATTCGCTCGTGCAGGCGCCGTTCTCGCCGCCCGCGCTCGTCGAGTCGATGAGCATGGCGGCGAAGCTGCCGGCATACCGCGCGAAAGGCCAGGCCGCCGACACGGAGCTCTACGCGCGCACGGGCCTGCCTCCGCTCGAGGGCGCGCGCAAGGGGCTCGACGCGTTCGATCCCGCGATCGCGTCGGCGCGCAACGAGCTGCTGCAGCACTTCTCCGACGTCGCCGTCGAGATCGCCCGCAAGGGCGGCATCGTGGCCGAGCTCTCGCCGGTCGCGAGCGTCGTGAAGGAGTCCGACGGCCTCTTTACGATCACGGCCAACGGCCGCGTGCAGCGCGCGCGCAAGCTCGTGATGGCCCAGGGCCAGGTCGGGACGTCGATCGAGCATGCGCGCGTCCCCGGCGACCTGGCGGTCGCGCTGAGCGACGCGGGCCTCGACTCCCTTTTGATCCGCGACTACCGCGACCTCGCGCACGCGAGCGCCCAGCTCGACGCGTGGCAGCGGTCGGTCGCCGCGGGACGCCGCCCGGCGAAGCGCCTCGTGCTCAACGACGCGCTCCTCGGCTCCTCCGAGATGGAGCGCGCCTTCCGGCTCCTGCCGGCGGGCACGAAAGCGATGATCGTCGGCAGCGGCGAGTCCGCGGTCAAGGCGGCCGTCGCGGCGCTGCGGCTGAATCCGGGGCTTTCGGTCGATCTGTTCGTCAAGGATCAGCTTCAGGCCGCGCAGCTTCAGATCCCGACGGCGCACGCCGCCCCGGACGCGATCGCGAGGGCGCTGTCGAACCTCGACGACGCCGCGCGCACGATCACGGAGTGGGAGGAATTCGGGACGCCCGTCACGCCCGCGACGCTCGCCGACCTCGAGGCGCTCAAGGCCTCGGGCCGCCTGCGCGTGATCGCGCTCGGCAAGAAGTGCATCGCGGCCGCCTGCGGCACGGGCGTCGATCCCGCGCACACGATCGAGGTCGCCGTGTCGATGCGCGGCGGCCGCAAGATCCTGAGCGTCTACGCGTCCGATCCCGCCGTGATCGCGCAGCTTCGGAAGGATGGGATCGGCTCGCGCGAGGACGGGACGGGCCGGTGGCTCGTCTCGGAGATCGACGGCCCGCTGATCTCCGCCGTCGGCTACGACCGCTCGAGCCTGCGCCGCGATCCCTTGACGAAGTCCCTCGTCGACGACAGGCGCCTGGTGCCGACGAACGGCAAGACGAAGGCGACCGCGAACGAGTTCATGATGTCCCGCTGGAACCCCCTTGTCAGCGCCGCGGATTCCGACATCTACTTCGCGGGCGCGCAGAACGTGACGATGTCGGCCGACTCGGCGATCCCGGGCTTCGTGGCGAGGGCGGCGGCGGTGGCGATGGACATCGCGAGGTCGTTGTCGCCGCGTCAAGACGGCGGCGGACGCATCTCGCGGCTGACGCGCCGCGCGCGCCTATTGTTCGGGCGCTGAGACATTCGGCCGGGCTAGCGCGCGCGGTTCGCGCGGACGATGATCCTGAAGAAGGAGCGCGCCATCACGACGAGGAGGGCCAGGCATCCGCCGATGAGCGCCAGCTCGGCGCCGGTCCAGTCCTTTCCGAAAAGCCTGAAGCTGCCTGAGGGCGCGTCGAGGAGCCGGCTCAAGGCGGTCTTCGAAGTCAGCAGGATGACGATAGGGACGGCGATCAGCCAGGAGATCCAGTTGAGATTCCGTCCCATGAAGGTTCGGGCGCGCGCCTTCGCGATCATAGCCTCGACTTCAGCCTCGATCTCCGGGTCCGGAGCATCGGCCGAGGGCGGCGGGAGGCTCTCGTCCTCGCCGAGGTCTCTCGCGATCGACGCTTCGAGCTCCTGCTGCTGAAGACGCTTCATCTCCTCCGCCCCGATCCAGTCGAAGGGGCCGGAGAAGTGCAGCCATAGGAGCGCTCCGAGGGCTAGGCAGCTCCCGCGGAAGAAGGACGAGTCCACCGAGCGCAAGCCCGCGCCGGGCTCGGCCCCCACGACTCCGACGATGGCCGAGATCGCCACGGCCAGGACCGCGAACAGAATGGGGCCGGTGACGAATATGAGGGGAAGGCGAGGCCGCTTCAACGCGCGTGGTCGACGGCGTTCTTGAACATCTCCAGCCCGACGGGCGCCTTGCGGTAGGTCTGGCGCGTCCAGTTCGGGTGGTGATGGAGCGACATGAAGCGCTCGGGGTGCGGCATGAGCCCCAGGACGTTGCCTTCGGGGTTCGTGAGGCCGGCGATGTTGAATATCGAGCCGTTGGGGTTGTGCGGGTAGCCCATGAGCTTGCCGTCTTCCGTCACGTACTGCAGCGCGATCGACTTCGTCTTCTTGAGGTCCTCGAGGTGGCGCGGGGACTTCAGCACGAGCTTGCCCTCGCCGTGCGCGACGGGGAGCTCGATCATCTCGGGCAGGCCCTTGAAGAACAGGCACGAGCTCTGCGTGTTGATGCGCAGGTGCGTCCAGCGCGTCTCGAACTTGCCCGAGTCGTTGACGGTGAAGGACGCGCTCTGGTCGCAGGCGTTGGAGTGGGGAAGGATGCCCGCTTTGACCAGGACCTGGAAGCCGTTGCAGATTCCGATCACGGGGCGGCCGAGGCGCACGAACTGGCGAAGGTCGGTCAGCGTGTGGCGCACCTGGTTGGCGAGAATTTTTCCGGCGCCGACATCGTCGCCGTACGAGAAACCGCCCGGGATGGACAAGATCGCGTAGTCCATCAGCTTCTTTTTACCCGTGCGCAGCTCGGAGATGTGGACGAGCTCGGGGTCGCCGCCGACGTGCTTGAAGGCGTTCGCGGTCTCGAGCTCGCAGTTCGTGCCGGCCGAGCGCAGGATCAGGACTTTGGGCTTCTTCATGCGAGGACCCTCGGCAAGGCGGTCTGCCACGCTTCCTTGAGCTCTTTGAGCGATTCCTCGAGGCACGTGGAGCCCTCGAGGCCGGTGACCTTCAGGATCGGGTTGGCGGTCGTCTGGCCGACGCGCCGCACCATCGCGGACTTCGCGCTCTTGCCGAAGTGGCGCAAAAAGGCCGACTCGTTTTCGGGCTTAACTTCGACGAGAATCCTCGAAGGGCTTTCCGAGAACAGCAGCGTCTCGTTGCTGTAAATACGCGGGTCGCGCGGGCATTCGTCGAGATCCAGAAGGCAGCCGAACTCGCCGGTGAAGCCCATTTCTGCGGCACACAAAGCAAGACCGCCTTCCGATAAGTCGTGCGCGGACAGCACGTGGCCGCGCGTCATGGCCGCGTGAAGCGCCTTGAAGCCGTCGATCGCGGCGGCCGGGCTGACCTTGGGGACTTCGCCGCCCGCGCGGCCGAGCACGCGGTGGTAGAGCGACCCGCCGAGCTCGTCGTTCGTGCGGCCGATCAGGTAGAGCGCGTTGCCGGGGCCCTTAAAGTCCATCGTGACGGCCTTGCGGCCGTCGGGGACGGGCGCGACGGCGGAGATCAGGAGCGTGCCGGGGATCGCGAGATCCTTGCCCTTCTCGTCCTTGGACTGGTTGAAGAAGCTGTCCTTGCCCGAGATGAACGGCGCCCCGAAGCCTTTCGCGGCGTCGCGGCAGCCCTCGGCGGCGCGGATGAGCGCGCCGAGCTGCTTCGGATCCTCGGGGCTCGCCCAGCAGAAGTTGTCGAGCAGAGCCGCGCGCGCCGGGTCGGCGCCGACGCAGGTCAGGTTCCGCAGCGCCTCGTCGACTGCGGACATCGCCATCCAATAGGGGTCGATGCGGCCGTAGTCGGGATTCAAGCCGTGGCCGACCGCGAAGCAGGAGAAATCCTCCATGTCGCCCGTGGCCGCGTGGGGCCAGATCACGCACGCGTCGCCGGGGCCGTCGTGGCGCACGCCCTGCAGCGGCTTGACGATCGTGCCGCCCTGGACCTCATGGTCGTACTGGCGGATCACCCATTCGCGCGAGCAGACGTTGAGGTGGCCCACCATCTCGCGCAGGGCGTCGCCGGCCTTCTTGGCGATCCCGCCCGCGACCTTCGTGGAGGAGGGGCCGGTCCAAACGGCGGAGCGTTCGACGCGGGGCAGCCCGTTGTGCAGGAACTTCATGTCGAGGTCGACGATGACGGACGCGTGATGCATGACCTCGAGGCGGCCGGTCTTCGTGAACTCGCCGAGGACGGCGAGCTCGCAGCCTTCGGCGGCGAACACGGCCTCGAGCGCCTTGAGGTTCTTGGGGGGGACCGCGAGGACCATGCGCTCCTGCGACTCGGACAGCCAGATCTCCCAAGAGTCCAGATCGGAGACTTTGAGAGGAGCCTGCTCGAGGCGCACGCGCGCGCCGCAGTTGGCGCCGAGCTCGCCGATCGCCGACGAGAAGCCGCCGGCGCCGCAGTCGGTCACCGAGCCGTAGAGCTTCTTGTCGCGCGCGGCGAGGAGGGCGTCGAGGACGCGCTTCTCCTGGATCGCGTGGCCGATCTGCACGGCGGAAGAGGGCGCGTTCGCGCCGATGTTCGCCGACGAGAACGTGGCGCCGTGCAGGCCGTCGCGGCCCGTGCGGCCGCCGACCGCGACGATCAGGTCGCCGGGCTTGACCTCTTTCTTGACCGCCCATTGCGGCATGATGCCGACGGTGCCGCAGAACACGAGAGGGTTCAGGCGGTACTCGTCGTCGAACCAGATGCCGCCGCCCGCCGTCGGGATGCCCATGCGGTTGCCGTAGTCGCGCACGCCGGCCACGACGCCGCGAAGCGTGCGCGTCGGATGATGCGCGCCCTCGGGGAGCGGCCCCTTATAGTCCGGGCGGCCGAAGCAGAAGGTGTCCGTGTTCAGGACGGGCTTGGCGCCGAGGCCCACGCCCAGGATGTCGCGCACGACGCCGCCGACGCCCGTCGCCGCGCCGCCGTAGGGCTCGAGCGCGGACGGATGGTTGTGCGTCTCCACCTTGAAGGCGAGCGCCCACTTCTTGCCGAACGCGATCACGCCCGCGTTGTCCGAGAATAAAGACAAACACCACGGCTTCTTGACGGCCATGGTGGCCGCGACGATCGTCTCTTGAAAGAGGTTCTTGATCGAGCGCGTCTTCTTCCCTTCGACATACCTAATAGGAGAAGTGAAGGTCTTGTGCTTGCAATGCTCGGACCAAGTCTGGGCTATCGTCTCCACCTCGGCGAGCGACGGCTCCCGCTTAAGGGCTTTAAAATGGGCCTGGATCGCGAGGAACTCCGTCTCGGACAGCGAGAGGTGCCGCGCGGCGCTGAGAGCCTTCAGCTCCTTGGAGGATTTTCCCAGGATCGGGAAGACGTCCGTTGCGGCGGCGGGAAGCTCGGTTAGATTGCTCACGGATGTGCCTCGGTGACGACGACGCGGTGGATGAGCGGATTGGCCAGCGACTTGGCCACGGCCTTCTCGACCTGCGCCGACGTGGCGCGGCCGTTGAGCAGATAGAGCATCGCGCAGCGCGCGGCGATCGGCTTCGGCAGGCCGCCCTCGGCGATCGCCTCGACGATGGTCGCGCCCACGGGATCCGACACGGTCGCCTTCAGCCAGACCTCGACGCGCCAAAAATTCATGCCGTTCATCGGCGCGGGGGACGCGGGCACCAGGCGGAACTCTTGGGTCACGGCGTCGCAGAGGATATCCTTGCCGGCCTGATGCGCCTGGTTCGCGGATAGCCCGCCGGAGATCTCATAGAGACGGCCCATGCGGACTTCTTTGAGATTCGAGAGCCCCTGCTCTTTCAGAAGCGACATGGCCGCGAGTCCTTCCGCGTCGTTGAATTCGGATTTAAGCTTGACCTCGATGAGGTGCACGTTGGACGGCTGGATTTTAAGGCTCACTTGGTCACCTTTTGGAGAAATTCACGATAGCGCATCAGCGTGCCGTCGACGACTTCCGCCGGCAAAGCCGGCGCGGGGGGCTGTTTGTTCCATCCCGACTTCTCGAGATAGTCGCGAACAAATTGTTTGTCGAAGCCGTCGGGAGTAGTTCCAGGCGCCCAATGGCGCTTTTCCCAGACACGGGATGAGTCCGGAGTAAGGATCTCGTCGATGAGCGACAAATTTCCGTTGATAAACCCAAATTCGAACTTCGTGTCGGCAAGAATGAGATCTCTCTTGGCTAAGTGCTCGGACGCTACCGCGAAAACGCGAAGCGTAAGTTCTTCCAGCCTCTTGGCCAACTCCGTTCCCACCATCTCGGCCAATTTCTCTCGGCTGATATTCTCGTCGTGCCCTTCATCGGCCTTGGTGGCGGGCGTAAAAATGGGCGAAGGCAATTTGTCGGCTTCTTTGAGTCCCGCCGGAAGCGAGTGCCCCACGACGTTGCCGTTCAATCGGTATTCTTTCCAGCCAGAACCGGCAAGATACGCCCTCGCCACGCATTCCGCGTCGATGCGCTTGGCTTTATGCACCAGCATCATGCGCCCGTCGAACCAGTTTTTATCCAGCTTTACGCCGTCGGGCAGTGCTTTCTGAATGACATCGAAGTCCGCGGAGATCAAATGGTTCGGAACTACATTCTTAGTGAGCTCGAACCAGAACAGCGCGGCCGTCGTTAAAATCTTGCCTTTGTCGGGAATCGGAGTCGGCAAGACTACGTCGAACGCCGAGAGCCGATCCGACGCCACGATCAAGAGCCGATCGTTAAGATCGTACACATCGCGGACCTTGCCTCTCCGCAAGAGAGGGAGGCCGACGATGTCGACGGAGGCTGGCGAGCTAGACATTACTCCCATTCGATCGTGGCCGGCGGCTTCGACGAGATGTCATAGGCGACGCGATTGACGCCTTTCACTTCGGACACGATCCGGCTCGAGATCTTATGCAGCAGGTCGTAAGGCAGCCTCGACCAGTCCGCCGTCATCCCGTCGCGGGAGTCCACGGACCGCACGACGACGGTATTCTCGTACGTGCGCCCGTCGCCCATCACTCCCACGGAACGCACGGAGGGGAGGATCACGACGAATGCCTGCCAGACCTTGTCGTACCAGCCCGCGGCCTTGAGCTCCTGGCGCATCACGAGGTCGGCGTCGCGAAGGGTATTAAGAAGGCCGGGCGTCACCGCTCCCAGCACTCGAATAGCCAAGCCCGGTCCGGGAAAGGGGTGCAGTCCGAGCAGATCGGACGAGATGCCGAGCTCCTTGCCGAGGAGCCGCACCTCGTCTTTGAAAAGCATCCGCAAAGGCTCGACGAGCGAAAGCTTCATCTTTTTGGGCAGGCCGCCCACGTTGTGATGAGATTTAATCACCACCGACGGGCCATGAACCGATACCGATTCAATGACGTCGGGGTATAACGTTCCCTGGGCCAGGAAGGTCACCCCTTTGATCCGTTTGGCTTCTTTATCGAAGACTTCGATAAATGACTTTCCAATGATCTTCCGTTTACGCTCCGGGTCCGAGACGCCCTTTAATCGGCCGAGGAAAAGTTTCGACGCGTCCACCACTTTCAAATTCAGCTTCAGTTCCTGCCCGAGGACTTTCTCCGCGCGTTCCCGGTCGCCGTGCCGTCCGAGCCCGGTATCGACGTAGATGCAGTAGAGCCGCGAGCCGATGGCCTTCGAGATCAAGGTGGCGGCGACCGTAGAGTCGACGCCGCCCGACAAGGCGCAGACGACCTTGCCGTCCGCGCCGACCTGCGCCTTGATCGCCGCGATCTGGGTCTCGAGCAGCCCGGCCATCGAAAAGCGCTTCTCGAAGCGGCAAATGCGCCGCGCGAAGTTCTCGAGCACCTTCGAGCCGAGCGGCGTGTGCACGACCTCGGGGTGGAACTGGATGCCGTACTGGCGCTTGCCCTCGTCGGAGATCGCCGCGTAGGGAGCCGAGCCGGTGCGCGCGTCGACGCGGAAGCCGTTATGCAGGCGCTCCGCGCTGTCGCCGTGGCTCATCCAGACCTGCAGGTGCCGCGGAAGGTCCGCGAACAGCGGGCTCTCGGCCACGATCTCGAGGTCGGCGCGGCCGTATTCGCGCTTCTTCGACGGGACGACCTTGCCGCCGTGCAGCTCGACGAGGAGCTGCATGCCGTAGCAGATGCCGAGCACCGGCACGCCGGCCTCGTAGACGAACTTGTCGGGACGAGGCGACCCCTTCTCATGGACGGACGCGGGCCCGCCCGAGAGGATGATGCCCGCGGGCTTCGCGGCCAGGATCTGCGCCTTCGTCGCCTTGTACGGAAGGATCTCGCAGTAGACCTCGAGCTCGCGGAGACGCCGCGCGATGAGCTGGGTGTACTGGCTCCCGAAATCGAGGATCAGGATCTTCTCGACGTCGAGAACCGCGGCGAGGGTCATCTCAGTTTTTCCCCATCCCGATCCGCTGGGCCTTCTGGAAGATCTTGCCTTCCGTCTTGATGGACGGCGCGATGATGATCTCGGTGGTCTGCATCTCGCGCATCGTCGAGGCTCCGACCGAGCCCATGCACGTGCGCAGGGCGCCGACCAGGTTCTGCGAGCCGTCGTCGAGCCGCGAGGGGCCGTAGAGAATCTCCTCGAGCGTGCCGGTGATGCCGACCTGGATGCGGGTGCCGCGCGGCAGGTTCGCGTGCGGCGTGGCCATGCCCCAGTGGAAGCCCTGGCCCGGCGCTTCCTTCGCGCGCGCGAAGGCCGAGCCTACCATGACGCCGTCGGAGCCGCAGGCGATCGCCTTGCAGATGTCGCCGCCGGTGGACATGCCGCCGTCCGTGATGATCGGCACGTACTTGCCCGTGCGCTTGAAGTGGAAGTCGCGCGCCGCGGCGCAGTCGACGGTGCCCGTTACCTGCGGCACGCCGAGCCCGAGGACGCCGCGCGTCGTGCAGGCGGCTCCCGGTCCGACGCCGATCAGCAGGCCGGAGACGCCGACCTCCATGAGCTCCATCGCGACCGAGTAGGTCACGCAGTTCCCGACGACGACGGGGATCTTCATTTCCTTGCAGAACTTCGCGATGTCGAAGGGCGTGTACTTCGTGGCCTTGTGGCGCACGGTCGTGACGGTCGACTGCACGACGAAGATGTCGGCGCCGGCCTCCATCGCGATGCGGCCGTACTTCTCCGCGTTCTGCGGGATCGTCGAGATCGCGCAGGGCACTCCGGCCGCCTTGATCTGCTTGATGCGCTCGGCGATGCGGTACTCGACGACGGGCGGGCGGTACATCTCCTGCACGAGGCGGGTCGCTTCCTCGGGGGAGGCGCCCGCGATCTGGGAGACGACCTCGCGCGGCTTGTCGTAGCGCGTGCTGATGCCGTCGAGGTTCAGGACCCCGAGGCCGCCGAGCTTGCCCATCGCGATCGCGAACTCCGCGTCGACGACGCCGTCCATGGCCGAGGCCAGGAAGGGGATCTCGAGCTTGACGTGGCCGAGCTGAAGGGTCGTGTCGACCTCGTCAGGGTTGACGGTCATGTCTCCGGGAACCAGAGCGATCTCGTCAAAGCCGTAGGCCCTGCGGGCCTCCCGGTCGCGTCCGATGAAAAAAGCCATCGTTATCCTCCGTCGGGATTAGGGGTTGCGACGAGGATATGGTAACAAATTCCCTAGCTTAGCGGCTAGCGGGGGGACGGAAGGAGCTCTGAAAAAACGGCGTTCAGGACTTCGAAGTCGAGCGGCTTCTCGATGAAGCGCACGCGCGAATCGGGGGGGAGGCGGCGCGTCGCCCATTCCTTGTCGGCGGCGCTCATCAGGACGATCGGCGTGTCCATGGTGAGCGCGTTGTCGCGCAGGATCTCGATGACGCGGATGCCGTCCACGGAGGGCATCCGCAGATCGAGGAGTATCAAGTCGGGCCGCTCCCACGAGGCGAGCTCGAGCGCTTCGGGGCCGTCCTTCGCGCCCACGACGACATGGCCGCGCTTTTGGAGGTGGATCGAAAGGAGCTCGACGCAGTCGGGATCGTCATCGACGATCAATATCTTGGCCATCGCTAACTATAGTAAGTAAGCGGGGGCGCCGCGTCAAGGTCTTTGCGGTCACAAAGACGTCATATAGGACCTTTGTCGCGTTCTGACAGGCCGTAGGGCCCACGCGCTTCCTTACATAGGAGGCTATTCTCAGGGGGATGAGAATGCGGGTCTTCCTCTCGGCGTGGCTGGCCTTCGGCTCCGCGATCCCTGCGGCGGCCCAGGTGCGCGTCGTTCCGCAATTCTCGCCCGCGCTGTCCGCCCCCGTTTTCGCCCCGACGGTCACCGGGCCCGCGGCGTCGATGCAGTTCGGGCCTGGGCTCTCCGCCCCGTCGATCGCGCCTTCGATCACGCCGTCCTTCTCGCCGGCGTTCGCGCCCGCCCCGATCCCCGCGCTCGCGGCTTCGGTCATCCCCGCGGCCGCCGCCCCGTTCCAGCCTTCAGCCGTCGCGCCCGCCGCCCTCGTTCCGGGGTCGGCGCCCGCGAAGGACCCGCAGCAGCGCCGCGGCGAGGGCGCGGGCTACCGCGAGCTCGGCAAGATCGCCGCCTCGGCGGACGGCATCGCTTTCGACGGAGCCGCCTCGAAGGCCGCGCTCGACGCCGAGCCGCCCGGACCGAGGCTCCCGGCGGGGGCGAGGAGCGTCAGCGTCGTGCGCATCGACAGCCCGCGCGAGGCCGCCGCCTTCATGCCGGCCTCGCAGGACTCGCCCCATTTCCACAAAGAGCTAAAGGCGAATTGGACGGCGATCGGCTGGTTCGATCTGCGCATCTATACCGATTCGAGGGGCGGCACGTTCCACGCCGTGGACCTGAGCGGCCGCCCGGGCCTGGCGGCCCGCATGCCCAGCGTGATGCCTCACGAGGCCGACCTCATCCGCAAGATCCAGCTCCACTCGAAGGACCTGCAGCTCATGATCCTCGAGTCCGGCAAGAAGACCCCCGACCTCGTGGTCGAGGGCGTCGTCACCGAGATGAAGAGCCTGTTCCCGAAGGGGGACTTCCAGCTGCAGCTCGCGCACGCCAACGAGCAGGTGCTCGCGCACGTCTCGCGCCACCGGCTGGCGCCCGGCGCGGCCGCGATCGATCTGCGCGCGAACACCAGCGTGCCGGTCGCCAAGGTCCGCGCCGCCATCAACGCTTACGTCCGCACGGGCGCGAAGATCGGGCTGGGAAGCGTGTCCGTTTACGCGGGCCGGGAGCGCGTGGTCTTCGTCGCGGGCAAGGACGGCCTGTTCGACGTGCAGGGCACGCGCCGCGCGACCGCGCTCGAAGCCGAGGCGGCGAGCTTCGCGCCGGCCCTCAAGTCCGCTCCGCGCTTTCTCGTTCCCGACGTGGTCGGGCGCACGGCCGGCCCGGACCTGAACTTGATCGTTCGCGAGGTCACCGAGCCCGCGAAGCGCCTGCGCGCCGCGGGCGTGAAGGCGACCGTCACCGTTTACGGCTCGGCCCGCATCCTGCCCGAGGACGCCGCCCGCGCGCAGCTCCAGGCGCTGATCAAGAAGCACGGGAACAAGCCCAAGCGGCCCGATGAGCGCAAGCTCGTGTACGCCGCGCGCCAGGCCGTCGAGGTGTCGAGGTACTACGAGATCGCCCGCGCGTTCGGCCGCATCGTGGCTCAGAACGGCGGAGGCGAGGTCGCGGTCGTGACGGGCGGCGGGCCCGGCATCATGGAAGCGGCCAACCGCGGGGCGTTCGAGGCGGGCGGGCCGAGCGTCGGCTACAACATCCTGCTCGACAAGGAGCAGGGCCTCAACAAGTTCGCGACGCCCGGGCTCGACTTCGCTTTCGAGAATTTCTACACCCGAAAGATGTCGCTGCGCCACGCGTCGATGGGCCTCGTCTACTTCCCCGGCGGCTTCGGCACGATGGACGAGCTGTTCGAGGTCCTCACCTTGATGCAGACGCGCAAGATGGCGCGCGTGCCGATCGTGCTCATCGGCGAAAAGGCGTATTGGGACAAGATCCTCGACTTCGCCGAGTTCGAGCGCATGGGCCTGATCTCGCCCGGCGACCTGTCGCTGTTCCGCTTCGCGGACACCGCGGAAGCGGCCTGGCAGGGTATAATCTCGCATGACAACTGACAAGCCGCTGACGTCCGAGCATCACATCGAGATCGCGATGGGCATCATCCTCTCGCTCATCACCTGCGGCCTCTACAACATCTACTGGAACTACCGGCAGTTCCAGGCGATGAACGCGCTTCTCGGACGCGAGGAATACCATTTCTGGTTCTGGCTGCTTCTGTCGATCCTCACCTGCGGGCTCTTCCACATCTACTACGAGTATAAGATGGGCGCGGACCTCTACTCCTGGCTCAAGGAGCACGGCAAGGACGCGAATCCCAACCTGCCCGTCATCGGCCTCGTGCTCTCCTGCTTCGGCATGATGATCATCACCGACGCCGTCTACCAGCACGAGATCAACAAGCTCTCATGAAGCTCCGGCGGCCGGTCTCCTTTCCCGTCGTCGCGGGCGCCGCGTGGCTGCTCTGCGCGGCCCAGGCGGCCACGGGCGCTGGGGAAGGCCTGGTGCTATGCCCGTTCCGGCTGCTCACGGGGCATGCCTGCCCGGGATGCGGCATGGGCCGCGCGGTCGTCTCGGCCATGCGCGGGGACCTCGCCGCGTCGTTCCAGAGCCATCCTCTCGGGATCCCGCTGCTGATCGTCTGGACGGCCTGGCTGGCTTACGCCTTCATGCCGGGCAGGTCGCGCCGCGTCTTCCAGGCGAGCGCGAGCGCGGCGACGCTCATCGTCAAGAACACGGCCTGAGGGCCGAGATGCCAGCCTAGCCCCAGCGCGGCGAACGCCATGTTCGCCGCCGGAAAGAGCGCGAAGGCGACGGCGCTCAGCGCGAGCCCGGCGAAGATCACGAAGTTGGAGGCGCCGATGTAGCGTCCGCGCTGCGCGGCCGGCGTGACCGCGTACAGCTGCGCGTTCAGGGGCACGTTGAACAAGCCCGAGCCCGCGCCGAGCCCGACGGCCGCCGCGAAGCACAGCGCGATCCCCGCCGCGGGGCCGAGCGCGCCGAGCGCGAACAAGAAGCCCGCCATCGCGAGCGCGCCCCACACCGCGAGCCCGGGCCGCACGCCCTTCTTCTGCAGCGCCTCGGCCGCCATCGAGCCGGCGCCGATGCCGGCCGTCAGCGCGACGAGGAAGGCGCTCAGCCACAGGTCGCTCAGGCCGAGCGTCTCCTTCACGAACGCGGGCATGTTGATCTGCCCTATCGAGGCGATGAACCAGTACGCGGCCAGGCCGTTCACGACGAGCTTGACCGCCTTGATCTCGCGCACCGCGCGCCAATCCGCGGCCAGCGTCCCGCGGATGCCCTTCAAATAGCCGCCGAACTCCCGGACGATGGACTTCGGCGCCGGCGCGGAGGCGGGCGTCGCGGCGAGCGAGCGGCTCGTCCAGACGCCGAGCCCCGACACGGCCAGCAGCGCCGCCGCCGACAGCGCGAGCGAGCCCGTGGCCGTCTGCAGGACCGTGCCCGCGAGCATGCCGAGCACGATGCCCGTGAAGGTGTAAACCGAGAAGCGCGCGGTGGCGCCGCCGAGCTCCTTCTCCGACACGATGCGCGTGAGCATCCGTTCCTTGGCGGGGCTCAGGAAGGCGCTGTGCGTGCCCATCAGGCCGAGCACGCCGGTCAGGCCGAGCAGGATCGGGATCGTCGCGCCGGCGACGCCGGCCGCGGCGAACAGGCCGACGCCCGCGCCGACGATCCCGACCTCGGCGAGCTTCAGCGCGCGGATCAGCCTCGCGTTCTCGAGCTTGTCGGCGAGCGGCCCCGCGAACGAGGAGAACGCGACGTACGGCATCATGAACGCGGCCGTCACGGCGCCGATCCACAGGTTCGCCGCGTCGCCGCCGATCTCGCCCGTGACCCAGACCATGAACAGCGTCTTGAGCGCGGTGTCGTTGAACACGCCGAGGAAATGGGTGCGCGTGAGCGCCTTGAACGCGGGACGCTTGCCGAAGGGGACCGGCGGCTCCGAAGGCGTGTCTTGGACTCCGGATGAAGATTCGGCCAGCGGCGCGACGGAGGATTCGAGGCCTCCTTCGACGGCGTCGGACCTGGGCTTCTCCGCGAGCCCGTCGAACTTCGCGGCCTCGCGCTCGCGTCCGTTCTCGGCGGCTTCGTTCGGCGTGGGCGCGTCGGGCTTGGCGGCGGACTTCAGCGCGGCGATCGCGAGCGCGGGCGCGACGGCCGCGATGGGGGCCGCCGCTTTGGCGGGCGCCGCTTGAAGGATCGCGGCGAGAGAGGGCGCGGGGACGGGGGAAAGCAGCGGCGAGAGCGAGCCCGCGAGCAGGGGCGATGACGTCAGCGCGGTGGGCGAGGATCCCAGCGGCAGCGACGGCATGAGGACGACCGGCCCGGCGGAGCCCGCGGGGGCCGAGGCCGCGCGCCCGACCGCCTGGGCGAAAGCGGGAGCGGGGGATAGGGCGACCGCCGCGGCCGCGATCAGAACGAGCGTTCGTCTCACCTAATCAGTGTAGACGAAAGGGCATCATGGCGAAACGGCCCTTGGACCTAAGCGAGCGAGTCCTCCGTCCTGGGTCCTCGGACGGCCTTGTCTATCCCCAGAAATCTGTTAAAATATACCCGTATTGCGGGATGGTGAAATGGTATCACAGCGGACTCTGAATCCGCTTTTCTAGGTTCGAGTCCTAGTCCCGCAGCCAATCTGAGCAAGAAGCCATTCGGCCCACAAGGTCGAATGGCTTTTCGTATGTAGGCATCTGGAGTCGCCATCGAACTGAAGTCCTCCCAAAGGATGGATTCACCTTTCGAGGGGCGCCTCGCGCGCGATTTTGATCCGAATGATGACCGGACTCGTCCACTTCTGTGAAGAGTCGGCGTAGCTCTCGAGCTTTACCTCGCCGACCCGGATGACGCTAGGGAGCATCTCCGGAGTGTAGGGGAGGATGCCCATGATCTCAAAATAGACCGACTTGGGCCGAGTGCCATCGGTCGCGGCGGGATCGGGGATCGCCAAGAGGTTGATTTTGCCGGGCTCGTTCTTCGCATAGTCCAGGAACAGCACGTAACCTTCGACTCCTCGGTAGGTCCACAGATAGCGCGTGCTGCCGTCGGCTCGATCGGTGGCTTTGCACTCGCCTAGCCGGAAGCGAAGCGTGGACAGCGAGCCGGACTCGTCCGAATATTCCAGAGAGAATGTGGCTCGATCCAAGGGGCTTGCCTTGGGGCATATTGGGCCCTGGCTCGCTGGAGTTGCCATCCGCGCGCGGCTCACGCTGACGGCTTGTGATGCGTTCAGAAAGGACGCGTCGAGTTCCAACGCGGACGCAGACGGCAGGAGCGCGATGGAGGACCACAGGAGTAGCCACGCTGTCATCATCTTAGTGTATCAGCCCGCGCGCGCCGGCGCCTGGGCTCTTTGGGCCGGGCGCGCCTTCGAAGGACCTATGGCCGCAAGGCTCTCCAACAAGTGGAACAATCCAATCAGGTGGCCCAATAGCTGACGATTGGGCAGGCGGAGATGATGGGCGGGCATGAGAACCGCTACCGCGTCCGCGTGGACGCAGCGAGCTTTATGCTGAGTGATTCCCGGATTTATCGACGCAAGCCCGCCCGTAGTCCAATCGGGAAGGGCTCGACGAGAGGGGATGTTAGTTTCTGATTTCAGATAGAACGAAGCTCTCCGAAAAGCGGGGCTTCGTCATATATGCGAGCTTGCAATCCTTGAGGTGCCCTGTTAAACTGAGTCGATGAGCCCGGTCGAAGCTGCCGCCGAAGTCTTTTGGACCGCCTTCAAGTCCCTTCCCAAGGGGGCTCAGGGCGAATTCCTTGACCGCCTCATGGTGGACCGCCGCGTCCGGCACGAGCTGGAGGACAGGCTGGATAACGCGGCCGTTGACCGCGCCCTCAAGGAGCGCGGGCGCGTCTCTTGGCAGGCGCTCAAGAAAGGGCTCAAGTCCTAGGAGTTTGTCCGAGTAATCATCGTCGGTAAGCAGTAAAATTCTCTTCGACGCCCGAGGAGAGAATGAGCAAAACCTACCGCCCCTACGAGCCAGATCAGATTCTTCTTCTGCCGCCATC
>Ga0163144_10012192_pt1 | contig 18091 bp, 8 predicted proteins | sample OliLak19BULKMAT1_FD_123175 | JGI IMG/M metagenome (GOLD analysis project Ga0163144, IMG submission 123175) | Freshwater microbial mat bacterial communities from Lake Vanda, McMurdo Dry Valleys, Antarctica - Oligotrophic Lake LV.19.BULKMAT1 | ecosystem: Environmental > Aquatic > Freshwater > Lake... | reverse complement strand
CCGATGGCGTTGGCGTGTCCGATGGCGTTGGCGTGTCCGATGGCGTTGGCGTGTCCGATGGCGTTGGCGTGTCCGATGGCGTTGGCGTCTGTGAAGGCGTCAACGTCTCCGTCGGCGTGTCCGATGGTGTCGGCGTCTGTGAAGGCGTCAACGTCTCCGTTGGCGTGTCCGATGGCGTTGGCGTGTCGGTAGCCGTGTCGGTCGGTACATCCGTTGGTACATCCGTCGGTACATCCGTCGGTACATCCGTCGGCACATCCGTCGGCGCAACCGTCGGCACATCCGTCGGCGCAACCGTCGGCGCAACCGTCGGCGCAACCGTCGGCGCAATCGTAACTGAGATAATGGTCGCCGTGTTCGTGAAGGTCGCGGTTGTTGCCGTATTAGATGGCGTCGGGGTAGCACTAACCTCAATCGTCGGCGTCCGACTGGTTGCCTGGTTGGTTGGCGTGCGTGGAGTGCTCGTGGCATCTTGGGTTGGCGTGCGTGAAGTACTGGTAGCTTGTGTGCGGAAATCCTCAGTTGGCGTGCGTGAAGTGCTGGTGGCTTGCGTCGGGGAATCGTCGGTCGGCGCGCGCGTGTTCGATGCGGCTTGCGTCGGGGAATCGTCGGTCGGCGCGCGCGTGTTCGATGCAGTTTGTGTCGGTTGATTGGTCGCCGTTCGAAGCGCGGTAACTGCCTGCGGCGTGTTGGTACCCACCGGGCAACCATTGTTCGCCAGCGTACCTGCTTCACGCGGGCAATCATCAAGTGCATCGAGGATCGAATCGCCGTCTTGATCGAGTTCGAGCGTCGGTGTGCGCGTCACCGTCGGTCGGCGCGTCGCGCTGGGAACATTTGGACAGCCTTGCGTTTCCGGCGGACCCGCTTCCAGCGGACACAGATCGGCATCGCCTTCCAAGCCGTCACCGTCAATATCAGGGATGGGTGTCGCCGTCGGCAGTGGACAACCGTTCGACTCGATGGGACCCGCGGCTTGCGGACACACATCCGCGCTGTCGATCACGCCGTCGCTATCGGCATCCGGGCAACCATTGGTTTCGGGGCGACCTGCCTCGTTCTCGCAGACATCTTGTGGATAGGGAATAGTATCGCCATCGACATCGAGGAAGGGCGAAAGGCATTCGAGGACTGCCGCCGAGCCACCGACAAACCGAATCGCACTGTCGTAATACTCGCGCGCCTCTGAATACGGCGCGGGACGGCTCTCCAAAAGCGCCGCCTCCTCACTGATATCGAACAGCGAGCGACTGCCCGCCGTCACCGCTTCTCGCTCGGCGCCGGGCAGCAGATAAGAGCAAGTCCCCGCTTCGTTAGAATAGCAGGTGAACGCGACCTTATCGTGATCGTCCGGAATCGATGTGTCGGCGGGGATTTGCCGCACCGAAAAACATTCGCTGGCAGATTGCAGTAACATTGCCCGATTTTGGAGCGGCTGCACCGTGACGCCGCGAAAATCGCCCAGACTGGCGAAGAAATCGCTTTCTGGGTAAATGATCAGGCTGGCGCTCGCTCTGCCCTCTGTGTTATCAACCAACCCCAGTTCCAACAACGTCCCAGTCTCGACAAACAGGTTGAGCGGGTTCGCCATCACCGGTTGACCAGAGAAACGCTGCCCATCGATCACCATCAGACTGTCTTCGGGCGAGACGATCACGCTGCGCAGGAAGATCGGCGCGGCTTGATTGTTGATAAAGAACTGGTTGCCAATCTGATCGAACGAGACAATGGTTGGGCGAATCGTCGGCGTAAAGGTGGGCGTTGGCGATGGCGTGATCGTCTGCGTGGCGGTGGGGATTGTGGTAGCGGACAGCGCGAGCGCGATTTCCTGAAAGCGGATTTGCGTTGACAGCAGGACAACATTGCGCGCTTCGGAGGATCGGATTTGCGCGATGAAGAATGCGATCAACATGAAGACGACCAAAAATGTAATGCCCAAGCCCGAACGCTGACGACCAGATAACCGCGCCGCCACAACGACGGGACGACGGCGCGGGGATGGGACAAAGACCAGCGAGAGCGCAGTATTATCTTGCGGGCTGTGCGCGGCGGCATAGCTCATGATCGCCTGCCCCGCGTGGTCAACTTTGTTATCGAGCGCGTAGCGAATCAATTCCTGCTCGATGGCATAGCGGCGACTCAGCTCAGGATCAACCGTGAACAGCCCATCGGTCATGGCGACCAGCGAGTCGCCTTCCTTTAGCACCATGCCATTTTGACCGAGCCGGAACGCGCGGCGGCTGCTGACAAATTCCCTGCCCCGCTCGGCATAAAAGCCAATATCGACCTGTACGTCAGCATTGACGCCAATGGCGCGCGTTACAACCTCTGCATTGGGCAGCGTGTTGGCTTCTTCGGGCGACATTTGTCCGGCAAAGATGTACTCATTGCCGAGCGTGTGATCAATGTTCACCCGCACCAGTCGCCCATCGCGCATCAAATAAATGCGACTGTTACCCACGCTGGCGATAAACAGGCGTCCATACGGCGCTTCATCGCTGAGGTTGATAACGATCAAGGCAAGCGTCGTCGTACCAGCCCCGCGCAATTCACTGTAGACGACGCGATTGGCTTGCTCAACCGCGCTGACCAACAGCTTGGGGATACTGGTGCCAGTGCTGACCTGCAAGTGATCCATGATGGCACGAGCGGTCAAACGGGCGGCTTTTTCTCCAGCATCGCCACCGCCCGCGCCATCGCAGACCAACGCGATCTGAAGCTTCAAGCCGCCCGACGTCGTGATCAAACCGTCGGCGGCGTAATCTTCTAGTCGTTCGCGCGTTGCGATGTCCCGTTCAGAAAATGCAGTAATGTCTGCCATGATGTCTCAAATTGTGCAAGCCGATGTTGGGTGCCGCGTAGGTCGTCTCGAAAGCATCCGACCGGTTTAGACTGGGTTGTAATCGTCGCTGACTTCATCATCGTCATCGACATAGCGAATGCCCAACAGCGGACGGAAAAGATGCTCTGTCCCCGTGACTTGCGACTGATGTGTTTGAGTGGTAGTGCCATACCGTGAACGATTGGTGTTGACAACCGTTATCGGATCCCACAATTCTACGATGATGTTCTGGGTAATGCCAACTTCTGAGCCAATCGGAACAATGACATCGCGCTCAAGTGGGATGCGCTCCCCATTCACAAAGACGCCATTTTTCGCCTTCAAATCGCGGATCGAAAACCGACCATTGCGATGAATCAACATGCAGTGGCGCGGACTGACAAATGGCGCGGGAATGACGAAATCGCAGTTGCCCGTTTCACTCCGCCCGATGACAAATTCCTCGCGCGTGATCGGGATTTCCGTTTGATTAAGCCCGCGCACGACGATCAAACGCCCATACAGCTTATTCTCGACGAGGGCGAGCGCGGCGTCCGCTGGCACGGGCGCGCTGCGCGCTGATTCGGTTGCAGTCGGCTGTCCGGCATCGGTATCCAGCGCTTCAGAACCGGGCGCATAACCGCTCGTCACGCGCTGACGCCGACGTGCGCGCAGCCGAGCGAGCAGCATCAGCAGGATGATCAGCACCAGCACTAAGATAATCACGGAAAACAACAGCGTCAGTGGATTATCGATGGGGCGCGGGGGCGGCGTGGCTGGGCTTGAGGCAGCGGCGGCGATTGAGGCAGCAGCGGCGTTTTCGACAAGCGCGGTTGGCTCCGGCGTGAGCGTCGGTGATGGGATCGGCGTCGGTGTCACGGTGGGCGGCACGGTCGGTTGTGGCGTCGGCGTGGGCAGCGCGGGGAGCGTGGCAACCGTCACGCTCCCCTCACGCGCTGCCGTCGCGGTCAAGCCAAGCGAATCGGTCACGGTGACGACCAATCGGAATGGCGTCGTGGTTTCGGGTAAGTCGAATGCAGTCAACGACCATGTGAGGTTGAAATTGCCGAGTGGGTCGATAGTCGGGTCAAATTCCAACTCCGATTGCAGCACTTGACCATCCGCCGCGTTGACGATCTCCACACGCAAGCTCTGAAGCGTGCGCGGCACGCCATCCGGGAATACGACGCGCGCATTCAGCCGTGCTTCGCTCGTGTCGAATACGACCTGTTCCTCGTCGTAGCGCGGGCGGCGGCGCAGATCAAGGCTGTCATCCGCCAATTCAAGCTGAGGCGCGGCAAATGTACGCGGGTAGGTGAAATCGGTGCTGATCCGCTGGTCGGCGTCCAATTCGACCCGTAAGCGCACTTGCGGCGCGGTGTTGAGGTCACGCCGCAGCGGGCGATACGTCAGTGTGTAGATCGTGCGGCTGCTTTCGATGGCATCGTAGGCAAGTTGCAGCGTACTGACCGCGCTGATCGGCGCGCCGCTCTGTACAAAGCGTCCATTCAGGTTGTTGACGAACAAGCCGCCGCCGTTTTGTGCAAAAGCGCGTAGTTTGTCGGTGCTGTCGTCGCGGAAGCGGTGCGCTTGAATAACGTGCAGCGGAACATTGAGCGCGGCGAAACCGCGTGCCAGCGCGGGGTCATCGTCTGCGCGCAGATACGACCCGACCAGCAGCGTTTGAAACGCGCGCGCCGGGTTTTCGGTCAGTTCGGCGCGTACCCGATCAAGTGCCGCCGCGACCATGCCGTCAATCGGCGCGTACAACGTGGACGCGCTCAAGCCATCGATCAAGCTGTTCAGACCCGCCAGATCGACCGGTTCAACCCTTTCCAGCAGGTTCGCCCCGAGGATGTAGAAAATCACGTCGTCACCCGGACGATAGTAGGATTCGACGTAGGCGCGCAGTGTCGAGCGGATCAGATCAACATCCGAGGCGTAACTGAGATTCACCATGACGATCAACGTCATTGGCGCTGTGGGTTCGCTGCTGACTTGCAGCGCATCAGCACTTTCATCGACGGCGAAGTTCGACTCGGTCAGCAAATCGTAACGCTGCAAGCCCGCGCTGCGCACGAGCATTTGCAGCGTGACTTGTCCATCAGCGAATGTCGGATCGGCGGTGAAGATCACGCCGCCGCTCAAGCTGCCGCTCGTTTGCGCGCGCACGACCAGCGCGCCAAGCATGAAGCACACGATCAGGCTGAACAGCACCCCACCGAAGCGCACGCTGTAAATCGTCTTCCACGTCATGACTCACGATCCTCCGGGGTTGGGGAAGGCATTGCCCGCCGCGCCCGGTGCTGGCGTGGGCGGCAGGGGTTCGAGATAATACTCCCCATTTTCGCCTTCCGCCGTCCAGCCGACCAAGCCGCCATAGTTGATTTGCCACCAGCGCAGTTGATCTACGCTGTCGCAGGTGGGCCCGCCGACGACCACGAAGTTCGTTCCGGGTCGCATCAGGGCGACGACTTGCCCATCTGCCTTGCTGGGGTCGGAGCGCACGCGATTCGCTAAGCCACCCGACGCGACGCGGGCGGGCGCGCCCACGATCATCCGACCCGGCACGGGCGACCCCACGCAAATGTCACCCGCCGAACCAAAGATCGTCGGGAACGGCGTGATCGTGGCGGTCGGCGGCAAAATCGGCGCGATATCCTCGTTATCCGGCACGCCGTCGCCGTCGGTATCCCGATTATTCGGGTCAGTGCCAAGATCGACTTCCTCGCCGTCCGTCAGCGTGTCCCCATCCGTATCACGATTTAACGGGTTGGTGAGCCAGACCCGTACCTCATCGCCATCGGACAGCCCATCTTCATCGGTATCGGCGAGATCGGGAAAGGTTTCTAAGGTCGATTCGCGCGCATTGCTCAGTCCATCGCCGTCCAGATCGTCGAGCGCGATGGCGGTTGCCGTCGCTGCGCTGGCGGTTGCTGTTGCCGCGCCATCGGTCGCTGCGAGTAACACGACCTGTGTTTGCGTTTGTGCGGCACTTTGCGCGGCGCTTTGCGTGAGCTGTGTGTAGCCGAAGACCAGCACTGCGCCAATCAAGATGATCATGAGCAGACAGCCGCCCAGAAGCCAACCGGGAATCAGCGACGTGACCGCGACTTCGCCGGCGGCGGACTGGACGCCGCCATAGGCTTCGGCGGGCGTGGGAATCACGGCGATTTCAAACGGATAGGTTTTCGGCGCGCCGAGCAAATGCCGCCGCTTGGCGACCACGCGCGCCGAGAAAATTTCGTTTTGTCCGGGCGCGAGCGTATATTGTTTGGTACTCAGGTCGAAACGCAGCATCTGCTCGCGGTCGCGGGCTTGCAGGGTGTACTTGCCGAACGTGTTCGCGCTGTTGTTGATCGAAAGCTGCAAATGCTTGCCCGACGCGATCCGCTCCGGCTCCATATCGATCACAAAGCTGTAGAACGGCTGAATGTTCAACGAGCCTTGCACCGCTGGCGAAACCAGCCCCTGCGCACGCGCGCTGACGCGCACTTCAAAAGCATGTTCGCCCGCCGCGCTCGTGCTGTTCATGGGTGGGTGGAATGTCACCGAAGTGGTGTTGCGCGTGTTGGGCAGCAAGAACAGCGTTTCGCTCGGCGCGCTTGCCCAATTCGGCGGCAAACCGATCAACTCGACACGGAAATGATCGACCACATCACCGCGATTGACGACTTCAATCGGCATGGCGACCGTCGTTCCCGGCGTCACCTGCAAATGCGGCGTATCAATATTGACCTGAATTTTCTCCGGCAGCAGCGGTGGATACGCCGCGACGGGTTCAGGCGCGGGCGCAACGGGCGCTGATGCCCCTGTTTCTTCGCGTGGGCGGGCATTCGCGCGTTCGATGCGCACCCAGTAACCGCCGATGCGCAGGGTATCGACGGCGTTCCACATTTCCGCGATCCCGTTGATCAAACGATAGTTGCCTAAATACGTGCCATTCTTCGATCCCTGATCGATGACACGGTACGCGCCGCCCAATCCGACCTCGATGCGCACGTGTTGGCGCGACACCCGTTGATCGTCGAGCAGAATATCCTGCCCGTCGCCACGTCCAATCGTCAATACGTTGCGATCCAGTGTGACGGCGCGCGTCGGCAGATTGTCGCCGTATAAAATCAGCAAATCGTGTTCAGGATGTGCGCTCGGCGCGCGCGTCGGCTGGGGCATTTCTGCCGCGAGCGGAGCGGACATCACCGCCGTGATTGCCTCATCGATCTGCAAGAGGCTGGCGCTGCCGCGCGCCCCTTCCAGCAGCGCGCCAACGTCCGTGCGTTGCAGCGCGCGCGCCACCTCAATCGCCGATTGGAAGCGGTTGTTCGGGTTCTTTTCCAGCATCTTGAGGACAAGAATTTCGAGTTCTTCGGGAATATCCCCGCGTGTGTAGCGCGGCAAGGGGATCGGTTCGCGGGCGTGCATCCGAATCGCTTCCGAAATCGAGCGCGGCTGATAGGGCGGATTGCCGACCAGCATTTCGTAGAACAGCACGCCCAATTCGTAAATGTCGCTGCGCACATCGACACGCTCACCGAGGCATTGTTCCGGCGACGCATAGGGATAGTTCAGGTCGGACTTATCGGAGATATAGTTTTCGCCATTGTCCAACGAATCAGCGACCGTGAATTCGGTCAGCACAGGGACATAATTGACAATGGGCCCGATCACGGGTGTCGAACGCAGCACGACGTTGCTTGGCGTCAGCGCCCGGTGAATCAAGCCCTGCTGATGCGCGTAATTCAGCCCCTCGGCGATTTGAATCGTCAACGCGACGGCTTCGCTCAGGCTCATCTGCTTTTTCGCCGCTTTGAGCTGGTCGAGGTAGCTGCGAATGCTGTTGCCCGTGACCAGTTCCATCACCATGAACAACTCGTTATCCACGTTGTCATAGGACAGAATACGCACGATGTTGGGATGATCGAGCCGGCTTAAGACGCGCGAATCTTGCAGAAACCGCTGCTTATACGTTTCTTCCGCCGCCAAATTCGGGTGCATAATCTTGAGCGCGACCACCCGGTCAAGCGGCAGTTCGGTCGCTTTATAGACCGAGGCGCGCACATTTTGTCCGAGAAAACGATCAATGCGGAAGTTCTTGATGCGCTTGCCGACCAATCGACGCGAATCCTTCTCCGCGCTGATCGACAGCGAGTCGACAATATGATTGCCGCCCTCGAACTTGACCCAGTAATTGCCCAGCCGCACGATTTCGTCTTTGTCCCACAAGACATGGGTTTGCGGGACGAGCAGCGTATCGCTCACCCACGTGCCGTTGGACGAGCCGCGATCCATGATCAGGATGCTGCCGTCCGGGCGCAGTTCGATTTGCGCATGGGCGCGCGACACCCGCTTACCATCCAGTTGAATATCTTGATCATCCCCGCGTCCAACCGTCAGCAATTCCGACGCCAGCTTAATCACTTTCATCGGGTGATCTTCGCTGAAGAACACAAGGCGGTCATTCGACTGCAAGTCGATGGTCAGCGGCGGCGGCGAATAGGGCGGCATGTCCTCGTCCAGCGGCTTGATCATGACGACGGTGGCGTTCGCGTCATCGCTGACGCCCTGATCGCCTTGCAGCGTTGGCATCGCCGCCATCAGTGAGATCGGGATCACGCGCTTGAGTTCGTATTGCAGCCAGTACTCGCCAATCCGAATGCGCTTTTCTGGCTCTAGGCGCATGGTGACGCCCGGCTGCAAGCGCACGCCATCTGACCACACACCGTTGCGCGAACGGCTGTCACGGATGTAATACTTGCCGTCAATCGCGCGTTCGAGCAGCGCATGGACGCGCGAAATGTCGGGACTGTCCACCACAATTTCGACTTGGCTAGAGCGCCCGATCTCAAAGCGGTCGCCATCCAGCTTGAACGTGAGTGTCGGGCGGTCTTCGCTGAACAGGATCAGCCGGTCGTAACCCATTTGATCCGGCGCGATTTGCGGCGGGGTGAAGCGCGGCGGTTCATCCCACTTCAGCAGCGCACTGACATCCGTCGGGCGGTTGTCGCTTGTGCTTGGCGCACGTTCCGGCGGCAGCGGCATGGGTGAGCTTACGGGGAGAGGCGCGGCTGGCGCAACCGCGACGGGCGTCACTGCGAGGGGTACGCTTGGCACAGGCGTCATTGCCATTGGCGCGGCGGCTGCCTCAACCACTGGCTCAGGATCCGTGTCCGCCACAGTCGGGGACGGCTCCGGTTTCGTGATCAGCGCCTTCAGTTCAAGCTGCATCCAGTAATCGCCCAAACGGACAATCACCGTCGTATTGAACAAAATCGGGACGTCTGGTTCGAGCCGGGTATTGTCCACCCAGACACCATTGGTCGAATGGCGGTCAGTCAGGTAGTACTTGCCGTTCGGTTTGCGCTCGACCTCAGCATGAAAGCGCGATGCTTTGCCACCGCTCAGGACGATGGTGCTGTCGGGCGCGCGTCCAATCGTGACGACGGGCTGCGCGAGGTTGACCGAGAATGCGGGCTGTTCGATGCTGTAAAAGACCAGCCGATCCTGATTGGATTCGCCCATCGGAATCGAATAGCCTTGCGGCAGTGACGCGGGCAGCGGTGCAGACATGATCGCCGTTGCAATGTCCGTCGGGATGCGATCATCCGGTGAATTGAAAACAGTGGGCGCGGGCGGGAGCGGGGTCGCCATGATCACGGTCATCGGCTGTGCCAGAATCGGGCGGAGGAGCGCCTGCAAATCGCGCGCCACATCGCTCGCCGCCGCGTAGCGCAGCGCCTGATCTTTGTTGAGACAGCGCAAAACGATCTGCTCTAGTTCAGTCGGGTAGCCAGATCGCAGCGTAGACGGCAGCGGCACGGGTTCGCGCCCGTGCATCTTCGCCGCTTCGGCAATCGATTTCGGGTTGAACGGCAGTCTGCCGACCGACAGCTCATACAACATGATGCCAAGCGAGTAAATATCGCTGCGTTGATCGACGCGCTCGGCAAGGCATTGTTCCGGCGACATATACGGGTACGTGCCGACAGGCTGCTGATCCGTGATTTCGCTGGCGGTACTGGCAGTCAGTTTCGCCAAGCCGAAATCGGTCAAAATGGGGCGATAGCTCAAACGCGGCGCGCCAGATTCGGGCTTGAGCAGCACGTTATCCGGCTTAATGTCGCGGTGAATCATGCCCTGCTGGTGCGCATAATCGAGCGCCTCGGCAAGTTGGCGCATCACCTCAATCGCTTCGGGGTAATCGATGATGCGTGCTTCTTCATTCAGCCGCTTGATGTACTGGCGCAAACTGCCGCCGCTGATCAATTCCATCACGAGGAACAGATCGCCGCTGATGTTGTTGAACGTCAGTACACGAATAATATTCGGATGATCGAGGCGCGCGGACGCCCGCGCTTCCTGCAAAAATCGCTGCTGGAACGTGCCATGGGCGGCAAGATGCGGGTGCATAATCTTGATTGCAACCTGCCGCTGTAAGCGCAAATCGGTCGCCCGATAGACTGCCGCCATGCCGCCCTGACCGAGCATGAGGTCGATGCGATAATGCTCAATCGTGCGCCCGATCATCCCATTACGCATACGTTACTTCGTGCCTTTTTTGCGGCTGACCGCGTTTTGCTGAATGGTGTGGGTTAGTTCATGCGCCAGCAAGCGTTTGCCGCTGCTGCTTTCCGGTTGATATTCGCCTTCACGGAAGAATAGATCGCTGCCCGTCGTGAACGCGCGCGCGCCGACTGAACTGCTCAACTCGTCGGACGTGGAGTCCGTGTGGACGCGCACGCCGCTAAAATCTGCGCCGAACGCCGTCCCCATGGATCGCTGCACATTGTCGGGTAGGGCTTGACCTTTGCCGCGCTCGGAATCAATCCGCTGTTCAAGCTGCGCATCGACATCGAAGCTGCCAGCTAAGGATTGTGGCGCTGCTTCGCGTTCGAGTTCCTCTTCGCCTTCGCGCTGCATCACGTTCACAGCGGGCGTGCGCGCAACTTCTTCCTCTTCGCCTTCGCGCTGCATGATGTTCACAGCGGGCGTGCGCGCAACTTCTTCCTCTTCGCCTTCGCGCTGCATCACGTTCACAGCGGGCGTGCGCGCAACTTCTTCCTCTTCGCCTTCGCGCTGCATGAAACGCTGATCGGGTGTCCGCGCAACTTCTTCCTCTTCGCCTTCGCGCTGCATGACACGCTGATCGGGTGTCCGCGCAAGTTCGTCGTCGCCTGCGCGCTGAACACCGTCCATGCGCTGGACGACTTGATCGGCAACCGCGTCGGCTTCGCGTTCCGAGGCATTGTCTGCCGAGGTGACAGTCAGCTTCGCTTGCATTGCCCTGCCCGAAGGCAGCACCGCGCCGCCCTGCATCAACAGCCGTTGCAGCGCCTGGTTGCCGATCATGCCTTGCAGCTTCAAGGTTTCATTGGTGTGCGCCGCACGAGCGGGATTTTCTGATGTGCGGGCTGATTTTGGCGCTGTCCGGCGCGGATCGTGCTGAAATTCTGCCATGCTCAAATTCCCTTTCTAAATAAATCCACATTACAGGTTTGAAGTTAAAACGCGAAGGCGACTTTCATTTTATCGCGCCCACTTCAACCCTCGAACGGCTCACGTTATTTCGAGCAGATACGATGCGAACGCCGGACGCTGCGAATTGATGAGACGATCCGCAAGCTCCCGCCCCAGTTTGGACTTCGACTCGCTGAGCGGCAGCCTGACAATGAAATGACACGGCACCGTCTCGACGATTTCCGGTGTGACATCAAAATACAGTTCCAGCAGTCGCTGTAACCCCATCCGTGTGCCACGGCGCAAGAACAACCAGCCCAACTGGCGCACGATTTCACGCTGCCGCGCCATCGGCAGTTCCGGCAGCAGCAGCAGATCAAACCAGCTTGACATCCACGCCAGCCATTCTTGCGGCGCGGTGTCCGCCGACAGATAAAAATCAAAGTTGTCGATCATCCAGATGATCGGGTTCATGATCGACTCGAAGATCAGCAGGAAGCGACCCATAAACTCGCTGTCGGAGTAGACCGCCGGTAGGTATTGCAGCCACGAACTTTGATCGTAGGGCAACCCCGGCACGTAACCGGGACGCGATTCGAGCGGCGACGGTCGATCCAGCGCAGCGGCGGGCGCGGCGACCACAATCGATGCCGCGTACTGTAAACGCACGAAGCGGAACAGGAACGGACCGCTGCGTAAAACATCGCCTTCGTGCAGCTCTTGCGCGACACGCGCCGGAATGCGCGCGTCGTTGAACCAGATGCCGTTGCTGCTGTTCAAGTCTTCGACCAAATACGTATCATCGTCACGCCAGACGATGCGAAAATGCTGGCGGCTGATCTCGCGGTTATTCAGCACAAGATTGTTTTCCGAGCCGCGCCCAACGCGCAGCCCCTGCCGCCCGATGATAATCTCTTGTACGTCCATATCGGGCCCGCTGACGAGGAATACCGCTTTAATCTCTTCCATCGCGCGTCAGTCCGTTAAGATCGTATGTTGGAACGAGACGACGACGCCCTGCGGCGGTAAACGAATTTCCTGTGTTTCTGCGCCGCGTGTGAATTGACGCTTGTCGTAATTGACGGGAAACAGTTTGACCGACCGGACGAAATTCACGCCCGGTACCGACAGCAGCACCGCGGTTAAGTCCGACACGAACAGATCGCGCCCGAACTTCCAGCCCTGTCCATCAACGCCGCCCGTCAGCGGGTTGACGAATTCGAACAAGCGTTTTTCGACGGCGGCGCGCACCTTTTCGATCTCCAAGGTGGCGCTGACACTGATGCGCGTTTCGCTCTCGACCCATTGATACGTCGGCTGCGTGATTTCCAACTGCGTGGCAAGCAAGCGCCGGTCATCGAGGTACGACTGCACTGTTTCGCGTAAATCGGCGGCAACCTCAAGGCTTTCTGGGGCGATGAAGCCGGACAAGCGCGGGATTTGCGGGATGAGCAGCACCTTGATTTCGCCCCGATTGGTGAGCGGTGGTTGCAGGCAGTACACGCGCCCAATGCGCCCCGGTGCGGCTTCCTTCGCCAGATATTCAAAATCGGCGGCGGTCACGGCGCGTCCCAACGAGCGCATGAAGTGTGGCACGCGCGTTTTGGCGCTTTCGAGTGACTCGGTATCCATGCCACCGCGTGCCGGAAAACGATTTGTGACCCGGCTGATATAGGGCATGGATGACTTCAGCTCGTTAATGGTGTTGATGGCAACATTTCCCGACAAGCCGCCACCGTAGCGATAGCGCATCATCAGCAGCATCGCGTTTTTCGGAGCCAGCGCGCCATAGCGACGCACCTGACCATCGCGCATGGGCAGCGCGGGACCAAGACGCAGTTCGCCCGTGTCGCTGTCGATGGTGTAATGGCGATCATTCGGCATCGAACTGGAGAAATCGGTCACTTCTTGCCAGCGTTCTTCCCGACCATCATCGCGGCGCACGAGCAGAAACTCGCTGGACGAGCGCGCGATCAACGGACTGTGCGCAAGGAGGAAGGTCTGTCCGGGTGAACCATCGGAGCGCCCAATGACCTCATTGGTCACAACATCGACATTGGTTGCATTGACGGTCCCGCCCCAACTCGAAATCGTCACGCGCTTCAGGCGTGGGCTGATGTTGTAGCGGCTCTCGACCGTCATCGAGTCGAGGCGGCAGCGCAGCCAGAAGAAATTCAGATCATTACGGATGGCGCGGCGGAGCGGCGGTAAGTGCATTTTGATGATACCGCTGATATTTAAGCCGAGGGTGGTATCTTCCTCGACAAAAACGCGCGTCCAAGTTTGCGATAGGTCGGTCGTCAACACTTCCCAGACATACGGCGGGTGAGTCGGATCGATGCCCGCGCCCTCGGCGGTATCGACTTCCAATTCGACGCCGATCAAATGATTGCTCAAGTCGTTCTCGAAGCCCAGCAGGAAGGCATCATTATTGGCGGGCGGGTTCGAGTTGAACGCGACAATCGTCTCGAAACCGGTGCGCACGCTCTCTGCATCGAAGCGATTGAATGCGCGTTTGTCGTCCTCACCGACTGCCGTCATCACCGAGCCAAGTTGTGGAATTTGGATCGTCAGTTCGCCGTCGGTGGTGAATACAATCGCCGTGTCGTTTTCCGTTCGCGCCGTCGCGGCTTGCGTCCCGTTCGGAATGACCAGCGGCGTGAGCTGCGGGGCACTCAACCAGAAGGTCAGGCTCGTGCGCGCTGGCTCTGCCTCTTCCAACCGAATGCCGATCAGTTCCATGAACTTGACGAAATGCTTATCAGGCACACGGTTCAAGCGGTAAAGCACAATGTCGGTCATCCACGCGAATAATTCGATCAGCGTAATGCCGGGGTCACTCATATTGTGATCCGTCCATTCAGGCGCATACAACGGAATCCGCGCGCGCGCCTCATCGACCAGATCATTGAACGTGCGATCATCTAACCGAGGTGTTTCTAAACCCATAGTTCATCCATCGTCAGGGAATAAGATAAAAAGGGATAACGAGACTGCGTGGTTCGTAATACCCTTTGATTTGATAGGTAATGTCGATCCACATTTCGCCGAGGTCTGAATCGCCCGGTTTGACGGTCACAGCCTTCAAATCGATGCGCGGTTCCCAGAGCAGAATTGCCTCGCGGACGTAGCGCTCGGCAACGACTGCTGTTTCGTCGTTGATCGGATCGAAAATGAGCGAATGAATTTCGCAGCCGAAATCGGGGCGCATCACCCGCTCGCCGGGAACGGTATATACGATCACGTAGATCGATTGACGAATGGCGAGATCACCAGAAGCCAGCGCGATGTGGTTACGATCACCAAGCTGGAACGGAAATGCAATGCGGCTGCCGATAAAGTCATTCATATCCACCACTTCTAGTTGATATTGACAACCGAACCCTTGAGCGTCGTCTGACCCGTCGCAGTCAATTCAAGCACCGTTTGAGCTGCCACCTTGACATTCTGCCCCGAAATATCGACGTTGCCCGTCGCCTTTAAGGTCAGGTTTTTGACTGCGGTCACAAGGATATCGCCTTGGCTGATGATTTCGATTTTGTTATCCGTGGTATTGATGATGATCTTGTTCTTCCCACTGCTATCGACGAGCTGCAAGCCCGCCTTCAGCCCGCCACTGTTTCGATCAATCATGCGGAAAATGTGCCCTTTCTTCGACTGGAGGGTGCGAAGAACGACATCCGCACCCTCTACGGCTGCTGGGCTGAGCGGTGTATCTTTGCCATTCCACATCCCGCCCAGCACATACGGGAAATTAATGTCGCCATCTTGAAACGCCACCAACACCTCATCATTGACTTCGGGCAGCCACTCGATTCCGCGTGTTGCTCCCGCACCGGGTGCCACGACGGGCGCCCAATTGGTCTCGTGGTCTTCCGTCAAGGTGGGAATTTTGATCTTGACCCGGTTCATCTTTTTGGGGTCTGTGTTGTTGGTTACAATCGCTGGAACGACGCCGTACCATCGCGCCCGCCGCTGCGTCGTTCCCGATACCAAATCGGCAACTTGCTGGGGCTGCGTCCCTTCCACGCTGAAATAGGTATCATAACCGAATGAATCATACCTGTGACGGGTTGATGACACAATATACGCGCCGCCAAAGCGAGTCCCAATATCTAGAATATTCACTTTCACACCCGGCAGCAGGGTCGGCTCGCCAATGGCGAGTCCTTCCGCTTCGGCAAAACTGGCACCCGCCTGCTGCGCCATTGCACTAGCAATATTACTCGCTTCCCTAGCACTGGTCACTGGGGTGTGCGTTTCGAGGGTTTTGCTCTGCGGATAGCCGAAGCCTTTTGAGGCTTCTTGCGCGCCTCCAATTTTGGCAACAAATGAAGTCGTCGGGTTGCTCGCCACAATCGGCTTCTTGGTCACACGATCCCAGCTTCGAACCTCAACGGTCTTCACCTGTTCGGCAAGCGACAGACGCGGGCGAAAACTCCGTAAGGTCTCGCGCCATTTCAACTGAATTTCGGTTGGGTTGGGCGAAATTTTACGGAAGTCAAGGGTGCCGGTTTCACTGACCGCAAGTTCGAAGCTATTCCGCAGCGCCAGCATTTGAATGAACGCCAAATCACTCTGATTATCTTGGTAGATATGCTCATGGACGACTCCGGTGGCGTCAATTTTGCCTGGGATGATGCCCGCCGCCCCAATCAATTTCTTCACAATGTCGGTATCGGTCGTATTCAGGAAAGTTTGGGTGTGCGTCTGATTCAACCGATGGCGCAGATCATACCCGCGCACAACGAACACCGCCACTGCGTCTTCGCTGAATTCCGGCTCCAGCGCAGTAATTTCCCCCGTGAATACTTTGGTCAACGTCGGCGTCACGCCGCTGCCCAGTTCAATGCTGATCGGACGACCCAATTCGATGATGGGATTATCGATAATCGCAAAATCATCGTCATAGAACCGCAGAGTGAACATGCTAGGGAGATACAAGCTGTTTTCGACCTCAACCGAATATAGCAGTGCCATGATCTCCGGCGGAAGGCTGTTTCCACTGATGGTAATTGACACCTGCGGAACGTGAGGATTTTTATCGGGTGGCATGGTCACTCTTTTGCACTAGGTCCTTAAAACCGTACCGGACGGGATACGCATTGGGTTATCAATGTTGTTTGTCTCGGCAATCTGCCGATAGTCGGACGGATTGCCGTTGTTTTCGGCGGCGATATGGTCGAGACGGTCGCCTTCTCGCACCTGCGCCGTATTCACAACGGGCGCATTGCCGGACTGTCCACTGGTTTGGGGAGGCACATCTGCCGCGTCTTCGTACTGTCGCAGGGTGATTTGCACGATGCAGCGCAGCGGAATGCCATCGTCGGTGAATAACGAGAACTTCTCGGAAATCGTCGTGATGACCGATTTAAAATACAGGCTGCCCCATTCAAATGCCACTGTCGGCGGTTCGCCCTTATTCGACTTGCGATTCTTCTTGCTCTGGTCAATCATCATCATCGACCAGAGCGGCTTGGTATAGTCGCGCACGTCGGTTTTCGCAAGCTGGCTGTCAAAGTACAACGTCAGCGAAAGCGACTGAGCGCCGCCTTGTCCGAACGTCACCAGCGGGACGTTGCGCCCGGACGGTTTTTTGTCCTGCCAGTCGTTGGATTTAGTGATCGTGTATTCAAATGGGTTGAACATAAAATTCACAACCTCTTGCGGCTTCAAGAGATTGGTGATTTTCGCTGGTTTTAGATCGCCTCTGGTTGCCACCTTGCCCCCTATTATTTGTGTCGTCCGCGCTCGGATTCGACCCGCAAACGTTCCTTGAGCCTTCGGAAGACATCGCGCGCCAACTGTTCGATGTCAAGCTCCTGACTGTCGTCGTTTTCCACAAACTGCTGAGCCGCGTCCACGACCGCATCATCACTGTCCACGCGCTGAATCGGCGTGCTGGTGACGCGCTGAACCACGTTGGCATTCGGTGGCGCGGATGCGCTTGCCCCGACCGATTGTTTGGCGGCGTCGCTTGGTTTAGCGGGTAGTAAGCCCATTACGCGCAGCGCCGTATATACATCCACCGATTCGGACGGAGTGTCATGACGGGTCATCCCGTTACTCGTGGCACGCTGTGGAATGTCGTCGCTATCAGGTTGAAACTGCGCCGCATCGGTCGAGCGCGCCACCATACCGGAAGTCGCCAACGCTTGGAACACATCGATTGGCTGATCAGCGGCGCGGCTGTCGGGCAGCGGGTCAATACTGGAGACTTGATCGCTCTCGGTTGCACGCTGGATGGCATCTACGACGGGAATCGGCAGCACAGCGTCCGGCGCGGCTGATGCGCTCAGCGTCACAGGTTCGCTACGGGTCGAAATCGACGGCGGGACGGTCTCGCTGGCGCGCTGAATCGCGTCCGCAACGGGAGTCGGCGGCACATCAGCGGGAGCGGCGATGATCGGCGGCGCGGCGGTCTCACTGGCGCGCTGAATCGCGTCCGCACTGGGAGTCGGCGGCACATCGGCGGGCGCGGCGGTCTCACTGGCGCGCTGAATCGCGTCCGCAACGGGAGTCCACGATAAATCGGCGGACGCGGCGATGATCGGCGGCACAGCGTCGGGTGCGGCTGATTCGCTCAGCGTCACAGGTTCGCTACGGGGCGAAATCGACGGCGCGGCGGTCTCACTGGCGCGCTGAATGGCATCCACACTGGGAGTCGGCGGCACAGCGGCGGGCGCGGCGATGATCGGCGGCGCGGCGGTCTCGCTGGCGCGCTGAATCGCGTCCGCAACGGGACGCGGCGGCACATCAGCGCGCGCGGCGATGATCGGCGGCACATCAGCGCGCGCGGCTGATGCGCTCGGCTTT
>Ga0163144_10012191_pt1 | contig 18091 bp, 16 predicted proteins | sample OliLak19BULKMAT1_FD_123175 | JGI IMG/M metagenome (GOLD analysis project Ga0163144, IMG submission 123175) | Freshwater microbial mat bacterial communities from Lake Vanda, McMurdo Dry Valleys, Antarctica - Oligotrophic Lake LV.19.BULKMAT1 | ecosystem: Environmental > Aquatic > Freshwater >... | reverse complement strand
TGGCGGGCCCGGTGTGGATGCTTTTAGAGGTTACCGATCTTCAAGGAAGCCGAATTACCGGGGGACGAAGTTCGTGAGTTCGTCGTCGCGGATCGGGGTCTTGATCTGATCGGTGGTGGTCTCGGAGATGATCAGTTTCTCGCCCGGGGTGGTCGAGCGGACGGTGAGGGTGAAGGAGGGACGCTGACCCGGGGTGAGGACGCCCGTGAGGCCGGTGAAGGTGAGGACGCGGCCGCTGACGGTCGGGGCCTTGGGAGCGGTGCTGCTGACGAACTCAACGCCCTCGGGGAGGGTGATGACGACCTTGGTGTTGGTCAGATCGACCTGGCCTTGGTTCGCGACTTCGTAGCGGTAGGTGTGGGGGTCGCCGACGACGACGACGCCGTCCTGGTCATCGAGCAGGGTGCCGATGTCGGCGGTGCCCTGGACGGTGATGGTGCAGGTGTCGGTGACGGTAGCGGCGCAGGTGCACATGGCGGTCGCGGTGGCCGTGAGGCTGGCGACGCCGACGGCGCGGGCGGTGTAGGAGATGGTGCGGCAGGCACCGGGGGCGAGCGCTCCGATGTTCCAGTTGACGTTGCCGCCCGAAGCGGTGCCGCCGTCGGTCGCGGTGTTGAAGGTCGCTCCGTTGGGAAGGGTGACGCTGACGCGGGTGTCGTTGCAGGTCGCGTCGCCGCGATTGCAGACGGTGAACTTGAACTCGACCGGGCGGCCGACGAAGGTGTTGGCGCCGCACTCAGCCTTGATGGTGAGGACGGGGGCCTTGAAGACGGTGGTCGTGGTGTTGGAGTTGGCGGTCAGACCACCCTCGGCCGAGGCCGAGGCGGTGTTGGCGTAGGAACCGATCTTGCCGGCCTTGGCTTGGAAGGTGAACTCACGCGACTGGCCGGGGGCGAGTTCGCCCACGTCCATGGTGTAGGAGGTCTTGCCGTCGGCGGTTGTGAAACCGGCGGGGAAGTTGTCGGTGATCTTGACGTTGCGGGTGCGGCCGGTGCCGTTGTTGCTGACGACGATCCGGACGGGGATGGTTTCGCAGACGGAGGCCTCGGCGGGCGCGGTCTTGGTGATGGCCAAGGCGGGCTTGACGACCGGGATTTCCATGCAGATGGGGATGGTGTAACTGGCGGTGGCGCATGCGATGATGCGGGCCACGTCGCCGGCGGTGCCGGAGATCTTGATCGTCTTGCTTTCGCCGGGGTTGAGGCGGCCCAGATCGAAGGACGTCACGCCGCCGTTGGCGGTGCCGTTGGGCTGGCTGCCCGTCATCCGGAAGCCCTGCGGGAGCTGCTCGTCGATGACGACGTTATCGATGGCGATGCCCGACACGTTGGTCGCGACGATGGTGTAATCGAACGCCTGGCCCGCGACGACTTCGCTGGGGTAGAAACGTTCGAGTTTAAGAACCGCGTCGGACTGACGGCCCGACGGGTAATAGACGACGTTGCCCGAGCCCGAGTTCATCGGGGCGGGCTGGGAGCGGACGGGCGGTGCGGGCTGAGAGGGCTGGGTCCGCTCCGCCGGAGCCGGGGCCCGGCTGGGCGCGCCGTGATCGACCCGCTCGGGCAGGAAGTTCCCGGTGTTGTGATAGTGACCGCCCGAGCCCGAGGACTCGCAGCCGATCAAGCCAGCAATGCCGCTCAGCAGCATCGCACCAACGGTCAGACAACGCACGGTTTTCACACCAATCTCCTTCATGAATCGGGCGGCCCGTTCACGACTCCGTTCCGACGGAACCGCGATGAAAGACCGTCCGAACCCTTGCAGTAATCCGAAGCATGCCACGACTTTGCGCCGCGCAGGCTCCGGTAGGATCCAATCCAAGAATCCGCTGCTATTTCCGCCATGGGTTCACCGATGACCGAACGAACAACGTCCCTTGCCCACCAGAATGGGTTGGATTGTCGCCCATTCCATCGCGTTCGTCAACCGCTTTCTGAACGCGAATGGCTCGCAAAGTCTATAAATTGCGTTTCATCCGGGCGTCATGAGAAACTTGCGCGATCGAACCGTTACGCCGAGACCCTCGACCTCTCGCACTCGGAACTCCGAGGTTTGGTTGTAAAAGTATGCAAAATAAAGACATACGTTTCGCTATTGTGGTCGTGGCCGCCGGCGGTTCGAGCCGTTATTTGGCCGCGGGCGGTCTTCGTGGCAAGCTCGACGAGGATCTCGGCGGAAAATCTGTGTTGCACCGGGTCGTGGAAATGTTCACTAAACTTGAACCACGAACCGGCGTCATCGCGTCGATCGTCGTTTCGGGGCCCTTTGAGGAGACCGAATTTGCCACGTTCAAGGAGCGGCATCAAGACCGACTCGGGCTATTGGGGGCCAAGGTCTGCCGCGGCGGAGAGCACCATCGCTGGCAATCGGTGAAGGCGGCGTTGGCGGTCGTGCCGCGAGATTGCACGCATATCGCGGTTCACGATGCCGCCCGGGCGTGCACGCCGCTCGACGTGCTCGACCGCGTCTTCGATTCCGCATCGCGACACGCGGCGGTGGTGCCGGTCGTAGAGATCTCGGACACGCTGAAGCGTGTCGAAGAGACGGACACGACGGAGGGTGGGGACGAGGACGATGCGGCGCGGATTCTTGGACTTGAGAGCATGCCAAGGGCGAAACTGCGGATGGTCACATCGACCATCGATCGGGCCGGAGTGTTTGTGGTGCAAACGCCGCAGGTGTTTGAGTCGGGGCTGTTGCGGCGGGCGTATGACCAGACGGACCTTTCGAGCACCGACGATGCGGGCCTGGTCGAACGCCTCGGAGAGCGGGTGGTTGTGGTTGAGGGAGACGTCCGGAATCTGAAGATCACGCGGCCGGCCGACCTGGAACTGGCACGGGCGGTGATCGGCGTGCGAGCCCCCGAGGGTCGGCCGATGAACAAGAAGTTCTGACCCGCCTCGACGCATCCAAAGAGAGCCTCTTGTTCCGGCACAGTTGCCCGTTTCCTTCGCGGAATGGGTGCGCACAGCCGCCGTATTTCAGCGGGGGCTGGAGGAATTCGGGCGGTTATCGCGGGCGGGGGCGTTGGTTCGGTACCACTCGATGGTGCGTTGGAGGCCGTCCTCGAAGCCCGTCCGGGCGCGCCAGTTCAGCAATCGAGCCGCTTTTTCGGTCGAAAGGGAGCGGCGGGGCTGGCCGTCGGGCTTGGTGGAATCCCACGTGATCCCGCCGTTGAAACCGGTCAGCCGAACGATGAGTTCGACGAGGTTCTTGATGGTGATCTCGAAACCCGCACCCAAGTTGATCGGGGTGGGCTCGGCCATGACTTCGGTCGCCCGCAGGATTCCCTCGGCGGCATCATCTACATAGAGGAACTCGCGGCTGGCGGAGCCGGTGCCCCAGCAGACGATCTCCTTGTCGGCGCGGCTTTGGGCCTCGACGCATTTGCGAATCAGGGCGGGGATGACGTGGCTGCTACCCAAATCGAAGTTGTCGTGCGGACCGTAGAGGTTCACCGGTAGGACGTAGGCACTTTTCATGCCGTACTGGAGGCGGTAGGCGTCGAGCATTTGCCAGGCGGCCTTTTTGGCGACACCGTATGGAGCGTTGGTTTCTTCGGGGTATCCGTTCCAGAGTTCGTCTTCAACGAACGGCACCGGGGTGAACTTGGGATAGGCGCAAATGGTGCCGACCTGGACGAACGAGCCGCCCCGATTCACGAGGCCGTCGAGCCTCGCCTGCTCGATCAGGTGCAGAGCCATGGCCATGTTGGCGAAGAAGTAGCGGCCGGGGTTCGCGAGGTTGGCACCGATCCCGCCGACCTCGGCGGCGAGGTGGATAACCACGTCGGCCTTGTGGGGGGCGAAGGCGGTGCGGAAGAGGCGGGCCACGTCCGTCTGGTTGGTGAGATCCCAATCGGCGCGTCGGGGCACGAAGATGTTGGCCGGGGCGACTCCGCGCTCCTTCAACTTCGCCACCACAACGCGGCCAAGAAACCCGGCCCCGCCGGTGACGATGATGCGCGAAGTGGTCGATACAGTCATGAGGCCCCGAGTTTAGGGCGGGGTGTTCGAAACCCATTGGCCACCTCCTTTAGACCGCGGCGTCGCGGGCCGACGCCGGTGGTTAAACGGCCGAACTGACACGAGAATTCCTGCCCATGAAGAACGGGGAAAAAATCGAAGGTCTTCATTTGGGCTGCGGGCTGGTGACACCTCCGGGTTGGGTGAATGTCGACGGGTCCATCAACGCGCGGCTTTCCAAGTGGCCGCGGCTCCGGGCGCTCCTGGGAAAACTCCGCATCATTCCGCGGTCATCGATCAAGGTGCCGTGGCATCCGGGCATTGTTCTCGCCGACCTGCGGCGCCCGCTGCCATGGCGCGACGGCGAGTTTGCCGCGGTCTATTGCTCGCACGTTCTGGAGCATGTGTACCTGGACGAGGCGATCAATTTGCTGCGGGAATCTTTTCGGGTTCTGCGGCCGGGCGGGGTCTGCCGGTTCGTGGTCCCGGATCTCCAGGCCATCATCGAGGATTACGTCGCCCGGGATGTGGTCTTCCTCGCGCCCGGGAACGGCTCCGTCGCCGTGAACCGGGCGAACGAGTTTTGTACACGGATGATGATGAGGCGGCCCGATTCGGGGGGCGGGTTCTGGAAACGCTTATATCATCATTTCAACGATTTTGACAAGCACAAGTGGATGTGGGATGCGGAATCTCTTTCCGCGGCGATGACTTCGGTGGGGCTTGCTGACGCCCGACCACGCGGCTATCTGGATAGCCACATTCCTTCGATCGCGGGGATTGAAGTGGAAAACCGTGTCCGGGGCGGCGGACTGGTGATCGAGGCTGTGAAGCCCGGCGGTGCCTCTCCCGAACCACGCCCCCCGATGATGACGTAGCCTCTGCACGACTTTGTTGCACCTTCCGCCACCCGATCCTTTGAACATCGGAACTTCACGTTGTCGCGACCCTCGGCCAACACCCCCACTGGCGCGGCCGAACCGCTTCCCCCGGAGGTGACTAGCGTCTCAGCGTTCGTGCCTGGTTCTGCGGGCGAGGAACCGCCCGTCGACGTAATGGACGCGACCGTGCCCGTTGAGGTTCCGACGGCGGTCGGACGGCGGGTGGGGAGCGCGCTTACCTGGTCTTTCCTTGCGTTCTCGGCGTCAAAGGTCGCAGGCTTGGCACTCACCGTCGCCCTCGGATTCCTGCTGTCGAAGCGGGACATGGGTGTATGGCAGGCCACGCTCGGCGTGTACGCGCTGATGGTCAGCATCCGTGACGGGGGCGTGAACCAACTGCTTATCCAGCGCGGCGAAGCGAACTATCGGAGCCTGATCGGGCGCGTCTTCTGGTTTGCCTGCGCATTTCACGCTGCTGCGGGGCTGGTTTTGCTTGCCGCGGCCCCGCTTGTCGTCCGGGCCAATCCGGACAAGCCCGAGCTGTTTGTGACGGTGTCGGTTTGCGGGCTTGCCCTTATGGTCGCTGGCCCGGCTTCGACGGGAATGACGCGTTTGCGCATGCAGATGCGGTTCCGGGCCGCCACCGCCATCCAACTCGCAAGTTCACTCGTGCGTGTGGGAGTCATCGTGGGCGCGGCGGCGGCGGGGCTGGGTGCCCTCAGTTTCGCGATCGGGCTGGTCGCGGTCGCGGTCTTTGAGTCTCTAGTAACGCTGATGCTCGCGAAAGAGCCGATGTGGAAGAACCGGCCGGAAGTCAGCCGGTGGCCCGCGCTGATCCGTGACGGCAGGTGGCTGATCGCTTTAGGTGTCGGTTCCGCGATCTTTCAGGCCGGCGACTCTCTCGTTCTTACGGCCCTTTCGTCGCTGGAAATGATGGGTGTCTATTTCCTCGCGTTTACGCTCGTGTTTCAAATCGATCAGGCCATTAGCGGCACCGCCTCGCAGGTGCTTTTTCCCGCCTTTTCGCGTCTTCGCAGCGATGGCCCCCGTCTGGCGGATGCCCTCCGCCGGAGCCTCCGCGGCATAAGCCTCGCTTCCTCGCCGCTGACGCTCTGCCTGGCACTGGTGGCGGAACCGCTCCTTCACCTGATCTGGAAGGACCGATGGGCCGAAAGTATCGTGCCCCTCCAACTATTCTGCATCTTCAGCACTGGCCGTTCGTTTCTGGTGGCCACCTGCGCCGCCCTGCTCGCGCTCGACCGGACACGCGCCGCGTTTATTTCCACGCTTGGCGCCGGGCTCGTCGTCCTGATCGCGACCGTTATCGGCGCCGTGGCTTTCGGCACCGCGACCGGCACGGCCTTGTGCGTGGGCATCGCTACCGGCCCGGTGTGCCTGCTGATCGCCGCCCTTCAATCCCGAGTGTGCGGGCTCTCCGTCCGCCAGATGCTCCGCAGTGCCTGCGTCCCCTGGGTTCTGGCCGTTTTCGTCGCCGTTCCGATCTTCGTCGCCGATACGTTCCTCAAGACGAACTATTTGGGCTGGAACGAACTCGGGTTCACCGGCCCGGCGCCGGCCCGCCACGTCTCGTTCGCCCGGTGCGCCGTCCTCTCGTTCCTGTTCTTCGCGATGTACGCCGCCGCGATCCGCATCTTCCTCCATGAAGGACTGCACGACGCGCTGCGGATAGCGCCCGGTCCGGTTTCCCGATTCGCGGAGCGCTTTTTTCGTCTCACCCGCTCCCCCGTGATCCCCAAGCCATGACGATCCCGGGCACACGTGAGCTTCGGGCGGCTCTTTTCGCGGGGAGGCCGCGCGGCAGCTTCGCCCCGGGCGGTTATTTTTGAACCGGCTCGCCGGCATCGTCGCGGTTGTTGCCGGGGTGTCGGCCGCGTTGGGCGTGGGCGCGTGGTTGATCGGACGGGTCTTCACGGACCGCTTTCTCATCACTCAGTTCGTATGGTGGATTCCCGCCTGGGCGTGTCTCATCGTCATCGCCCTTGCGCTGCTGATTCGCACGATTGCCCAATGTGTGCTGCGGAGGTCGGGCAAACGATCGCCGATGTTCAGCCGATTCCTCACCCTCGGCCTCGTCGTCGCGGTGTTGCACGCGTCGATTTTCGAGTACCGCCTCGTCTCGCCTCGAACCCCGTCGCCCGATTCCTCGCTGCGACTCCTCGTGTGGAACCCCGCCGGCCAACCGACGCTCGCGGAACCCCTTCTCCGAGGCAAGCCCGACATCCTCGCCGTGGTCAATTCCGGGTATGGAGCGGAATGGGCCGCCGTGATGGCGGGCTTGGGCGAGCGCGCTTCGGCGGTTCGTAGCGGCCGCCTGGTCGTCGCCGCGCGCTCGCGGGTCATTGAGTGGGGAGGCACCTCGCTGAAAGTGACCGGCGCCAAAGAACGCACGTTCAAGTGGAAGGGCGGCCAGAAACACACGATCGACGAGGGATACGGCATTTACTGTGTGCTCGAAGACCCAACCCCCGCCGCTCCGCCCGGCACCCGCCTGACGCTCTGGTTCCTCGATCTTCCGTCCGATCCGGACATTCACCGCTCCCGCATGATGCGCGAGGCCCGTGCCGCCATCGACACCTTTCGCGGGCCCCGCTATTCGAGGGTCAACGGCGATGATCGCGATGAACTCATCCCCGGTGGTAACTCTCCCCAAGGGTTCCCTCCCGCTGACCTCGTCGTCGGGGATTTCAACACTCCCCGCGGCAGCCAGTCCCTCGAAGTTGTTTGTCCCGGCTTGACTCACGCGTTCCGTCAAGCCGGCGTGGGCCCGGCTCCCACCTGGCCCCGCGAGCTTCCGCTTATCGCCATCGACCACATTTTCGTGGCGCCGCACCGGAGAGCCACAAAGTACGCGACGCTCGATTTCGGCGTTGGTCACCACCTGGCGCAGTGGTGCGAGATCGTTCCTGAGCTGCCGGAGGAGTAACGAGCGGGCCGTCTACTGTTGCTCGCCATGACCATGCAGGACGTGATCGATTTCCTCAAACGCTACGGACGAACGCTCTTTGCCGTATTGATAGTGGCCCTCCCGGTCCTGGGCGCGGTGCTCAAGGAAGTGAAAAAGTCGGCCGAGAAGCGACGGGCACTGCTCGATGTTGAGCGGAGAGCGATCGACGAAATGCGGCGGGGCAGCGCAGCCGTCAACGCTCCCGCCATTCCCGGCGGGACGCAGGTGCAGCGCACGGCGTCCAACGAACTGGAGGAGATGGCCCGTCGGCGTCGATCGCAGATCGAACAAGCCAGCGAGCGTGAGTCCGAGACCCGCCAGACAAGGGTTCAGCAAACGCCCCCCACCAACGTGCCCACCGCAGCGCGGCGGAATGTCGCCATTCACACGGTCCCGCTACCGCAGCGTCAGACGCAGTCTCAGCAGCGCCAACCGCTGCCCCCCAAGTGGGTGCAGGAGCAGCAACCCCGCGCTCCTCAGCACGTTCAACGGCAGGGTGCGCAACCCAAACCGCAGGTCAAACAGGCGAAGAGCAAGCAGAAGGTTCAGCGCAACCCTCAAACGCAGCAACGGGTTCAGCAGCGCCCGCCCGGGCCCGCACCCATCTCCGCAGCGCTTCTCCCGCACAGTTCCGACGCCCACGCCCGCCTGCACGACGAAAGCGAAACCACCCACCGACTGGTGGACACCGTGGCCTCCCCTTTAGCGCGCCCGCGAACCGGCGTGCATCTGACGCGGATGGACTGGCGTAAGGCCCTTCTCATGCGCGAGGTATTGGGCAGCCCGCTCGCTTTACGGTACGAGGGCGAGCAGCGCGGCCTTGATCCGGCGGCGTAGACATGCACGCTCCGCCGGAGCCTTAGAACCGGTATGGTCGCCGCCTCAATCTCTATTGGCCGCCTCAAGCCATATTCGGTCTGGTCGAGTGTCAGCAGCGTCCGTTCATTCTCGAGCCGCACCGGCCCGACGTGGAGCGTGCGCCGCTCCTCCTCCCGCAGTATCCGCCCGGATTCATCCAGCGTCCACACGCTGGTCCTGCGGATAACCACGGGCGAGAGCCGGAAGACCAGCATCATCTGCAAGCGACCGTCGTCGAGAAACCGGGCCTCGCTGATCGCCGTGCCGGCCTTCGTCCCGGAGCTGCCGACTTCGGAGCTCAGGAGGCTGGCTTCGGACCTATGCACTTCCTGGGGCGAGAGCGACGCCGGGTACAGCACCAAGGAGGGTTGGAAGGCAGCCTGCCGACCATGCTCGTGGTCGTCCAGCCGCGTCATGGCGATGGAACCATCCGCCTGAGTAACGAGGTGGATGGTGCGGCGCAACGCACCGTCCCCGCCGCAGTCGCCTGCGCGGGACGTCACCGTCCACGCCCCGGATGCGTCGGTCGACCCGGCGGACCGGCAGCGATATTTGTCGGTTTCTCCCACGCGGTAGCGGTCGGCCCCCGGGCCGGCGCGGAAGATAGTCGAGGCAGGGAGCGACGATCCGGATGCGCGAAAGGGATTGGGAAAGCCGCCCAAAGGTTCGCTCGGGCCGGGCCCCGCGCAACCGATCGCGGTCAGCAGTGACAGGGCGAGGGCGGCAGCGGCACCGGCACGCCTGGCGGAGTTCCCTCGCGTTTGGGAGCGATGGGAAATCGGCAGCGTCGTGTGGCGGGGCTTTTCTATACTGTGCGCATGATACAGACTCGCCGGACTGCGGGCCGGGCCCGCGGCCGACACGCCATGCTGGCCGCCTTCGGATCATCGACTCTCGTGGCGATCGTCGCGCTGGCCGGCTGCGACACCCCAGATCTTGGTCTTCAAAAAGGCTCTGACAGCATCTTCTCCGCTTTCACCGGTCCCACGCCCACCGAGGCCGCCACCCTCGCGCTCGATAAATACAACGCGAACAATCGGTATCGCGGCACGCTGCTCCTCTCCAGCGCCTCGTTTGCGGGCGAGCCGGTTTACATGGCTCTCTTCCGTGACAACATGGACGACGAAGACCCGGGGGTCCGCGCGGTTTCGGCCCGCGCGGTCGCCCGCCACGGCACTCCCGAGGACGCCGCGCTCCTGATCGAGCGTCTGAGCGACGCCGACACCAATGTGCGCATCGAGGCCGCCCGTGGCCTGCAACGTATCCACAACCCCGCGGCGGTGGACCCGTTACTCGCGGCCCTTGATCTCGAAAAAGAGGCGGAGCCGCAGGTACGCTTCGAGGCCGCTTCCGCCTTGGGCCAGTATCCGCGGACCGTGGTGGTCGAAGAACTGGTGGCCGCGCTCGACGATCCGAACCTCAGCGTCAATCGGAACACACTGCTGTCGTTGCGCACGCTGACGGGCCAAGACTTCGGCTTCGAGCAGCGGGCGTGGCTCGAGTGGTACAAAGCTACGGACGCGCCCTTCGCCGCCCGCAGCGGCTATATGTACCCGGCGTTCAGCCGCGACAAGAACTGGTGGGAATACATTCCGTTTGTCCCGCAACCCCCCAACGAGCCCGCCAGTGTGCCCGCGGGGATGCCGACAACTACCGGGGGTGGGGCGTGATTGTTCGAGCACACCGACGCGCCGAGGACGGCGTTACCCGGGCCCGCGAAATCGGCGATCAACGCCGCGGGTGGTCGGCGCTCGACGTCCTTGGGTTCACGGTGCTGTTCTCCATCGTGGCTTGGGGCATCGGGTGCGCCGCCAAAGGACCGTCGACATTTGCTGTTTCCGCGGGCGGGTACGGCACGGCGTTTGAGTCCGCGCGGGAGGTGCTGCGTGATCGCCGCTTCCCAATCGAGCGTGTCGACTTTGACCAGGGCGTTATCACGACCGCCGGCAAACCGTCGTCCGGGTACGCGACCCCGTGGGATCTGGACCAAACGACGCTTTCCCAAGAGTTCAGCGACCTTGTCAACCACCAGAACCGGCGGGTGCGGGTCACCTTTGAGAACGCGGACGGCTCACCCACCCTCAACCCCAACACCGAAACCCGCGGCCGTGTTGACGTCGTGGTGTACCGAATGCAGGACTACTCGATGAGGCCGGCCAGCCGGGCGCTGCTGTATTCCACCCGTTCCACGGATCCCACGCTCAGCGCGCAGGGCATCTACCCGCAATACGAAGTCCCCTCACAAGCCGATTCCCGCTTGGCCGATCGCCTCGCCCGACAGATTGAGCGGGAAATGGAACGTCGCATCGCTAAGACCGACGATCTCACCCAAGAAGAGGGCGTGCGGTAACGAAGGGTTCGCCGAGTCTCGAACCTTTCTTGGCAACTTGTTGTACCCCAATCGGTTGGCAACGTGCGCAGCGGGTTCTCCGGGTTTCCTTGCCTTGCTCGCCCTCCCTCTTCTTGCCGCCGAGGTCGCTTCCCCGGAACCGACGACGTCGGCGGGCATCGAACCCATGCCACCCATCGCTCGCGAGCGAGCCCGCGCGGGGTCGGGTCCGGTCCGCGATATAGTTTGACCCGGTCCGGGTCACAACCCCTTGACCGCACCCATGGAGTCTCCTCGATGAACGACGGATCGTCCAACCCCGTAAAGACCGACGCGAACAATGGATTGTCTCGCCGTGGCCTGCTCGGCCTGCTCGCGATGGCCGCCGCCGCGACCGGCGTCCTGCTGCCTGCACCGGCGGGAGCCCAACAGGCGGCCGGCGACCCGATCGTGATCGGGCATTACGGCTCGACGACGGGCAAGGAAGCCACGTTCGGAATTTCGACCGATAACGGCATCAAGTTGGCGTTTGAGGAGATTAACGCGGCGGGCGGGATCAACGGTCGTCCGCTGAGCCTGATCACCTACGACACCCGAGGCGAATCTGGCGAGGCCGGGAAGGCCGTGACGCGGCTGATCACGAGCGACAAGGTGACGGCCGTGTTGGGCGAGGTGGCGAGCACGCTGAGCCTGGCGGGCGGGGCGGTCTGTCAGGAGCGGAAGGTTCCGATGATCAGCCCGAGTTCCACCAATCCAGCGGTCACTCGCGGTCGCGATTACGTCTTCCGTGTGTGCTTTATCGATCCGTTTCAGGGGATGGTGGTCGCGAAATTCGCCCACGAAAACCTGAAGAAAGACAAGGTCGCGGTGCTCTACGACCAGTCCGCGGCGTATTCCAAGGGTCTGCGCGACGAGTTCAAGAAAGCCTTGAAGAAAATGGGCGGAACGATCGTCGCCGATGAAGCCTACAGCGGCGGCGATCAGGATTTTTCCGCGCAGTTAACCACCATCAAAGCCTCGGGCGCGCAGGCGATTTTCGTTCCCGGCTACTACACCGACGTGGGCAACATCGCGTTGCAGGCCCGCAAGTTGGGGATCGGCAAGGAGGTTCCGTTGCTGGGCGGTGACGGGTGGGACAGCGAGCAGTTGGCGAAGATCGCCGGGGAGGCGATCGAGGGCAGTTACTACAGCAACCATTACGCCCCGGATCAGGCGACCGACGACGTCAAGGTGTTTGTTGAGAAGTACAAGGCGGCCTATGGCGGTCAAACGCCCGACGGCCTGGCGGCCCTGGGCTATGACGCGGCGTTGATTTTGGCGGATGCGCTCAAGCGGAGCAACTGCGAGGGCGGAAAGGCCCTGCGCGATGCGATCGCGTCGACCAAAGGCTTCAAGGGAGTCACGGGCATGATCACAATCGACAAGAACCGCGACGCCACCAAGAGCGCGGTGATGGTGGAAATGAAGATGGCCGATGACGGCAACCTGAAGCCGGCGTGGGTGGCGACCGTGGACGCGGCGGAATAATTATTGCCGGGGGCCGGGGACCCTTGGTCGAAAAGGCGCGCCCGAAAGATGTAAAAACGCCCTGACGCGGGGTCCGTCCGATCGCCTCTGGAGGCGTTTCCCGTGTTCCGGGCAAACTTTCGCAGCACCTGCGTCGCTCACTCCATCCTGCATCGCCTCGCTCCGCGAGTCTACCCTTCTCCGTTACACTGGACTCAACACTTCCGGACCCTCCGCCGCGATTCCGCGAGCCCGTGGGTTTCCAGGATGGAGCGTGATTCATGAAGGTTATTTGCGACCGTGCGGCGCTGCTTGAGGGGCTTAATCTGGTCGGCGGTGCTGCCGCCGTCCGCACCCCGCGCCTCCAACTCACGTGCATCAAACTGGTAGCCACCAAGTCCGCCGGCGCGGGTGAAATGTCCTTGGCTGCCACGGATGCGGAAATCTCCATCAGAATGAGCCTTTCGCACGTCGACGTTCAGCAGGCGGGTGAGGTGCTCATCCCCGCCGACAAACTCCGCCAGATCGTCGGTGCCGAAGAGGGCGAGGCCACGCTGACCCTTGAAAGTGAGGGCGACGCCCTCCACATCCGCGGCATGGACGCCCACTTCAAGGTCCTTGGCTATCCGGCCGCCGATTTCCCGCCGCTCCCGGATTTCCGGACGATCGTGGAAAGCGGCGGCGCCGACAAGCTCCGCGCCGTCATGACGCACCCCGCGGGCAGCCTGTCCGAACTTGTTTCCAAGACGCTTTTCGCTACCGCGAAAGAAACCTCGCGGTATTCCATCAACGGCGTCCTCTTCAAGCGAGATGGGAAACGCCTCGAGATGGTCGCGACCGACGGTCGCCGGCTCGCGATCGCCCGCACCAATTTGGCCGGCGGAGAGAAAGACGCCAAGCCCGTCTCCTGTATCGTGCCTGTTAAAGCCCTCAACGTCCTCCAGCGCATGGTTCACGACAACGAAGAGAACGTTCAGATCGGGATCACCGAAAACCAGATCCTCTTCAGTTTCGGGACGGCCGCCAGCCCCGGCCGGGTGGTCCTCACCAGCAACCTGATCGAAGGAACGTTCCCGCCTTACGAAGACGCGATCCCCAAGGACTTCGACAAGAAGGTCACCTTCGACCGGGACGTGCTCCTTTCGGCCGTCCGGCGCGCGGCCCTGCTTACGAACGAAGAATCGAAGGGCGTCAAGATGACGTTCCACGGACGCACCAAGAAGGTCGAAGTCGCCAGCCGGGCCCCCGAGATGGGCGAATCCACCATCACGGTGGACCTGACGTCGTACGAGGGCGACCCCATCGACATCGGCTTTAACCCCAACTTCCTCCTCGATGCGCTGAAAGTTCTCCCGGAGTCCGACGTTGTGATGGAACTGAAGGCCTCCAGCAAGCCCGGCGTCATACGGTCCGGCACCGAGTTCACGTACGTCGTCATGCCCGTCGGCCTTAATTGATTGACTCCGAAACTACATAATCATCGCCGGCGCCAAGAGCCAAGCGACCCTTCTCCTACCCTTCAACACCCACATGTCCCTCCTCGATTGGATCAACCGCGACAACGACTCTGGCACGATGCCGCTCGGGGATCACCTCGATGAACTCCGCAAGCGATTGATGTGGGGCGTGGGCGGCCTTGTCCCGATCATCGCTGTGACGCTCGCCTTCGGCGAAGAAATATTGGGCTTCCTCACCGAGCCCGTCCGCAAAGCCCTGAAAGAGGCCGGTTTTCGCGGCGACCTCATCGTCACCGGCCCCTTGGAGGCCTTCGGCCAGTACATGTGGGTCAGCCTGGTGGCCGCGATCTTGATCGGCCTCCCATGGGTGCTCTACCAGTTGTGGTTGTTCGTCGCCCCCGGCCTCTTCGACCGCGAAAAGCGGTTCGTCTACTTTCTCCTGCCGCTCTCGACCATTCTCATGGTCACGAGTTTCGTCTTCCTCTTTCGCGTCATCCTCCCGATCGTCCTCTCCTTCTTCGTGAGTTTCGGTTCCGACATCGGGGTCGAAGTGCCCTTGATCACCGAGATGCCCGCAGGGATGGTCCTGCCGGTAATCCCGATCCTGAACGGCGACCCGCCCGCACCCGAGGTCGGGCAGATGTGGGTGAATCAAGCGCTCCGCGAAGTCCGTTACTGCATCGAAGTCAAAGACGGCATGCCGATCCTGCTGGGTCATCCGCTGGTCAAGGAAGTCGGCATCGCGCAGGAATACCGCGTCGCCGAGTATGTGAAACTCCTTACCAACCTGGCCCTCGCCTTCGCAGGCGGGTTTCAGACGCCCGTGGTGGTCCTGCTGCTGGGCTGGGCCGGGGTAATCGACGGTGCGTTCCTGAAACGCTTCCGCCGCCACGCGATCCTCCTCTCCGGAATCGTCGCCGCGTTCCTCACCCCCGGCGATCCAACAACCCTCTTCCTGCTTTGGATCCCGCTCTATATCCTTTACGAACTTGGGGGCGTTCTCCTGCGCATCTTCCCCGCCCGAGCCGTCTCGGGCGGCCTGCGTTTCGGCAAAAAGGCCCGCGCGGCCGCGGCGGCGGCGAAACACTCGCGAGAAGCTCCCACCCGCGAAACCACCGAAGACGAGGACGATCGACCGTGAACCGGCGCGGCGGCATGGGGCATCGTCGGACGGGCTCTATCCTGCCGCCGAGGCGTGCATTTCCGCCGCTGGCGTTCCCCACCGCGATGGACGATTCGATGATGCTGGAAGCGATCGGGTTGGCCCGGGCCGCGGCGGGCATCGGCGAAGTGCCGGTCGGCGCCATCGTCTTTGAGACCGCGACGGGTCGTCGGCTGGCAGCCGAGGCCAACTGTCGGGAGGTTGACGGCGACCCCGCGGGTCATGCTGAGTTGCTCGCCATCCGGGCCGCCGCGAAAATTCGCGGCGATTGGCGTCTGGACGGTTGCACCTTGGTCGTCACCTTGGAGCCGTGCGTGATGTGCGCGGGGGCGATCGTCAACAGCCGCGTGAGCCGGGTGGTTTTCGGCGCGATCGACCGCAAGGCGGGAGCGGTTCAGTCGCTGTATCGGCTCCTCTCCGACCCCCGTCTGAACCACCGCCCGGTCGTGATCGGTGGGGTTCGGGGCGAAGAGTGCGGGGCGGAATTGCGCGGGTTCTTCCGGCGGTTGCGAAATGCTCGCCCGTGAAATGCCACCCGTTGGTGGAAAATCCGCATCCCGCCGAATCCGATCTGTCTGAAATTCCGAAGTGGTGACGGGTATTGATCGCGGCGCCCGCGTGTTCCCGGCGGGCCGGGGTTTGGTCAAGGATCGCATCCGGTGTTTACTCAGACGAGCGAATACGCACTCCGCGCCATGTCGTGCTTGGCCCAGCATCAAGGCCGTTTGGTGAGCGCGAACCAACTCGCGGAATGGACGAAGGTTCCACCGAACTATCTCGCGAAGGTGCTGCAAACCCTTGCGGCGGCTAAGTTAGTGTCGGGTCGCCGGGGGGTGGGCGGTGGGTACATGCTGGCCCGCGAGGCCTCGGGCATCACGCTTTTGGATATTGTGAGGGCCATCGGTGGCGGGGTCCGGGGCCGCAAGAGCGGCCTGCCCGAATTCGAAATCGGCGACGGCAATTGGACGCTGGAGCCCCTGTACAAGAAGATCGATGAGGCGTGGGGTGCGGCCGCGGATTGTCTGCAACGAGCGACGCTTCAGAACCTTATGGACGAGGGCGCACCGACGTCGTTTGCTCTAAGGCCGGTGGCGACTTTGACGGAGGTTGCGATCGCCGCGGCCCGCTGATACACACCGGAGTACCGCCCCGGTCGATTCCTACGGTTGAGTTTGGCCCGGTCCACAGCCGCAGGAAACCTTATCATGGCCGTTCCTCTTGAACACGCTTTCGGCGGATCGAATCTGAATCCCCCTGTTGGCAATCCGATCGGCACCTTGGAGGCGCAGCGGCGTTCTAACCGGGACGCTTCGGCCGCGCTCGGGGCACATCCATACGGCCAGAAAGTTGAAGGCCTGACGGAACTGCGGGCCGCGAAGTCGCTCCACGATCCGGCCGTTGATGCGGCGTTTGCGGCGTGGAAGCCGGACGCGGCAGGCCAAGAGAATCCTCACCGACAAACCGTGAAGGTCGGCGGGCGGGTGATGTTGCTGCGGGACAACGGCAAATTGCTCTGGTTGACACTTCGTGATGCGACCGGCGATCTGCAAGTGGCGGTGAGCCAGAAAGACTGCCCCTCGCCCGGTTTTGAGTTGGCGAAGTTGGTGGACCTGGGCGACATCGTCACCGTTGAAGGCCGGCTGATGAAGACCCGCACCGGCGAGGTGACGGTGTGGGCCTCGGGGCTTTCGCCCGCCGCCAAATGCCTGGTGACGCCCCCCGAGAAGCACGCGGGTTTGACGGATGTCGAGTTGCGCTATCGCCAGCGGTATGTGGACCTGTGGTCCAACCCTGAGACCTTGCGGGTCTTCGAGTTGCGCTCGCTGATCGTCGCGACTGCCCGAAGGTTCCTGGAAGATCGCGGCTATCTGGAGGTCGAAACGCCGATGCTCCAGTCTCTGGCGGGGGGCGCGGCGGCCCGGCCGTTCATGACCAAGATGAACGCGCTGGATATCAACCTCTTCATGCGGATCGCGCCCGAGTTGTACCTCAAGCGTCTGCTGGTGGGCGGGTTCGGGAAAGTCTTTGAGATTAACCGTAACTTCCGCAACGAGGGGCTCGACAAGCAGCACAACCCGGAGTTCACGATGCTGGAGGCGTATCACGCCTTCGGGGATGTCGAGACGGTGATGGAGATGACCGAGAGCCTGGTCCGGGCGACGGCCGGCGCGGTTGCGGCTGCCGTCTCTGGCCCGGTGGATGGTGATGTCGTGCTGCCGTTCGGTGATCTCTCGATCAACTATTCGACGCCCTTTGCGCGGCGGACCTATGGCGACCTTTTCGAGCAGGCTTGGGGCTTTGCGATGACCGACACCGAAAAGGCCCGCGAAACGCTCGCACGCAGGGTTCCGAAGCACGCCGCGGCGGTCGCGACCATGGACCCGATGCTGGTCGTCAACGAACTCTTCGAGGACAAGGAGCGCGGCGGGGAGGCCCAACTCGACCACTCGGTGCCGACATTCATCACCGACTATCCAGCGGCCATCAGCCCGCTTACCCGGCCCAAGCGCGAGAACCCGGTGCTGGCGGATCGGGCTGATTTGTTTATCGCCGGGATGGAGATCGCGCCCCACTACACCGAACTCAACGACCCCGACGTTCAGGAAGCCAAGTTCCGTGAGCAATTGAAGGGGCTGGACGATGGCAAGAACGCGGAGGAGCAAACCTTCCGGACGATGGACCACGACTTCCTGCGGGCCCTCCGGGTCGGCATGCCCCCTGCGGGCGGGATGGGCCTAGGCATCGACCGCCTCGTGATGCTGCTGAGCAACCAGCGGACCATCCGCGATGTGGTGCTTTTCCCGCTGATGAAGCCGGAGTGATCGCTGGTGCGGAGAGCGCCGGGTGCTGGCGCGCGATTCAGAGGTGATGTCAGGGAGTCTCACGACGGACCGATGTGGTGATGAGGACGTCACCGGCTTTGTGTTTGCCGATCGTGTATCCGCAATGGACCGTATACATCTGCGTG
>Ga0163144_10012190_pt1 | contig 18092 bp, 40 predicted proteins | sample OliLak19BULKMAT1_FD_123175 | JGI IMG/M metagenome (GOLD analysis project Ga0163144, IMG submission 123175) | Freshwater microbial mat bacterial communities from Lake Vanda, McMurdo Dry Valleys, Antarctica - Oligotrophic Lake LV.19.BULKMAT1 | ecosystem: Environmental > Aquatic > Freshwater >... | reverse complement strand
TGGGAGACCTTCGGTCCTAACCGATAACATTCAGAATGTTTCACGAGCTTCTAAGCTTCATTGAACGAAATCCCGGAATATCATTTGTCATAGCGCTGTTTATTCTGGCAATGATGAATACGATATTTCCGATTGTTCTTGTAAAAAGAAATAAAGATGATTAGAACATTCCAACAGCTTTCTTCGGAAGAACAGAAGAAAGCTAATGAAAAATGTCTCGATGAAATACTTCAAGGTATTATCGAAGGCTATATTGGATTTGAAGAGATTGAAAATCTTACATTGCAATTGAAAATAAAAGAAATCATAAAAGATGCAGAGTTAGAAAAGCAACCGTTTCTTGCTGCCGAAATATTAATGCAGGATTCTTTTGTAAAAAAAGAACTGACTGAAATTGCCGAATATACTGCGATTCATGCGGTATATCCGGCATTTGATGATATCGTGATTCATCTGAACGAAATATAAACAATATGTGCTGTACTGTTGGCCAGGTCGAAGCGTTCCTGTCTGGAACCAAATTATATGTTGGCGAGGCTACTTATAATGATAAGTATGTTCATGTTCTGGCGTATCAGAACAATGCCGAGTCTAAAGAAGGCATACCTAATGCTATGATTATTCCTTTTCCGACAACCCAATCAATGGGTCCGGAAAACATACTCAATACTATAAAATATAAATCCTACGGAATATTTACGACGCCAGTAAAATCCATATGAAGAGCAGCAGAAGATTTGCTCATAATAGTTTATCAGCGGGAGTTGCCGGAATGTTATTCATGATAACCAACGTCACGTAACCTGTTGGGTTTCATATTCTGCTTATGGTGGTGGCTCCGATACAAGTATATTTTGCTTGAAAGATCCGGCAGAATGAATCAACGTCATTATGTCTGGCTTATTATGAGCGCCGTTAATACGTCTTTCGTTATAATTAGCATTGGTGATGAAGTGTCATAAGAATCTAATTACTTAGAAGTATTGCGCTGAGACCTAATCAGGACCTCGATTCAGGATTGAATCTTGACGATATCGGTGTGATGGCTGGACCGGAGTCGTGATGCCATGGGCATCATTAAACATTGATTTAATTCATGGTGTAGCGATGAAACTCGGAATTGCCGGAAATTCGCTGATCGCTATATTGCAGCACAAATCTTCATTGTTTCTTTCTCTTGTTCAGAGGGAGACTCAATTAGAGGACCTGCGAACGGCCGAGCGAAAAAAGCTTGAGTCGTCAACGCTGATCGGACAGGATCAAGCTCCGTTTGATTCTGAGCTGCATTCGGAGATCAGAATCAAAACGGTTCCGGCCAACCAGAATATGGCGCTTGTCAAAACAACGTCTAACAAACGGAAGAAATCTGCTTGACAATAATATTATTGAAACATTTATTTAAAACTTTTTATTTATTTTGCAAAAGACAAATTTATTATATTGTAAATATTATTACTTTTAAAAAGTTCAAAGAGCAAATTTTAATATTAACTGTCGTGATAATGTGCTGTGTAACCATACTAGCATTGATGGGCCTAATAACTGCCGCAGTCATGGTAGCTACGGCGAGCATTTTTAATGATGTTTCGAAGGAAGATATCAATGATTTTTATGGTAGATTACTAGGAATAATTCCGCTTGCAACGCTAGTTGGAGGAATTTTAATTTTCTTTTTAATTCAAATTAAGCGATACATTGTTAGTGAGTGGAGACGTGCTTGGTACGAAACATCGGCCCGAGCCGTAGCAGAGAAATATTTGAGCTGATGGAAATGTTTTCTAGTTTAGTATTTGGTTTTGTTTCCGGTGTTACGTTGACGTTGTGGGGTATTAGTATGGCTAGACAAAATCAGCGTTATAATTAATTAATATATTACTCTAATATTATTTTGATCCGTACTTTTCGTTTTCCACTTCATAGAAAAGGTCACAAATATCCCACTTCTAAGTAGTTGGAAAAATCGACTGCAAATGCTTTTAAGTTCGATAAGTTATGGTACTAGGAATTTTGCCGCTGTAGTCTAAGGGATAGGCGCTTGCCTTCTAAGCAAGAAAATGTTAGTTCGAATCTAACCAGCGGTACCATGATATAATGAATGATTCTGATTCTACAGAAGACAACTCCTTTGCGCAATATCCTGATGACTATAAAATAGTACAATATCCTGATGGCTATAAAATATGGTATATAAACGGTAATTTTCATAGAGAGGCTGGCCCAGCTATTGAACATGATAATGGTGATAAATATTGGTATCTAAACGGTATTCGGATATACTGTTCAGATAATGAAGAATTTTTGAGACTGATAAAAGTTAGGGCGTTTTGGTAACTTGTATGAATCCTTCTCTTAAAGAAGTTCTTTTCAATAGAAATGATCTGATCAAAGTCGGGTCAATCGAACAACCTACGGCTGATGAAGTAAAGAATACTTTTGGTTTGTGGAACGCATCATTTGATGATGCGATTAAATATGGCGTAGATCTGCGAACCTTACGTTTATTTAGTAAAATATTGGTAAAAGAAATTGCTCCCCAGTAAATTTCGGATGGTAGAAAATCCCACGTCGCTAGTTTTTAGCGAATGTCCGGTTTGTGGCTCAGAGCTTACAATGTCTGATATATACAAATATTGCAAATTAGGTATTGATATGGCTACCAATCATTATTCATTTACTAGAGCATTTTGGGAAATTAGAGATACTCATATAATTAATTTACCCTTAGTAAGAATAAATTATTTCGAATTAAATCAACATATCATCAATACTAAAAATCTTATATATCCAAATAGTTATAATGATTTACAGATATTAACTATAACCAGTAAGTTGGACTGGTCGACACTAGAGACTTTTGAAAAGAAATTTTCAATAAAAGAAATAACTAAAATCATTAAAAAATATATTCGACTAAGTATTATTTTTTAATTTTTATGTCTGGTTATTTTACTGAATGCCCTGTTTGTAATATAAAAGTGTCAGGATCTATTTCTTCATATTGGTGTTCAGGGAAAAATGTTTTAGGTAAAACTAGACCGCATTATTTTTTCACTAAAAATTACTGGAGTAATCGCGAAGCCTATGATATCCTGCTGGGAAATTGCAGAATTCATTATTCGCAACCTATGAACGATGAAACTTCTTTTGAAGATTTTGAAGAACTACCGTTTTCAAAAGCACGTCGTAGCGAAATTATAGAACCGACACCATTATTAATCGTAATTAGAAACGACGGAAACGTTTTTCTACGTTTAGAAGAAAAGCTATCGCGTGAAGAGATAATATCTATCATTGACAAATGTAATATAATGGAAGCTCTTTACTAAGAGAAAACGGCTGTTTAAGTTAATGATGTACATGAAAATGGAGCTAGCTAGATGAAGATCGAAATAGAGCTGAATGGCGAGCTTATTCAGAACAAGGTTACTGATTCGATAAGGGACCGAATCTTTTCCGAAATAAGTAGTCATGTTAAAAACATGTTGGGACTGGTCTTTATGGAAGAGATCAGAAATGCAGCGCGGAAAGAAATTGAATTAATATTAAAAGATCTTACGTTTCCTGATGGCAGAACATTTCATCAATATATTGAAGACTTAATACTTAGACCTAATAAGTCGGGATATTCGCGTGAACCGCGGCTCATTCAACTTATTGATGATCGTGTGCAGCAAGAGTCAGAACGAATATTCAGAGAAATCGTTAAGGATCATATTGAAATTTTTAAAAATAAGCTAACAAAAGCTGTAATTAGCCAAATTACGGGAGATTAATCATGACTCCACGTAAGAGGAAAGACATTTAACAGAATTATCTAAATCAGAACATATGCTTGAGAAAATATGTGCAAACATCTTAACCTCTTCACCCCCTGTGGAGAGGAAGTACCTTTACAAAAGAATCACGTTTAATTCCGCGTTATGCTAATATTTACTGTTTTGAACCTAATGCCAAACATTTTATTTATAGCAAATTTTGTGACAAATTCGAAATAACTATTTTAAATTTAAACTGTTATTATTCAATATCAAACAGATCATTAAAAATTTTTAGAGCTTTTAACGTGCGCCCTCTTCTGGATAACGATGTTGTACTGCTTAAACATCAATCAAATATTGATTCGTTTGAAGAAGTGTTTCTATTTCTAAATAAATATATTAACCTGCAAGTAATTTCATTAAAAAACATAATTGGGTTAAGTCGACTCGTGCGAATGATTGGGGAACCGTATATTACGGATTTCCTGCGCCGGACAAGTCAGGTCATGCTGACCATAAACGCGCTGTACAGTTTAAAGAAAATGAAATGATCAATGTGCGTTGGCCTGACGGATCATGCAGCGTAGAAACGATCAGGATACAAAACAATTCAAATACCGTTTCGGATCATGGTAAAGATTACGATGTAACATACAGTATAGCTGTTTTTGATAAGAAAGTTTTTGGAGTCCAGAAGACTTTCTTTCTGGATGAAATTTAGATTTGGTTTGATAAGCCGTAGAAATGACCATAGCCATGAATGAACTCGATCAGATCAATACTATTAACGGAATCTCGAATTATTTAAATTCGATCGAGTCTTTTAAGGAACTTGTAAAGGCTAGAAAGCTCCACGCCACAACGAATGAACTTCAAGAGTTTATTGTTCTGGGTTGTCTTTTTTTAGCCGCATCAGGCGGAGCCATGACGATCATTGATCGTGATAGATATAAACCTATATTTGATAATTTAGGAAAAGTTGTTCCGTTGGTTTATTTTAAAACAGTTCATCCGGAAGTATATATTTCCTACAGTCTTAGCGGAACGGCTCTCCCTGGTAGTGATGCCCGTTGCTCTGTTTGTCGTATCCCGGTGACCCTGGAAGGTCTCGGCCAATCTTTGATTGAAAACAAATCAACCGTTTCTCATATTGAATGTATAGTTAGATCAAATGCAATTCATTATAGAAATAAATTTACTACTGCCGTACTAGAAGCCGGAATTGTACCGGATCTGATTGAGACTAAAAATGAATATTGGAATCAGGAAAGTCCTCCGACTGGTCCATGGTTCATTCAACACTTTGGATTTGTCGGACAGGTTCGTATGGGCTGGAGGAAAAACGTTATTGAACTTAATTGGGGAATGATGGGTCAACATATGGGAAAAATTCATTCCAATATTGATTTATTCCGGCAAGAAAAAAAATATAATTCAACATTTGCAAATAATTATGTTCACTGTGGTGATTACTCAAATCTAACAGAATATTTAAATTTAATTAATAAAATTATACAATAAACCAATGGCTAATTATTCTTGCGTATCTATCCCTGAATCAGTAACGGCTGATTCGTTTCTTTGCTTATTAAAAAATTTATTATCAATTTATGGAAATAAGGCAACAATAACCACAGCTGATTTTTTACCAGAAACAGGGTATAGTCATGTATGGCTGGTTAAATTGCCCGCCCATCCGGGTATGGTTGGTAAAAATAAAAATATATTTTCAATTCAATTCAAACCTGGCGAATTAGCATTCAGGCATGGACCTGAGCCACATTTCATATTTTGGTTCCGTGGTGTTGTGACGGAAATGATCGCAAAGCATTTTGATACAGGTGTATCGTACGACGCTAGTGATAAGTATTATAAATACAATGAACAAGATCCTGATAGGTTTGGGCATCCTACATATCACGATTATTTAGTTCGACATATGCCGAAACCATTATCTAGATCAGATCTTGATGAAATAGATTTCTATAAAAAAGATCTTCCGGAAGGTTGGCAATAGTAGCAGTCATGCGAACTATGGTACGTGATTTACGGCCCCTGGCCGAGGATGAAGTGAACGATGTTCTGTACGAAGTTAAAGGTCTATTAGACAGCACTCACGGTGACGCTATCCTGATCAACCCGTGTATCGTATTGAGCCTCATCGCTACTATTCGTGACCGTGAGTCAAAAATAAAATGAAACTTGATGTTCTGGAACGTTTGCGTATGGCACGCTCCAGTAAAGCCGGGAGATCAACAACAGGAATAGATTACACTTCTTCAACTATTAATGATGCGATTAATGAAATTGAGCGACTTCGCGGTGAAATTGCAAAAATGAAACGACATAATATTGTATTTGAAAAGATGTTGGGTGGTACAGAACTTTGTCCGGCGTGCGGAAAACAAACACGTATCACGACTGCCGGATGTGACGACATTAAAGAACCAAGTGAGGATCAGGACACATGAAAAATTTTAAAATTGGCGATAAGGTTGTTTTGGTTTATTCTGAAGCCGATACGGATGAGTCAAGAGGTATCGGAGAGGTTTTATTCGAATCAAAAGGTTTTTTTGCGGTTAAATGGCCCAGCAACGAAACAACTAATGAATATCCCGAAGATTTAAAATATGATGGCCCTCTTTCGAATTTAGAGGAAGAGTTTAAAGCTCTCGTTGAATCGGTTGGTAAAGAAATAGATAAGAAAGTACAGGAGTCCGCCGAGGCATTAAATGAAGCTTGTCGCTTGGCCGAACAGCACGGGATTCCATTTTATTCCAGCGTTTCACAAATATCGCAGAATTATGTACCGAATTCATTTCCAGATAAATTTGGTCATATTGATCCTGATTTTGTTCAGGCCGTTACTGAAGTCTACAATACAGCCGATGCTTCGGGCTGGGAGCATTCTGCCGTTTGTTGATCAACAGTGATCCTTATCGGAAGCAGAGCGTTAAAATTACGTTGTCCTGGATCTCTACACAGTTTCCTCAGGAAGCCACTGGATTTTGATTTTGTATGTACGAAGCCTGAATTCGATTCTTGGATGGAGAAAAATTCTTATAAAGTTAAATCAACTAAGATTTATGAGTTACCAGAATACCATAAATGGATTTGTGAAGGCCCTACTAATCTAGAGTTTGAAATCATTAAACCTGGAACTAGTTCTGAATTACTAAGACATTTAGTAGAAAATGATTCAGAAACTATGGCGAGCCCTTTTGGATTAGTGCCAAGTCTTAATGTCCTTTTTTCTATTAAAGATAGTCATAAGTACAAGAAGTTTGAAACTCCACGTGGCTGTTCAAATTTTTATAAGCACGCTTTAGATTGGCATATTATGAAATCTTTGGGTGCTGAATTAAAATTAGAGCATGAAACTTTTAGAAAAAAACGAGAGTTAGAAACATATACAAATGTTTTACCAAAACTTAATGTATCGGCCATGAATTTTTTCGATTCTGAAAAGAATGGAGTTATTCAAACTTTTATTCATGACGATCTACATAAAGTAGTAGCAATCAATGACCGTGCTGCATACGAATATTATCTAAAAGATAATTCGGAAGTTATGTGTAGCAAAGAGAAGTTTTTTGAGGCTTCAGAATTTATTAGATTAAGTGGCGTGTGTGAGGAGGCCATGGTTTTAGGACTAGAAAGAAGTTTAATTCCACATACTAATGTTTGGTCGCCTGAGTATGCCTGGAAATTTGCTCTTGCTAAGGTAGCTACAAGCATTACTGGTGGCTATTTTAGAAAATTTGCATTCAATAACCTATTCAAAATTATGAAAATGTATCCCGAATATTGCGAGAATTATTATAATAAATTTCAAGATGGCGTAAAATCTGGGATGGTACGTAGAACTTCTGATACTGAAATTTTAGTATAGATTAGTTATATATTTAGGTATGATTAAAGATCATACTGGGACAAAATTTGGTAAAACAATAGTAATTGGACGCAGTCACGTTAATCAAAATTCTTGGGAAGTACTGTGCGATTGTGGAAAAATTAATCCATCTGTGACAATCAGTCAATTATCATCTCATAAATCTTGTGGATGTATAAATTATTCCAAATCACCAACTGAAGTTTCTTATAAAATTTTATGGAAAAGATATAGCTCCTCAAATTGAACCTATTATAATTCCTGAAAGAGAAATTTTTCCGCCACCACCCGATAATATCGATATTGTTTATAGGTTTGGTAAGTTAGAAGTAAAAAAATACTTGATAAGGTAAAGGGAGAAAGACAAAAATATCTATGTTTATGTAGTTGTGGAACATTTAAAATTGTCAATAAACAAGATTTATTACAAGGTAAACAATTTTCTTGCGGGTCTTTAGATTGCAAACGTCGCAGGCCGATTGAGATAGCCTTAATGAAAATTATTCATTCAGCAAATAAAGGGCGCTATTCTAAAATAGATTTTGCTAGTTTTGGGTTTTTGATAAAATTAAATTGTTGTTATTGCGGTAAACCACCATCCAATATTAAAACTATTAATAAAGCAACAATAATATATTCCGGTTTAGATAGACTAGATGTTACTGAACAGCATATATTGGGAAATGTTGTTCCTTGCTGTTGGGAATGTAATAGAGCTAAACATGTTTTATCATTGAAATCATTTGATAATTGGGTAACATCAGTTGATACTAATTTTTTTAAGAAACAGTCATTATAGGTGATGTCCATGGAAACAGTCATTATCGGTGATGTCCACGGAACGCTTGTTGAGCTGGAGGAACTTCTCCAGCTTATTAACTATAATGAATCAAAACATCGTTTATTGTTTGCAGGTGATTTGGTAGATCGTGGAGATTATCCGAGAGAAACTGTACAATTGATTCGTAGTATGGGTGTGGAATGCGTCATGGGGAATCATGATGAAAAGTTAGTTAGGTGGCGCAGACATGAGGCTGCTATAAAGCTAACTGGACGTCAGAATCCCATGAAGAAGCAGACTCCGGCACGTCAGGCTCAATGGGAGAGTTTTAGCGATGATGAAATTCAATGGTTGGAAAACCTTCCTGTAAAGATTCATATTCAGGATGATTGGTGGCTCGTGCATGGAGGATGCGAGCCGGGGAAGCCATTTGATAAGCAACATCCTGGTTGTATGATTCGTTGCAGGTATGTTGGACAGGATGGAAAACAACAATCACTAAACGATGAAAAAGAGAAACCTATCGGATCTGTATTTTGGGCAGAGGTTTGGGACGGTAAAGAGAATATAATATACGGACATAACGTAGATTCGCTTGAAAAGATTCGCCTTGACACTGGCACGAAAGGTGCTAGAGTAGTAGGTATCGACACTGGCTGTGTATTCGGCGGGAGATTAACCGCCTATTTTCTAAATCCAAAGGAACCGAATCGTTCCGAGATAGCTCAGATCCAGGCAAAAAAAGAATACGCGCCTTGGATTGATCGTTCTGAATCCTAATTATATATTATTTATTAAACCATTATGAGGCAGCATTATGAATATTCCGGATTGCATTTCTCCTCGTGATCAGGCGAATAAGTTTTTCCAGAACATTTTCGATTCTACTGATGAGATTCTGGATCTCCTGAATGATGGAGAGAAGATTGATATGGAGACGCTTTGTTCGCAGATCGCGGCGAAGCTCAGTATCTCATCTTACGATAAGGTATATTATATCGTGACGTGTTACCTTCACAACCGCCCTGATATTCAGGTTGTGTGCGGGGCGCGCGGAGGAGTTTTCAAGGGATTCAAGCCTGCCAAGCCTTCTGCGGCTGAGGAAAAGGCACGGCGAGCCGCAAATAAGTTTCAAAAGAATCAAGAGCGCGCGAGGGTCGCTCAACTGAGGATTGACGAACTTCGTAAGAATCATAACAAGGCAGCCTGACTACAAAATTAGGAAGATAGAATCCAAATGAATGCACGTCGTATTGAAACGAGAGAAAATCGTCGGTGATGGAAATTTGAGACGTAGACAGTGCAAAAATCTAGAGATAATTCTGGAATAATAGAAATATTCCGCGCACCTCATCATAATGAATGGCACGCTTGGTGTGATTGTTGCCAGCCGCTAACCACTCGTCTGGTAGATGTGCGTAATAAAATTAAAGATGAAAGTATGTTATTTCTTTTCAAGCGAACGAAATAGCAATAAGTTTGATTTCGATTGGATGGTTATTCGTCACCATACCGACCCTATTAATATAGGAAAATTAGCCAGACCATTATTTTATAACCAAAGAAAAGCTATAGTAGTTAAGGTTTGGAATAAACCGGTTAACATTAACCAATTTCAAATTGTTGTAGAGCAGGATAGTTTTCAAAAGTTTAAAACATAAAGCATTCGAATTTCGAAATAGATTTTTAAGTCTAAAATGAATAATTTACAAAATAAAATTGATGAAATAAGACATTTTGTAAATTATATACTTTATATTAAAGAATATTTTAATCATATTTATGATAATGTTGTGTGTAATGGCAGTATACATGTAACGTATGCTGGTAATTTTTATGAAATTGATGTCTTTTTAACTTTCAATCATTTTACAAATGATGAAATTAGTATCAAAGATTTGGACGTTTTTAGGGGAAATTTTAAGTACAAAATATCATTCAATACAAATGAAATACATTTTAAAAATATCCACAATAATAAAAAATTAGTATTAAATTTAACTGATCTTCCAAAGACAGTTGAACATTTACATAAATGTTTATTTGTTTATACTAAACGTTTGGCCCATGCCAAAATGCTTTTTGAACTTGAACAATCTGAAATGCAGAAGATATTAAAAGGTACGTATTCAATTATTTTAAATATAAAGTAGAATCGGTCCCCCTTTGGAGACCGGCATGACATGATCAATCGTTATATCGTGCATAGTCTGCATGGGCTCTTTGCAAATGGCGCAGCAAATACCGTCGCGTTTGATCAAGGCTGCATTGATACAACTATCGAAAATAGCCGTAGGCCGGGCGACTCACAGGATCGTGTAGTTTTTACTTTTTAAGTGCTTTGATCTGAATTAGGCACACATTTTAAATGTATGTGAGTTTCGGCCGTTGCCCCTTGACAGATTCGAGCCCATTCAGCTAAAGCTGATGAGCATTTACAATGAAAAACGACAATAGCGATACAACAACGGCTGCAATTAGCAGTCATGATGTAAAAAGGAATCGGCAAGATTTACCAACTCTTTCCAAAGAAGAGTTGGAATTGATTCTGAATGAAGACCCTGAGTTATATCGAGATTCCAATGAACAAATTTTTGTTTGGAATGAAAAATAAATTTTAATGTTTCATATTTGCAGTGAAGAAATTATTGCATTCCTGTCTATTGTGCCTTTCATCGGAATCGGAGCTAAAAGACTACATTTTTGGTGGCACGGGAAATTTAAAAGCAAATGCCCTAATAAATGTACAGTAGAAAATAATGATATCGATTGATCCGATCTTTATTCAATATTTATCTAGTGATGATAGCGGCCATTATTGCTGTCCGTTATGCAAATTTGTTTTGCGTATTATTGATGTTATTGATGATAGGACATATTACCCGTACCAGTATTATTGCTGTACTCATCACCACTTCAATATGAAATACCAAAATCATTTTAATATCAATGCAAATTTTGCTTCATATAAATTTCCAAAATCAAATTATTATGACTACGATGTAGCGATTAATATTAAAAAAGACGAAATTAATGTTGAACTCGTAATAGCTCATTCTCCTTCCATTCAATATATTCGTCTATCGCCTATTCCGCCATTTAATTTTTTCGACACAGATCTTCTGGTTAAAAAAATGAATCGATATTTAGCGATATCATGAGGCACGGAAATTATACACGATGTATATTTACAATATTTTGATAAACGTAATGGAAATTTTTATGTTTATTTTGCAAAAACGATTTAAAGTTTAATCCTAGACTTATTATTCATAAACCTCATTATGAATGTAGCGCAGGTATAGGTTGTAACAATAATGCCTATATAGGGTATAAAAATAATCCAAATATTATGGATTATATGTTTTTTGATTTACAGGACCACGACTATGAATTATATTACATCATAACTATTGATCTCACTATTGATAAAATGATTATAGAGATTCTAGACACTCCGGCACGTGTTCGTCAATTAGGTGGTTTAAAACAAAAACAAATAATTGAGTGCCCGATTCCAAAATTCAATTTTCTAAATATTAGTCTACTCACACAGAAAATTAGACTTTACTCATCAATATATTGACCCACGATCGGAACATGGCGCGACATACAAAAATTCTTTTAGAAAATTTGATTGAAGCGGAACGCAGGTACCTGATAGAGTCGGGATGGGAAGTTGAGGGAAACTTGTGGAAAAATAAAAAAGGTTTAGTTTTCCAGCATTCAGTTGTAGTTCTGGTACAACGGTGAATCCCAAAGGAGTATGAGATGCGCAACAATCACCTTATTTATGCACTCGCGTGGGGGGCTGTAGGTTTCTGGATGTACCTGGAAGGGCAGGGCGCCCCGTCGATTATCTGCGTCGTCACAGCAGGTTTCTACCTGTTACTGGTCCTCTGGCCTGGAAGAACGCCTCGTCGGGAGTGACGTACTCCCTGTTTTCGCGGAAGGGTTGCCCGGGTCTTGAAGGACGTACATAGAACAAGATCAAAAACGATGAATGTTTCGAGACCTGCTGTGGATCTGTTTCTAACGATAATGTTACGTGCAGCTAACCAAGTCCTGCCATCTGCCCGAGTCTACTACTCTGTTGAATTGCGACAAAATACATTCAATATCATGGTTAATGCCGAGGAAGAATTAGCCAACCAAATCGTAACGACAAAGATTGCAGAAGCCCAGGGCGCCTCCCTGGAAGAAGCTGTTAAATTTCTCTTTCAAAGATTCGAAGACTGGAAAAAGTTTCAGAAAGTTACTGAATCGTCAAACTGATTCAGATTAGATTCCATCGGAATCTGCCATAGAAGAGAGTAACCCAAAAGATACGAGCTATGAACAAGGCAGCCCGCACCACTGACGTCACGGTAAAGTTTTTGTCATTTATCATTCATTTCCCGAAGATACAGTCACGGCATTGTTACGGATGCGGCACGCTCCATCTATATCCGTTTAAACATTGTTATGTTTGTTTTAAAAACGCAACTACTAAATTAGTTAATAATCATTTACGTATATCTGGAAACGCACAAGCTAAAGATTGCGATATTCCCGTATACGATCTTGTAATTCAAGCAGCTCTTTTCAATGGCGAGATTCGATACAGGCTTCTCGTGAAGATGAAGGATAGGGCTTTGATATTACTTCACGTAAAGATGAAGGATGGGGCTTTGATATTACTTCACGTAGAGACTTAATAATTGGCGTATTAAAAGAAATGTTTTCAGATATGAATTACAAAATGTCCAGAACAATGCCGCAACAACGTGAGTAATTAGTTATGGCTGAAGAAGAAAAACCATATCTTGTTTTTAACTATTGTAAGGATAAATGTTTAAAAACTGAATGCAAAGAATGTGGTTATTTTTGGGGTCCCGGACATCCTTTTCCCGGAACCAGACCTTATTGGATATCAAGCTTTAAGTCAATAAATACGCGCGACGTGGAGCCGCAGTGATGAGCGATAACGTTGAGATGGTCGAGGGGCTCGCGGGCGGCGGCGCGTTCGTGTTCGGTGGGCGTCATCGCCCGAGTGCAGCGTTCGGAGATGGGTCCGTTCATGGCCGGTGGGGTGGCGTCAAATGATTCAGAAAAATCTTCTTCAAGAAGGCATCGCAGCTAAAATAAAAGGCTGTAGTGATGCTAAGCTTCCACATACCATGACTGCCAAAATTATTACAGATTATGTAATAATCTTTCTTAAAGAACATCTGCAAGAACAAGAACGGGTTAATTGGGATCATGACGAGCCCGATACTGTTTCTCAGAGTCCAGAGGCAATTCGAAAACGAGATTCTTTTGTTTAAAGGAATATCATGAAAATCTACAAAGTGGTTATTGAGATCGGATTCGATCTTTCTGTTCCGGAGTCCAAAATTAAAGAAAGTATCATTCAAGCTGTCTATGAGGATATTCCTGAGGTGAAATTGTTTCGCCTGGATGAATTTAAACCGATCAATACCGCTTCAGGTCAGTATAGATTGGCCGTTGATGAGGCCGAAAGACTTAATCTTAACGACCAGAATCTAAAGAATAAAAATTCTTAGAAGGTGGTGGTAGCTGTTGTTGTTGTTTCGCATTTTAGTTAAATAAAGGATAATCATGCCTAACTGGACGGATGACGAGGGATACAATTGGTTTGGTAAACTTGAATGTAAGCGTTGTTTAGTACGATTCGATCATGACAAGAATGGAGAGATTCCGGCACATGATTGCATCGGAGGTCGGTATTGTTCTGTTTCGATTGGCGCTGAACATCATCTTCCAAAGAAGTTAAGCTCTTTGGCGCGATATAAAAAGTTATTCTAACGTAAAGAATTATAAATAAATGGAATCCTCTGCATTATTGGAAGAAATTAAAAAATTTTTATTATACTTAAATAAGTCTTCGTTAGAAGATGGCAGTTTCGCATTTGAGTGGTATGATACGCATCAAGATGCAGCGCAATTATCTTTAAATAAAGACGGTTCAATAATTATTCTTTCTTGGAAAGAATCATGCCATAATGGATCTTACAATTACGAAAAAAAATACATAGACATACTTATTGCTAAAGAAAATTACGATAAAATAATATCAAAACTACATAGTTGGATTCTAATAAGAGTTAGGGAAAAGGCTAAAGTAGAAATATCGGAACTGAAAAGAAAACAGCAAGAACTAGAATTACTTAGTTATATTGACAAAGTAATATTGAATAAAGAATATTAATAATATGAATAGACGTCTACGAAAAAAAACTTAAGGTAGGTGAATTTACCCAATATGGATTCACAGTTACGTTTCATAGGCCAGGGCGTCACCCTGGCCGAACGGCTTTATTATAATAACTTATTAGAACGATCCAAAGAATTCAATCTGTGTCATTTAGTTTTATCTGAAACTAAGATAGAAATCAAATTAAATCTGGATCAATGTATTGCGTGGGAGCTTCAAAGGTGGGAAGAAGCGACCCTGCATAACATTGTTCCGAATGATATTAAAAAGTTGATAAAAACAACTTGAATTAGATTCTTTTCTAAAGAAAATTTGACGACATGATGGGTCCGTGTGCTCATCATGGCGATGCTTTCGGCCATATTCAGTGTTTTGGCGATGTACGGTTTAGTATTTCTCTTTAAAAGGAGCGATATTATGAATCCAGTACGAGAAGCACTGACTCATGATAATGTATTTTTCTATAAATTATTCAATTGTGCATTCTGCATGGGATTTCATGCAGGTTATATTGTTTATTTTCTACATACGTATAACTTCAGCATACGAGACATGCTGTATTTTGCATTGACTGGTGCTACGGCGAGCCTATTTTTCGATAATTATTACGAAAGATCTAATACTATCGCGGTTTAGTTTGACGACCTGGATCGTACCACTGCTACTCCGATTAGCCGATGATTCTTTCTAAAGAAGAAATGGAGAAAATGTCTCCGGATCTTTTAAAGAGCTACATATCAACAGCGCTGTATGCTCTCACGGCGGCATTTCATAGAATTGAAAATATTAACCCTGGTCTACAAATAGACGTCATGGGTATCGTTAATGGTTTTTTGGCTCTGGAAGAGCGAGTCAGAAGACTAGAAGAAACAGGAATCGTGGAACGGTATGAGCACGCGAAAGCACTTAAGTGAACAAGTACTTTGAATGTAAATGTGAGCACCCTGCACATACCATTAGGTTTACTACAGAATACGGAAAAAACTCGCAGTCCTGTGAAGTCATCGTCACGACTCATCTTTCCAAAGAACCGGTCTTCTGGAAGAGACTCGTAACAGCTTTTAAATACCTATTTTGTCTCAAGACTAGTTTTTATTGTTTTGATGAAACGATCTTGTCACCTGAACAGGTCGAGAGTCTTGATATATTATTTAATGAGTTTTTAGACCGCGTCTCTGCAATTGAGAATCAAAAAGATAGAGATATGGACCCGGGACCGCAGGCTCAACCGCACTAAAATGAAACCAGATCTATCAAGGCTTGACGCTAGTGACTGGCAAAAAGTACTTAAATATAGAAACCTTTTACAAGCTCTACCGGGACAAAGCGTACTTGTTGACTTTGAAATAGAAGAAATTGAAGATATCATTTCATTGAGTGAAGGGACGCCAGGTAAAGAGAACTGGCTATTGATTCTTCGTCTTCAATTTAATAGATTTGCTGCGGTTTTTGCAGGATACTCAATCGCTATTTCTCAAATTCCATGGGAAGATCAGTGGGGAGGTTGCATTGTTTCGGAGGATCTTGAATCCGTTTTGGAATACGGACTGACTTCCGAAGAACGTTGGCGATTAAAGGTACCGTTGGTAATGGATCATGGAGGCGAAAACGATATTAAGAAGTTGATTAGAGATTATATTAAAGAAAACTTGACGATATGAGGACAGTGTTTGTCTTCGGATCTTTTGAATAGTTATGTGGCAATGGGCGAATTTACTAAACCTATAAAGTAATTAAAAAATTGATCAGAACCTTTCGTTTCCCACTCCACCCTACGTCAGCTCAAGAATTAGAGATTTTATCGAGAATCTGAAAAACTTCTAGCTCGGCGTCAGCGAAAACTTGCCAAAAAGAAAAAACGTTCAAAATCCCGCCTCAAGGCGCGGAAACTTGTTGCCAAGACACATGAAAAGATAAGAAATCAACGTTTAGATCATGCAAGAAAATTAGCGAAAGGATTGTATCAGAAGTATGATGTAAGTAGCGCATGAAGATTTGACTATAAAAAATATGGTTAAGTCTAGGCTTGCTAAATCTATTAATGATGCTGGATGGGGAATATTCATCAGATGTCTAACTATCAAAGCGGAAGAAGCTGGAAAGTGAGCTGTACCGGTGAACCCTAGAGGAACCAGCCAGAGATGTTCTGGATGTAACCAGATAACTAAGAAGAAGTTATCTGAGAGAATACATAAGTGTAATAGTTGTGGTCTTGTATTGGGTAGGGATCACAATGCAGCAATTAACATTAATTCGCTCGGCTGGAGCGAGGTAACACGTTTAAGGTTGAAAGATCTTAAACTGGCCGAAATAAAATGAAGTCTGACAGATCAGGCTTTATGTGTAAAGCCGATAAATCTGATTTCTCAGTGCGTTTATGTGGGATGGAACCTCATCCGATATTCGAAATCATTACAACAAATATAGATAAATTTATTGCCTGGTTATTGAATCCTGTTTTGGGTGACATTATATCGGTTGGATTTAGAGAACATTTGTTTTATTTTTCGTGCTATGAAGAACGAAGGCAGTTTGCCCAAGGATTTCACGTATCCAATCAGTTGCTGACGTTTGACGTTGAGTCTTTGAGAGACCAAGTCAAACAACTGGAAGAAGCTTTAGAGTTTGCGTCTCAGGAATTTCCAGAATCTCCAACAAGGTTCGCAACAGAAGAAGAGATCGAATCTCCGAAGAAGCCAATTTCTACGAATGCTTTTTATGGGAATAAAGAGAAGAGAACAGATTCTGCTATTAGGTTAAAAGTCAGCACGCCTGGCTCAATCATGCCCTTTTCTGAAAAGAAACATGCGAGACAATAACAGTCATGGATGATAAAAAATCAGACGGTCTTTTTTATAAAGTAAAAAAAGTTTTTGTCTGTCAGACTGGAATGCCTGGAAAAGTTAAAAAAGATTTTTTCGATTGTAATGAATATCTTTCTCCTGGAAATGATACTTACGTAGACTGGATCGTTCAGGATCAGGAAAAGAATAACGTTGAAGAAAGAAAGTTAGTTGATGATTGGCTCATAGCTAATGGCGCCGTAAGTGGGGAAATCGTTATAATCAAGCATTGGTGGTAACGGTCTTTTTCATTATGAAGAAAACGGGATTCTGGACAGGGTTAGAAAGTTTGGAAAATCTAGATCCGTCGCTCCATGTTGATCATTCTTGGAATCTTGGTGAAAGAATTCAAGTGATCAAATATCTACGTGCTGGGTATCCTACTGTCGTCGGAACGGATTTTGTAATTTGCCTGATGGGATGTAAAAGCAAGCTTGGTATGGATAACGGAGAATTAACAGATGGAAAATGGACATGGCCGGTGCATCTGATCCATTATTTGGAATGTCATTCTGTAAAACCTCCGGAAGATTTTCTAGAACATATCCGTTCCAACGAATATAGTATTCCGTTTAACCAAAAATATATGGAGTGATTATGC
>Ga0163144_10012189_pt1 | contig 18093 bp, 16 predicted proteins | sample OliLak19BULKMAT1_FD_123175 | JGI IMG/M metagenome (GOLD analysis project Ga0163144, IMG submission 123175) | Freshwater microbial mat bacterial communities from Lake Vanda, McMurdo Dry Valleys, Antarctica - Oligotrophic Lake LV.19.BULKMAT1 | ecosystem: Environmental > Aquatic > Freshwater >... | reverse complement strand
GGTTGTTGACCGAGAAAGGGCCCTGCGGCGGTGACTGCTCCATTTCGTTTTCCCCGCTTCTTCGTGACCAGCCCGGCGCCCTGCCCCTATCTTCCCGGGCGGCTGGAACGCAAAGTGTTTACCGAATTAAACGGGCCGCACGCAACCGAACTCAACGATGCGCTCGGTCGTATTGGTTTTCGCCGGAGCCAGTCGGTGGCCTATCGCCCCAGTTGCGCAGGCTGTTCGGCCTGCGTTTCAGTTCGCGTGGTGGCCAATCAATTCTCGCCCAATGCGACTCAGCGAAAGGTCATCCGCCGACATGCTGATCTGGAAGTAACGGCGTGCAGACCATGGGCGACGCAGGAACAATTTGATCTGCTCCGTCGCTATCTCGCCGTTCGCCATCCCGGCGGCGGCATGGTCGATATGGATGAGCGCGATTATGCCGACATGGTCGAGCAAAGCCCTGTCAATTCCTATGTCATCGAATATCGCGAACCCACCAGCTTTGGCCGCAAGGGTCGCTTGGTCGGAGCATGCCTGACAGATCAGCAGGTCGATGGCCTTTCGATGATCTACAGCTTTTTTGATGCAGGCCATATTGAGCGGCCGGGCTTGGGCAATATGATTATCATGGATCATATCCAGCGGGTCCAGCAGATGGACCTCGACTATGTCTATCTTGGCTATTGGGTCAAAGGATCGGCGCGGATGTCCTATAAGATCCGATACCGCCCGATTGAAGTGTTGGGGCCGCATGGCTGGCATCTGATGGCCGAAAAGGACCCGGTCGTTCGTCGTACACCTGAGGTTGCGGGACAATCTGGCTGATCAATTGTCGGTCGTCAGCCGCTCGACACGGACATCGACATCCAGCTGTTCAACGCCGACGCCCAGCCGTGATCCGGCAACCGGTGCGGCGCTTGCGGCGTCAAGCCCGGTACTTACCCTGACATATTCTTCGGTCGCGCACAGGCCCGTGCTGGGATCAAAGGCGACCCAACCAAGCCCTGTGGCAAATGCCTCAGCCCAGCCATGCAGCGTCGGTTCGATGGCTTCGCTGGCCGCGAGCAGACGATAGCCCGTCACATATCGCGCCGGGGCGCCGATCATTCGGGCAGTAGCGACAAAGATGTGCGCAAGATCGCGGGCTGTAATTTTTTCCAGCACAAACGCCTCTGCTGCTGTTCGTCCAGCAACTGGCCGACCTGAACAAATCTCAAAACGCGCATTTACCGCACGGTTGAGCGATCGGAGCTGATCAAATTGGTTGAGCGTCGGCGCGTCGCCAGTCGCAAAATCAATCATCGCCTGGTCTGCCATCGTCAGCGCGGTAGACCGCAAAAAAAGCGCTGGCGGAAAAGTCTCGGCCACACTGTCCACAACGCCGTTAGCAGGTGTGGTCAAAACCTCCCCACGCACAGCGATTTCAATCCCGCTCAACGGCCCTTGCGCATATAACATCGTCACGAGATTGCCAAAACCATCGCGCGCAGATTTCAACCGTGCATCGCAATCAATATCGATTCGCCAGGCGGCAACGGTTTGATCATTGGTGTCGCTCGGTGTCATCCGCAGCATCTGCACCAGTCGCGCCTGTGGCGCGCTGAACCGGTAACGCGTACAATGATCGATCAGCAGCCGCATCAGAGGAAACGGAACTGCCGGGCTACGGCACCGCTCAACTCGCCATTTTCGGTATTGAAAGCTTGCAAATACTGATGCAGCCCAGATGCGATCACGTCTTTTGATCGCGTCTTCTGCATCTTGGTGTGACGCAATCGCGCCATCCGGTCCGCTTCGCCCTGAAGGCCTGTTCGCATCGCCAGCAGGCTCAAAATGTCGACGGTTTCCTCAACCGTTCCCGCCAGAGACCGGGGCATCTCGCTACGGCACAACAGCAGATCAATAACATTGGCAGGGGTAAGTCCATCGTTGTAGAGCCAGCGGTAAGCCGTCACCGCAGACACCGTTTGCAGAATCGTCGTCCACTGATCGCGATCAATCACCCCGCCCACGACCTCTCCCTCCGGCAGCAGCAAATGATACTTCACGTCGAGGAGCCGGGCGGTATTGTCGGCCCGCTCGATCAACTGGCCGAGCCGGATAAAGGCATTGGCCTGGTTGCGCAGCATCCGGTTGATCGCGCCCTCAAAACCCAGTGTTTCAAGTTTGATCCCCTCGACCAGATTCAGTGTCGCTGTGGTACTACCGGGGCTCAGCCGATTGCCAAAGACGAGCCATGCACGGTTGATCGAGGTCCATGCCTCACGCGTTAACGCAGTGCGCACCGCCTTTGCGTTCATTCGCGCGAAATCGAGGCATCGCATGATCGAGCCTGGATGGCTGGTCTCGAGTGTGAGAAACCGTGCAACATTGCCTTGGGTAACTGTCTGCCCCGTCGCGGCGAACGCCTCATCGGTCTCGCTGACCGCGAGCGCGCTCGCCCATGCGGCCTCGCCTGCCGGCCGCGGCGACAGTGCGTCCAGCCGGATTGTTGCCTCCACCAGGCGCGCCACAAAATCGGCACGCTCGACATAACGGCCAAGCCAGTAGAGTGAAGCTGCCGTGCGTGAGAGCATCAAAGGTCCCCCAATCGCTCGAGCCTAGCAATGAAGCGGTGACCGTTCATCATTGTTGGCTCTGGCTCTGGCTCTGGCTCTGGCTCTGGCGCTGGCTCTGGCTCTGGCTCTGCAGCGTCGGCGCTCCGCCATTGTCGGTAAGCACGATACTGTCCTTGGTGCCGCCGCCCTGACTCGAATTGACGACCAGCGACCCTTCTTTGAGCGCGACCCGCGTCAGCCCGCCCGGGACAACCTGCACCCCTTTGGAACCGGTGAGCACAAAGGGTCGGAAATCAACATGGCGCGGCGCAAGTCCGGCGGCGGTCAGCGTCGGCACCGTTGATAATGCCAGTGTCGGCTGGGCGATGTAACGCTGCGGCTCGGCGATAAGCGCTGCCCGAAACGTCTCAATCTCTAATGTCGTGGCGGTCGGGCCGACAAGCATACCATAACCGCCCGACCCATCGACGAGCTTGACGACGAGGTCCGGTAGATTGTGGAGCACATATTTCAGCGCCTGTGGCTCACGACAGCGCCAGGTTTCGACATTGGGCAGCTTTGCCTCGCCGCCCGAATAGAACCGGACGATTTCGGGCATATAGCTGTAGATCGCCTTGTCATCGGCAATCCCGTTGCCGGGCGCGTTGATGATCGCGACATTACCCGCTGCATAGGCCGCGATCAGCCCCGGCACCCCCAACATCGAATCAGCCCGGAACACCAGCGGGTCGAGATAATCATCATCGATCCGCCGGTAAATAACATCGACCCGGACAGGTCCCGAAATCGTCCGCATCCAGACAATATCGTCATCGACCACCAGGTCGGCGGCCTCGACCAGTTCGACCCCCATCGAATCTGCCAAAAAGCTGTGTTCGTAATAAGCGGAGTTAAAGTGGCCGGGCGTCAGGACAACACAGACAGGGTTTGCCCCGCAGCCATTGGGCGCGACTGAGCGCATCGTCTCAAGCAGCTTGTCTGGATAGCTATCCACAGCAGCGACGCGGAAGGCCCGGAACAATTCCGGGCATAGCCGGAGCATCGCCTCGCGATTTTCGAGCATATACGAAACCCCGGACGGCGTCCGGGCATTATCCTCAAGCACGAAAAACTCGTCGGGCCCGGTGCGGACGAGATCAATCCCGCAAATATGCGCCCAGACATCATGGGGCGGCCGCATGCCCGCGATTTCGGGGCGAAACTGAGCGTTGCCGAAAATAAGGTCTGGCGGCAGCACGCCTTCGGCGAGGATCTTGCGGTCTCCATAAATGTCGTTGAGGAACGCGTTTATCGCCTCGACCCGCTGGACCAACCCTTCGGATAACCGCGACCATTCGTTTGCCAGAAACACCCGCGGCACAATGTCGAACGGAATGATTCGTTCAGCGGCATCGGTGTCACCATAAACGGCAAATGTAATCCCAAGCTGGCGAAAAGTTGCCTCTGCCGATTGCTGGCGACGATGAAGCTCCTGGTTGGGCGTCACGGCGAGCCATTCGCCAAGCGCGGCTAGCTCGGTGCGCGCTGTCCTGTCAGCGCTGCGCCCCCAAATTTCATCGAACGCACACTCGGTACTCATTCAGAAGCCGTACCCCGCATGAAAACTTTGCAACATGCTGCATTGCTTCGTTGTCACGCACAAGGGGCGGTCGCTAATGCCAGCCGATTCTTGAGCTTCCGATGGCTTAGCCCATTGTCGGAATGATGAAGGCGTTACCACCATCAGGCGCGCCGTCGGGCCAGCGCTGGGTGATTGTTTTTATCTTGGTCCAGAATTTCACGCCTTCGGGACCATGCTGGTTGGTGTCACCAAACGCGCTGCGCTTCCAACCGCCAAAAGTGTGGTAGGCGACCGGCACCGGAATGGGCACGTTGATGCCGACCATCCCGACATTCACCCTGGCGGCAAATTCACGCGCGGCATGGCCATTTCGGGTAAAGATCGCGACGCCATTGCCATATTGGTGGCCGCTCGCCAGCCCCAGCGCATCCTCAAAATCCGCCGCGCGGACAATTTGCAGCACGGGGCCGAAAATCTCTTCCTTGTAGCTCTGCATCGTCGGCTTCACATGATCAAACAACGAGGGGCCAATGAAAAAGCCCTGCTCATGCCCCTGCAACGTGAAACCGCGGCCATCGACGACCAGCTCTGCACCTTCGTCAACGCCGGTCTGGATCCAGCCCTCCACCCGCGCACGATGCGCGGCGTTCACAACCGGGCCGTAATCCGCGTCCTTATCGGTCGAGACGCCAATCCGCAGCTTGGCGATGGCGGGCAGCAAGCTTTCCCGCAGAGCGTCTGCGGTTTTCTCTCCCACGGGCACGACGACAGGCAACGCCATGCACCGCTCCCCTGCCGAACCGAACGCAGCGCCCGAAAGCTCGGCAACGACCTGATCAAGATCGGCATCGGGCATAATAACCCCGTGGTTCTTGGCACCCCCCATCGCCTGAACGCGTTTGCCAGCCGCCACGCCCTGTCGATAAACATAATGCGCGATATCCGAAGATCCGACAAAGCTGACGGCTGCAATCGCCGGGTGATCAAGGATTGCGTCGACCATCTCCTTATCACCGTGGACGACCTGCAAAATGCCCGCAGGCGCGCCCGCTTCCTCCATCAGCTCGGCCAGTCGGACCGGGAGCGAGGGATCGCGCTCGGAAGGTTTCAGGATGAAGGCATTGCCGCACGCAATCGCGACGCCGAACATCCACATCGGGATCATCGCCGGAAAGTTGAACGGTGTAATCCCCGCCCCAATCCCCAGCGGCAGCCGCATTGAATACACGTCAATGCCGGGGCCAGCCCCTTGCGTATATTCGCCCTTCAAAAGATGCGGCACGCCACACGCAAACTCAATCACATCCAGCCCGCGCTGCACATCACCCTTCGCGTCGGCGACAACCTTGCCATGTTCGCACGAAAGCAGCATCGCGAGTTCATCGATATGCGCCTCCACCAGTCGCTTGAATTCGAACATGACGCGCGCGCGCCGTTGCGGGTTAGTGGCGGCCCAGCCGGGCTGCGCCTTTTGCGCAGCCGCAATCGCCACATTTAGCTCCGCCTGCCCGCCGAGCGTTACCCGCGCCTGCACCTGGCCGGTATTGGGATCAAACACATCGCCGAACCGCGTCGCGCCGCTGCCGTCATGGCCGACGATGTGATGATTGATGATGCGCATGACGCTCTCCTGGGGCGGATTTTGCGCACCCTTTGGCACAGGCAGGCACAGATGTCAGCGTCTGCAGACCTGTTGTTGATTGGATCAGTCGGCGCGGCCCGCAAAGCGCCAGGGCAATATTTCAGCGGCGTGGAAAGGCACCACTGGCCCCTCAGGCGTATCGACGCGGTCAATGACGGGAAAAGGTACGCGTTCGAGGCGGATGCGCGTCTCGTTCAGCGGCATGCGGTAAAATTGCGGGCCGTGGATCGAGGCAAACCCCTCCAGCCGATCCAGCGCATTGTCTTCTTCGAAGGTCAGCGCGTAACTCTCGATGGCATAGGGAGCGCTGAAAATGCCCGCGCAGCCGCAAGCCGATTCCTTCTCACCCACAAGATGCGGAGCGGAATCAGTGCCGAGGAAGAATTTTGGCGAGCCGGATGTCGCCGCGCGTCGCAGCTCAAGCCGGTGATTCTCACGCTTGGCGACGGGCAGGCAATAGGCGTGCGGGCGCATACCGCCGTCAAACATCGCATTGCGATTGATTCGCAGATGATGCGCGGTGATGGTGGCTGCAACATTGTCCCCCGCCCCCTCAACAAAGGCCACCGCGTCGGCTGTCGTAATATGTTCAAACACCGCCCGCAGCCCCGGAAAATCGGCCATTACTTTGGTAAAGATGCGTTCAATGAAAACCGCTTCCCGATCAAAAATGTCGATATCGTGATCCGTCACCTCGCCGTGCAGCAATAGCGGCATGCCGATCTTTTCCATCCGCTCAAGTGCAGGATAGATGTGCCTGATATCAGTCACGCCGTGATGCGCGTTGGTCGTCGCATGCGCCGGGTAAAGCTTGCACGCTGCCCAGGCACCGCTGGCAAAGCCGCGCTCGATTTCGTCGGGGTCCGCGTCGTCGGTGAGATAGCAGGTCATCAGCGGCGTGAAGACGGCACCGGGCGCGAGCGCTGCCATGATCCGGTCGCGATAAGCAGCCGCAGCAGCAGCAGTGGTCACTGGCGGAACGAGATTGGGCATGACAATCGCCCGACCAAATTGGCGCGCGGTATAGTCAACCACCCCGCGCAGCATCGCGCCATCGCGCAAGTGGACATGCCAGTCGTCGGGACGACGGAGGATAAGGCTCTTTGGGACGGTCATAAGCCACTCGTTTTAGTCAGGCAGACAACAAAGTCCACAGATCATGACAGATTGGCGCTGTTCCCAGAATCAGCTTCAGCATCAACATCGGCCTCGGCGTTGGCCTCCTGCGTCTGCGTAAAAATCTCCCACGCACCCAGGAATGCGGCTGCAATCACCGGGCCGACCACCAGCCCGTTAAAGCCAAATAACGCCAACCCGCCTAAGGTGGAGATGAGCACGATGTAATCGGGCATGCGCGTCTCGCGACCAACCAGGATCGGCCGGACGACATTATCGACGCTGCTGATGATGAAAAAACCGCAAAGCGCCAGCGTCACCCCCTGCCAGATCGCCCCGGTCGCGAGCAAGTAAATCGCCACCGGCACCCAGACGATGCCCGTGCCAATAGCGGGCAGTAGCGAAAACAGGCCCATCGTCACCCCCCACAAGGTGGCACCGCCGATGCCAAGGCTGAAAAAGATTATTCCGCCGATAAGCCCCTGCAGGATCGCAACGACAAGGCTGCCTTTCACGGTCGCCCGGATGACATCAGTAAATCTTTTCAGCACAGCACGACGATGATCATGCCGCAGCGGTATCGCGCGTTCGATCTGAGCCGCCATGACATACCCGTCGCGCAGCATGAAGAAGGTCAGATAGAGCATGACAGTCAGTGCGCCCAGAAAGCTGAGCGCGCCCTGGCCGATGCTGAACGCTTGCGCCGCCAGCGTGCGGAAGCTGCTCGCCAGCCCAGCGCTCACCTGAGCGCGGACAGCCGCAAGGTCAGTCAGGCCCGCCCTGACCAGCTGATCATGCGCCCAGGACGGCAGACGCGCATTAATCGTTATGAACCATTTGTCGAAATTGATCGATCCGCTTTGGAACTGCGCATACACACCCGATGCCTGCTGCAGTAACACAGCCGTCAGGATGATCGCTGGAATGATGACCAGCCCAAGAATGATGTTCAACGTCAGCAGTGCGGCAAGGCTGCGGCGTCCCCCCAACAACTCTGTGACCTTATTGTTTAGCGGGGTGAACATGATCGAGATAACCACGGCCCACACAATCGCCCCAAAAAAAGGCTCGACGACCCGCGCAAACCCCAATGACGCAACAAGCACCAGCGCAATCAGAAAGCCGGTCTGCATCGGGCTACCCCGTTCTGGTCTGGTTGGCGGTGGAGGCTTGGTTGACATGGTGTTTGGCTCGGTTAGCGCGCGGACAAAATCCTTGATCCACGGATTGAGGTATCGGGGCAAGTGCCTTGCACAATGCCCCGCTGCATGGAAGACAGTGATCGCAATTGCGAGACGAGAAAGCTGATGGATCGTGCCAAGATACGGGGTCAAGGACCGTTCGCGCTGATGTTGATGCTGATGTTGATGCTGACCGCGACCGCGACCGCGACGCCAGCGCAGGATGCGCAACAACGGATCGAATGGAACCAGCCTTTCGCGCCGTTCTGTATCATCGGCAACATCTATTATGTCGGCACCAGGGGCTTGTCGGCGTTTCTGATCACGGGTCCCAAGGGGCATATCCTCATCGACGCGGGCCTGCCCGAAAGCGCGCCGTTGATTGCCGACAACATCCGACGCGCCGGATTTCGCTTGGCGGATATCAAATATCTGCTGATCAACCACACCCATTTCGATCATGCCGGCGGGCTTGCCGAATTGAAGCGGCTGACCGGTGCCAAGCTGATCGCAAGCGCGGGGGAAGTCCCTGATCTCATCGCGGGTCGCACCGTCGGCAGGCCAACGCTCGCCTCCTTCCCCGCTGTGCAGCCAGATCGGATCGTGCGCGACGGTGAGACGATTGTCCTTGGGTCCATTCGGGTGAGGGTCTGGGTTACACCGGGACATACGCAAGGGGGCGTGACCATTTCAACCGTAGCGGGGGGCAAGAAAGTGCTGTTTGTGACCAGCCTGACGGTCGCGGGACAGCGGTTGATTGGGGACCCCGACTATCCAACAGCGGCTGATGATTTCACAAAAAGTTTCAAGAAGTTACGCGCGATGAAAGCAGATGTTTTTCTGAACTTTCACCCCGAATTTTTCGACATGGAGGGCAGACGCGCGCGACAGCTGGCAGGTGACAACAACGCGTTTGTCGATTCAGCTGAACTCGGCCGTCAACTCAATACCGCCGAGCGTGATTTCACCGAGGAAAAACTCCGGCAAATGCGCAACATCGGCCCACGCTGATCGTCGTAAAAACAAAAAAGCCCGCCGGGTTCAACAACCAGGGCGAGCTTTTAATGGTGGGCGTGGCAAGGATTGAACTTGCGACCCCTGCGATGTCAACACAGTGCTCTACCACTGAGCTACACGCCCACGGAAGCGCGCCATTAGCCGGGGAGCGGGGGCGGTGCAAGCGTTGATGCATGGCGACCGGCTGATTTGATCGTCATTCCAGCGCAAGCGGGAATCCGGCTGGTTCGGCTTTAGGAGCAGGCGGGACATGGATTTGCGCCGCTGCGGCAATGACGTAGCGCAAATGGAAGCGCGGCTTGGCAGGGCCTCTCGTTTCGCTTAGCCCGGCTGTGATCATCGCGGGGGCTTTCCATTCAGCAATGCCGACACACACCGCCTTTATTGCCTCTGAGCATCCGCACCGCCGGTTCAACCCGCTGACCGGTCGGCATGTGCTCGTTTCGCCACATCGCGCGCAACGGCCATGGCAAGGGGCGGAGGATAGCCCCGACATCGCCGCGAGGATGGCGCATGATCCGGCCTGTTATCTTTGCCCGGGCAATCAGCGCGCGAATGGCATGACCAACCCCGCCTATCCGGGCGTGTTCGTTTTCGACAATGATTTTGCAGCGCTTCAAGCAGATACGCCCGCCCCGCCTGTCGTCAACGATCCGTTATTTACCGCTGAGCCCGCGCAAGGGACCAGCCGGGTCATCTGTTTCTCGCCCGATCACACCGCGACCCTGCCTGAGCTTTCGCCCGAAGCGATGCGCGCGGTGGTTGACGCCTGGTGTACGCAATCGGCCGAGCTTGGCGCGTCCTATCCCTCGGTCCAGATTTTCGAGAATAAGGGCGCGATGATGGGCTGTTCCAACCCGCATCCGCACGCGCAGGTTTGGGCCACCAGTTTTATCCCCGATGAACTGGCGATCGAGGACGAGCGGCAGCGCAGCTATTTTGAGCGGACCGGGCGCGCGATGCTCGCCGATGTCGCCGCGCGTGAGGGCGATGGGGAGCGGGTCGTGGTCAGCAATGACCATTGGCTGGCGATCGTCCCCTATTGGGCAAGCTGGCCGTTTGAAACCTTGCTGCTACCGCGTTTCCCGGTCGCACGCCTGCCCGAACTCAGCGGAATCGCGCGCGCTGCGCTTGCTGAGATCGTGCAAGCCCTGACGGTGCGCTACGATAATCTGTTCGCCTGCTCCTTTCCCTACTCGATGGGCTGGCATGGCGCACCCTTTGGGCAGGATGCGAGCGGTTGGCAGTTGCACGCGCATTTTTATCCGCCGCTGCTGCGATCAGCCTCGGTTCGCAAATTCATGGTTGGCTTTGAAATGCTCGCCGAGGCGCAGCGCGATCTGACGCCTGAACAAGCCGCAGCGCGCCTGCGCACCGCGTCTCCTGTCCACTATTGCCAGCAGCCATGACCAACGCCGACCGTGCCCGTGCCGCCTATGTTGCGGCTTATGGCACCGCGCCTGATCTGCTTATGCGCGCGCCGGGCCGGGTCAACCTGATCGGCGAGCATACCGATTATAATGACGGCTTTGTGCTGCCCTGCGCGATTGACCGCGACACAGTGGTCGCAGCGGGGCGCACAAACGACGGCATGCTCGATGTGGTCGCCGCTGATTTTGGTGGCGCGGTTGATGTTTCGTCGCTGTCCGCCGGGTTTAGCCCATCGCCAAGTGGCTGGGCGGATTATCCGCGCGCGGTGGCAGCGGTGCTGATCGAGCAAGGGCTGAGCCTGCCGGGGGCGCGGCTCGCGATGGCTGGTGATGTGCCGCTCGGATCGGGCCTGTCATCCTCGGCATCGGTTGAGGTCGCGGTGGGATCAGCGCTTGCGGCGCTGGGCGGGCTGAAGATCGCCCCTGCACAGCTTGCGTTGCTCGCACAGCGCGCGGAAAATGTTCATGTCGGCTGTAATTGCGGGATCATGGACCAATTAATCTCGGCATGCGGGCAGGCAAACCACGCGCTGTTGATTGATTGCCGCAGTCTGGTCTGCCGCCCCGTCCCCATCCCTGACAGCGTTGCGATCGTTATCGCTCATTGCGGCATCGTCCACGCCAATAATGACGGTGCCTATAATGAACGCCGTCGCGAGTGCGAGGAAGCAGCGAGGCATTACGGCGTGACGGCGCTGCGCGATCTTTCGCCCCAGGCGCTTAAGGCGGGCAAGCCGGGGCTGGCCGAAACAAGCTATCGCCGCGCGCGCCATGTCGTAACCGAAAATGCGCGCACGCTTGCGGCGGCAGACGCATTGGTCGCGGGCGATCTTGGCCGGATGGGGCGGCTGATGGCGCAATCGCATGCGTCGATGCGCGATGATTTTGAGATTACCCTGCCCGCAATCGACGGACTGGTGGCGATCATGCAGGCAGCAATCGGGGACCTGGGCGGCGCGCGCATGACCGGCGGCGGCTTTGGCGGGTGCGTCGTCGGGCTAATGCCGGGCGATCGCGTGGCAGCGGTGCGGGCGGCGATTGAGGCTGGCTACACGACCCCCGATGGGAAAGCAGCCGCCGTGTTTGTGTGCAAGGCAAGCGGAGGCGCGCGGGCGGTGGAATAGCCCCACGCACAACCGTCTCCCCAAACTTGATCCGGGGTCCCGCCACCTACCCGAACGCCGCGCGAAAAATCAGCGAAACCCCGGCTCAAGGCCGGGACGACGAGCGTGAGCGAGATCGCGGGAAGTGCGGGGCCTTGGCCTCGTAAATCTGCCTGGCCGCGACAGACTCAGAAAGTGACATCCCGACCGAAAAAGCTGCGGCTCGAAAGCTGCCCTTCCCGGAGCAGGCGGTTTTCGGCTCATGGCCAATTTTGGATGGGCTGCTCTCAAGCGAATATGGGAACCGGCCTTGCTGGCTATTCGGCTGCAGGCAAGTCCACCATGCCAGCCTCAAAATCGGGGTCGTTGGCGATATCATCCCATTCGAGCTTACGATGATTGACGAGCATTGTACGGATGGTCAGCGGTGAAACCGAGAACCGCTCTGCTACTTCTTCCTGTTGCTCGTCTGAATAATCGCCTTGCATCATGTCCTCGACCGCCTCGAATGGGCTGAGCAATTCGGCAGCGAAAGAGCGCTGCAGCTTTTGGCGGTAGGTCGCAGCGTGGGTGGCCGGGATGAGCGGACCCGAATGGCCACTAGCAACGACATCACCGACCAGGCGGGCGAGGTCGAACCTCCGGCCCGTCTCCCAGCGTGAGCGCAGCACGATGTTGGCGTGCGCTGGATCGTCTCGGAACGAGAAGGATAGAGGTGGGCGCCCGGCCGGAACGAGCACATCGGGGGAGACAGCGATCAGCTCAACCAGGTGTTGATTAGACAGTGGCTCATTGTGATTGCCGATCTGATGGCGCACGGAGCGCGCGGCGCGCTGGCCGACCAGCCAGGCCGGCGTATCTCCTCGCGCAGTTACGACGCGATCGTTGAGCCGAATGGCGTTACGCAGGTCGGTTGGCGTACCCAACTGATGCGCGAGATCGATCAACTCAGCGGCAGCCAACATCGGTCCACCCTTGGCGATTTCCGCGGCAAGTTCGTGTGCGCCCTCGACGCCGATCCGTGCCTCGTCGTCGAGCAACCGGCGGACCAAATCTTCAGGTCCCTCGTCCGCGTCGTGCCCAAGCATCGCCTCGAGCCGACGGTAGCGGCTGAGCTCGCCGTCGCGCCGTTCCAGTTCAAGATCCGACCAGATACGGTGAAGATTGGTATCGCGCAGGCCCTCCGCGTCCAATTGCCCCAACACCTGCTCGATGAAACGCCCAACCCCGCCCTCGAATTCGGCGGCAGAAATCGCGCCAACATATTCGTTGATATAGCGGACGGCGAAGTCGTCCGCCGGATTGCTTGGCCGTGCCGAGACCGTGACGCGTTCACCGTCGGGAAAAATGGTGAGGTTCGGCCAGACATAGCCCTCGCCGATCGTCGCCATTGCATGCGCAAAACGCCACCCGTGCCCGCGCCCGCTGGGCTCCCAGCGAAGACGCCACCAGTTCCAAGCCAACCACTCGGCGAGCGGATAGGCCGAAAGCAGCGAAGCCTTGCGCACTCGGCCGACGAACGGGTCATGGCCTTCGCTGAGCAGCACTCCGTTCAAAGCGATGCGCACCTGTGCGAAGCATGCCACTTCTTCCGGCGAGCCCTCGTTCAAGGCTTCCCAATCGGCGGTTAATTCAAACATATCAGCGAAGCGCCCACTCGCCCAGCACGACCGCGCTCATGTCGTCATCGGGATACAGCGGATATCCATGATAGCCGCCATTGCCAATTTTCGATTCATAGGGAACGCCCTGGGCATCGACGCTCCAAACGTATTTCGGCACACCATCGGCATCAGGCTGACTGATCATGCCTTTGAGGACACCCGCAGTCAGCAGTTCCTTTGCTTCTGCCAACAATAATTGACGCCGGGCGTCGCAAACCGATTTCCACGGTCGCGGATTGCTCGGAGGATGAAAACGGTAATCGCCGGGTTGGCGCTTGTGATTGGCGCTGCCCACATAGACCAAGCGCGCGGCAAGATCTTCGAGTGCACCGTCGGCAATCGCAATCGCAGCCATGATACGCCGCTTCGGATTGTTGCCTTGCCGTGCCACTTTTTATCTTTCTCCGTCGCTATCGCCCCTACCATCAGCAAGGCTGAATTGCGAATAATACATACAATGTGCCGGGTGCGCGACCGGTGTGACGGGCCGGCTTCTCCACACGCACACCTGAACGTCAGTTATCGGTATTGGGTGTTGGACGGCTAAACGACGACTGTAAGGCGCAAAGGGGCCGGTGACCGTCACGCCGCTGAATGGCAGCTTTGACTATAAACGTTCCCGAAAGCAGCCCGCGCGCTTCCCACCAATCAACGCCATTCGCCTCCCATGGGTTCACCACCCGGGCGATCGCCGCTTTATTGCCGCCCAAAATTCTCCAGCTCAAACATCCGGTCAACTTCAAGCACCAGATCGCGCAGGTGGAAGGGTTTTGACAGCACGCGGGCTTGCGGCATTGCCTTGCCCGCTTTGAGTGTCACGGCGGCAAAACCGGTGATGAACATCACGCGCAGATCGGGGCACATTTCGCTGGCCTTTTGCGCCAGCTCAATCCCGTCCATTTCGGGCATCACGATATCTGTCAACAACAGATCAAACGTTTCAGTCTGAAGCAGTGGGATCGCGGCGGTCCCGCGATCAACCGCGCTGACGGCATAGCCGGATCGCTCCAGCGCCCGCGTCAGATATTCGCGCATGACGCGATCGTCTTCGGCAAGCAAAATCCTGATCATCTCGTGTCATGCTCCGGTTGATCGGCCCCTTCTATGCGCCAACCACTTAACATTTTCCAGCCAAAGCAAAGATTGCGGCCTGGCGCTGTGCCGCATAAGCTGTGGCCGCGATGCTATTACCCGCTTTGTCCTTTGTTCAACACGGCGCAGAACAGCCCGTCAGCCCAATCGTGCTATCAGTGCCCCATGCCGGGCGAAACTATCCCGCTGCGTTGCTGGCCGCCATTCGTGTGCCGATCGACGCATTGATGATACTTGAGGACCGGCACGTCGATACGCTTGCGCTCGCGGCCCGCACGAATGAGATATTGCTTGTCCAGCAAGCGGCGCGGGCCTGGATCGACCTCAATCGTGCCGAGCATGAACGCGATCCCAAGCGTGATGCCGGTGCCGCGCCGACGGGCCAGCATGGCGGCTCGGCAAAACTGCGCAGCGGGCTTGGGCTTGTGCCAAGCCGGATCGCTGGCGCTGGCGAGATTTGGCAGAACCGACTGAGCGCAGCAGATGTGACCGAACGGATCGCGGTGGTTCACCGTCCTTATCACCGCGCTATTGGTGCGGCACTGGCCGCAGCGCGGGCGCGTTTTGGCGTTGCAGTGCTGCTCGATATTCATTCGATGCCGCCGCTCGATCCGCAGGGAAACGCACCTAAGATTGTGATCGGCGACCGGTTCGGGCGCAGCTCCTCCAGCCGTTTTGTGATGAGACTGGAGGCAGAGGCGGAAGCTACCGGAATTAGCCACGCCCTGAACGCGCCCTATGCCGGGGGGCATATCCTGGACCGGCACGCAAGCCCGGCGCGCGGCATTCATGCAATCCAGCTTGAATTTGATCGCAGCCTTTACCTCGATCCCCGGCTCGATTTGCCGGGAGCAGGGATGCACCGCACAGCCGGTTTGCTGCGTCGGATGATTGCCGCGCTTGTTGATGAGGCGCTTGCAGGCCAGCAAATGCTTGCAGCTGAGTAAAAAACCACCCCGTGCAGATCACGGGGTGGCTTAGGTTCAGGGAGATGGCGCGTCTGAATGCGCGCCGCGCGGGCCACGAAGGGGGGGACGTAACACCGCGCCATTCAAATATAGGGGGCGCGTGACGGGGGTTCAAGCAATGCGATTTGCAGCCACTTGATCCCCCTTCGTCAACCGGCCAAATCAGCAGTTCAAATCACCAATTCAGGCACCGGCATCAGGCCGCGATCAACCTGTCGCTGAAAAATTTCGCGCATGAGCGCTAGCGAGAAAAGATGCGCGTAAATCAGCGGCAGCATACCCGATTTGGCCATCTTGCGCAGCGCGTCGCCGCGCGATTCGAGCAGCTTTTCTTCATTGACCATCTGGAAGCCGCGATAGACGAAGGGCTGCGCGGCACCATCGGGCTGAATCGAGATTTCGCCGTCCATCAACAAGCCGGTTTCGGCCAGTTCGCGCATGAAATTGGCGGTCCGGGCTCCGGCCTGTTCAAACATCTCGTTAAAGGAGAGCACGTTCTTGGTAAGCTCGCTCGGCTGCCCCTCAACGAACAACGGCTCGCCGTCGTCAAAAGCCCCGATCGCCTCGGCCGAGGGATCAAAACACAGTGACAATTCTTCTGACGTCGGTGTCAGGCGGGCGAGCATATAAGGGTAGCGGCGGATGTAAGCTGGCACGTACATGCTGGTATCAACCAACTTGCCGTCACTATCGATAAAAACATTGACGCCCTCATTCAGGCCCATGAGCGCGATCGGAATCGCATCTGGACCTATCGAAAACACGATCGGCATGAAGCGCTGGGCAAGCGCAAATTCGTCAACCGTGACCGGAATTGCGTGATGACCGATCAAAAAGGGCGCGCGATCAAGCGTGCGTGCGCGGAAATTGGCATGGGTTTCGCTCGAAAGCGGTTCGAGCCCATTGTAAAAGAGCGGCAGGGATTGCGGCGCGCTGGCCATGAGTGTCTCCATCGATAGATTTCGGACCAAGAAGCCGTCCGTTTCGGCCTCTATGGTGCAGCGGGCGCGGGCGCAAGCGGAACAAGTTTGCCGGGGTTCATAATGTGGTGCGGGTCAAGACCCGATTTAATCCCACGCAACGCGGCAATCCGTGCCGGTGAGGAGAGCCGTTCAAGCTCACCAAGCTTCATCTGGCCAATTCCATGTTCGGCCGAAATCGACCCCCCAGCAGCTACGACCAGATCATTGACGAAGGGGGTAATTTGAGGAGCCTCATCGGCATACCAGCTTTTGGCATCCGCGTTGGTCGGCGCGCGGACATGAAAATGGACATTGCCATCGCCCAGATGGCCAAAGGCGCTCGCATGCGTACCCGCAAAGCGCGCCTCAACAGCGGCGGCACCGCGCGTCATGAAATCGGGCATAGCGTCAACCGGCACCGAGATATCATGCTGAACGGCAGGGCCGCTCGCGCGTTCAGCCTCCGAAATCGAATCGCGCAGCCGCCAGAAGGCGTCAGCCTGCGCTTCGCTTGCTGCAATAACGGCATCAGCAACCAGACCATCGCTCAACGCCGAGCCCAGCAAGCGTTCCAGTAACAGGCTCGGCGCTTCGGCAGCGGCATCGCTTGAGTCTGCCTCAATGAGGACATGCCAGGGATGCTTGCCCGCTATCGGCGACCGCGTATCGGGGATATGCGCCAGCACCCGACCAAGCAAAATCTGCGGCACGATCTCAAAACTCTCGACCGTATCCGTCGCTGTCTCAAGCCGCCGCAGTAACGCCAGTGCCACCTGTGGCGAATCGACCCCAACCCAGGCCACCGCGCGGGCGGCGATGGATGGCACCAGCCTCAGCGTCACAGCGGTGATAACACCGAGCGTCCCCTCCGCACCGACAAGTAGTTGGTTGAGATCATAACCGCGATTGTCTTTTTTAAGCGCAGCCAGGCCATCGTGCACCGATCCGTCGGGCAGCACAGCCTCAATCCCCGCAACCAGCGCGCGCATTGTCCCAAAGCGCAGCACTTGCGTGCCCCCGGCGTTGGTCGAGGCTAGTCCCCCAATCGTCGCACTTCCGCGCGCACCAAGCGTGAGCGGAAAGCGGCGACCCGCTGCTTCAACCGCACTCTGAAGATCGGCAAGGATCACGCCAGCCTCCGCAATGGCGAGGTTGGCGTCGGGATCGACTCGCCGCACTTGGTTCATTCGCCGCAGCGACAATATCAGCGCTGATCCGTTCGCAGGCGGTGTCGCGCCGCCGACCATTGAAGTATTACCGCCCTGCGGCACCAGGGGGATGGATGCGGCATTGGCCAGCCGCAGGATAGTCGCGACCCCCGCTGTGTCTGCGGGCGCGAGAATGGCGGCAGACTGGCCGTGGTAACGTCCGCGCCAATCGACCAGCCAGGGCGCGATATCGTGCGGGTCGGAAATGACTGACTTTGGGCCTAAAGCGCCACGGATGGCGGCAATCAATTTGGCTTGCGCAGGTATCATGATGGCCGCGCTACCATGAAGCCATTGCCCTGCCAATTCATCGACCGTTCAACCATTCAGTCTATCAGGGCTATCACGCATGATCGAATCGCTGTTGCCCCCCTCGTTTATTCTCCTGCTGGCGCTGCCCGGTGCCAGTGGCGCGGGTGCGCAGCGACCGACGATGATCCAATATGGCGAGATGACGATTCATCAGCGAATTCTCGTGAGGCTACCCCTGTTTCATGATGCCCCAGTGCCGGACACCCGGTTCACGCCCGTCAAGCCGACCGAGTGGCGCGAGAAAAAAGGGCCACGGTGCGTCGCGCTGAGCGCAATCAGCGGGGCAAGTTT
>Ga0163144_10012187_pt1 | contig 18094 bp, 17 predicted proteins | sample OliLak19BULKMAT1_FD_123175 | JGI IMG/M metagenome (GOLD analysis project Ga0163144, IMG submission 123175) | Freshwater microbial mat bacterial communities from Lake Vanda, McMurdo Dry Valleys, Antarctica - Oligotrophic Lake LV.19.BULKMAT1 | ecosystem: Environmental > Aquatic > Freshwater >... | reverse complement strand
CCCGGGCCGCGCGCCCAAGCGCCAGGCGCAGGCGGTAGGCCGCCAGCGGAAACATCCCCGCCATCAGGCCGAGCACATTGGCGGCAAGGTCTTCCAGCGACGCTTCGCGCCCGGTGAAAGTCTGCCCGAACTCTGTTGCGCCGCCGAGCAACAGCAGGACGAGAAAGATCCAGGCAACTCTCACCCTTGGAAAGGTGGCCGCCGCGAGCGGGCCGAGAAGGAAGAACACGCCGAAATGGCCGGCCTTGTCGTCCGTGTGGTCTGCAAACACGCCGAGATCCGTGCCGGGCGGGGCCAGCGCGAGGCCGCAGAAGAGGCCGAGCGCGGCAAGCAGGCCGAGCGCGCAGAGGATCTGGAAAATGCGGATCAAGGAAAGTTCGCTCTGGCTTGCTGCAGCTGCACATTGTATCGGTCATAAGTGGCGCCGCGGCAACCTCAGGATACCTGCGGGGAGAGATGCGCGCACCGTTTGCATGACGAAGATGCATCCGGGACAATCGGCAGCCGCCAGCACTTCGCGAGGGGACCATGACCAAGACCAAAACAGCCCTGATCACAGGCGTGACCGGGCAGGACGGCGCCTATCTCGCACGCCTGCTTCTCGACAAGGGCTACACCGTCCACGGCATCAAGCGACGGTCGTCGAGTTTTAATACGGGCCGGATCGAGGACATCTACCAGGATCCACACGTCGAGAGCCCCCGCTTTGTCCTCCACCACGGGGATATGACGGACGCGACGAACCTGATCCGCATTGTCCAGGAAACCCGGCCGGACGAGATCTACAACCTCGCCGCCCAGAGCCATGTCCATGTCAGCTTCGAAACGCCCGAATATACCGCCAACGCGGACGGCATAGGCACGCTGCGTCTCCTGGAGGCGATCCGCATCCTCGGCATGGAGAAGACCTGCCGGTTCTACCAGGCTTCGACATCCGAACTCTACGGCCTGGTCCGGCAAGTGCCGCAGTCGGAGACGACCCCGTTCTATCCGCGCTCGCCTTACGCGGCTGCCAAGCTCTATGCATACTGGATCGTGGTGAACTACCGCGAAGGCTATGGCATGCACGCCTCCAACGGCATCCTGTTCAATCATGAAAGCCCCTTGCGCGGCGAGACATTCGTCACGCGCAAGATCACGCGCGCCGCCGCAGCGATCAAACTGGGCCAGCAGGACAAGCTCTACCTCGGCAATCTCGACGCCCAGCGCGACTGGGGACATGCGCGGGAATATGTCGAAGGCATGTGGATGATGCTGCAGCAGGATGTGGCCGATGACTATGTGCTCGCGACAGGCCAGACCACCCATGTCCGCACCTTTGTCCAATGGGCGTTCGAGGATGCGGGTATCGACCTTGACTGGCGCGGGAGCGGGGTCGAGGAAAAGGGCTATTGCCGGAAGTCGGGAAAATGCCTGGTCGAGGTGGACCCGCGCTATTTCCGTCCGACAGAGGTGGAGCTGCTGCTGGGCAATCCGGCCAAGGCGCACGAGAAGCTTGGCTGGCATCACAAGACATCGGTCCGCGAACTGGCCAGGGAAATGGTCCTCGCGGACATCGCGGCCCTGCAGGGTCCCAGGCGTTCACAGGAGACCTGACATGTACGATCTCAAGGGCAGCAAGATTTTCGTGGTTGGCCATCGCGGCATGGTGGGCAGCGCCGTTGTGCGGCGCCTTCAGCGAGAGGACTGCGAGATTGTCACGGCCGGTCGCGACCGTCTCGATCTCGTGCGCCAGGAACAGGTCGAAAGGTTCATGATGGACGCGCGGCCGGACATCATCGTGATGGCCGCGGCAAAGGTCGGCGGCATACTGGCCAACATGACCTATCCCGCGGAATTCCTCTACAATAACCTGATGATCGAGGCTAACATCACCGCGGCCGCACACGCCGCGGATGTGCCCCGCATGCTCTTCCTGGGCTCGTCCTGCATCTATCCCAAGCTGGCGGAGCTGCCGATCCGCGAAGACTCGCTGCTGACCGGGCCGCTCGAGCCCACCAACGAATGGTACGCTGTTGCCAAGATCGCCGGGATCAAGCTGGCAGAAGCCTACCGGCGTCAGTACGGCAGGGACTATATTTCGGCCATGCCGACGAACCTCTACGGGCAGGGCGACAATTTCGACCTCAGCACAAGCCATGTCGTTCCAGCCATCATCCGCAAGGTTCACGAGGCAAAGATGCGCGGCGACCGCGCGATCACGGTCTGGGGGACCGGTACGCCGCGCCGCGAGTTCCTGCACGCGGACGACTGCGCTGATGCGCTCGTGTTTCTCCTTAAGACCTATTCAGCCGACCTGCATATCAATGTCGGCTCCGGCGAAGACATAACCATCCTCGATCTGACCCGGCTCATCTGCAAGATTGCTGGGTTCACCGGCGCCATCGAACATGACCTCACCAAGCCGGACGGAACGCCGCGCAAACTGATGTCTGCTGACCGCTTGCGGGCCCTCGGCTGGGCGCCGTCGATTGGTCTGGAAGAGGGGCTCGCTTCGACCTACAAATGGTTCGTGGACAAGGTGGCCGCCTGACCAGCGCGCCGGCGCCTACTTGGCGCCGTGACCGGTGAGCATGACCCGGACTGTGTGGATCACGATAAGGGCGTCCAGCCAGATCGAGAAATTGCGGACATAGAAGAAGTCGAACTGGAGCTTTTCGCGCACATCATCCATGCTGGTGACATGCCCCTGCTTGACCTGCGCCCAGCCCGTGATCCCGGGACGGACGATGTGGCGGTAGGGATAGAAGGCAAGCTCGCTGTCATACCAGGCCGCAAGCCGGATTGTCTCCGGACGCGGCCCGATCCAGCTCATTTCACCAAGCAGGATATTAAAGATCTGTGGCAGCTCATCAATCCGCGTCTTGCGAATGAAGCGCCCCACACCTGTAATGCGGGCATCGTCCGCCAGCGTCATGTCCTGGACCGGTGAAGCGGCCTCGGGCGGCGCCTCGCGCATCGAACGGAACTTGTAGATCGTGAAGGTTTTGCCGCGGTAGCCCGCGCGTTTTTGACGAAAGAGCGCAGGACCCTTGGACTCGATCCGGATCAGGACCGCGACAAGGATGAGGACGGGCGCAAGGATTACCAGCGCGGCGAACGCAGTAATTAAGTCGATATAGAATTTCAACGGCGCATAGATGCTGTCCGGCGCCAGGTGTCCGAACGAGTTCTCAGACAGGTGCTCAATTTCGACCTGGCCTTCGAGCGATTCACGGAGCTGCTTGGCGTTGAATATGCGGCGACCCGAAATCGCCACCTCCGCAATGAAGCGCTCCCACTCTTCGGTTAACGTGTTTGCCGAGAGGTCTGCAACGATCGGCAGGTCCGGATGACGCCGTGCATCTTCCGGTGAGGCGAGCCGGATCCAGTCAACGTAGGTCAGCGAGGTCAGGCCATCTGTTTTGCCCCCCGGAACGTAGCCATAGGCCGGACGGCGCAGACGCACCGCGATGAAGCCGATCAGGAAGAAAAAGGCGACCACCGCGAGATAGCTGATCAGGAACTGCTGCCGGCTGAAATCGAGGCGGAACGCAAAGAAAAGGGCGGCGACGGCGAGGTAAGACATCGTGAACGCCGGCACCGTGTTCATCAGTGCGGCCGTCCCAGGCAGGCTCGTGACCTTCCGGTAGAACAGGAGGCCAAGCAGGACGGCCAGCACGGTGCCAATATTTGTATTGCTGTAGCTTAGTAGTGGGTCTTCGGCGTTTTCGTAAATCTCACGAACCGCGTAAGATCCGATCACGCCGACGAAAAAGGCTCCCGCGAGTTGTAGCCGTGCACTGCTGAGGATCGCGCCGGCCCGGCGATAGAGCCGGATCCGGTTTTGCTGTGTCTCGTCATTGGCCAGCGTCTCGGCGGCGATGTTCATGGCGCTGCCTCCGCCGCTGGGCGGCCCTTCGGCGCCTTGCAGTCCTTTGCCCGTTCAACCAGTACAGCCGCTCTGGCGGCAATGTTTACCCGGACGTCGCGGGTCGCCATGTTGATCAGCAGCAGGATACGGTCCTTTTCCGGCAGGCTCAGGACATCGCCAATCCAGGTGTCGAATGGCCCGCCAACAACCCGGACCCGGTCGCCGACCGCGATGGCTTCCTTGAGACCTGTGACTTCGCCGTTCGCGTCGGCCAGCGCCTTTAGCTGCTCAATGAGGCCGGACGGCAGGGGCGCCGGAATGTGTCCGATCTTCACGATATTGGCGACACCAAAGGTCGAGTCCACGGGGCGCCAGCGCTGGCGCGAGGCATCGAGCCGGATAAACGTGTAACCCGGAAACAGCGGCGTCAGGCGCCAGGACTGCCGGCGGGCATGGCGCACCGACCGCGCAACGCGCGGCGTGAAGACTTCAAAACCCTGGTTTTCCAGATTGACCTGCGCGCGGTCTTCGGCGCGTGGCTGGGTGCGCACTGCATACCAGCGCGACTTTTCTACGCTCGACATTGCACCACCCTGTATGTTGAAAAAAAGTAACCATGCTAGTCAGGATTGCGCAAGCCAGTCACAGAACTTTGCCATACCGCAGCGGTAGCTTGATGTGATTTTTGTCACGCTTGATTGCAACATGGCGATGGTTGACTGTGCGCAGGCACGGGTCAGGGGAGAGCAGGAGCAGGTTTGCGCCAGTTGTATTCAGTAAAATCAGGGCGCGCCACGCCGGCCCGGGGCAGCCCCGGCCGGCGCCTTTATGCCATCGGCGATGTCCATGGCTGCTACGCGGAGATGTGCGCCCTGCTCGAATTGATCCGTGAGGATCATGAAGCCCGGCCGCCGGCGACCTGCTTTATCGTTTTCCTCGGCGACCTTGTCGACCGCGGACCGCGCAGCCAGGACGTCATCCGCCACCTGCGTGACCGGCCCCCGGAGTTTGCCCAGCTCTATCTGCTGAAAGGCAATCATGAGGAAATGATGTTGCGCGCCCTGCGCGGCGAGCCTCATCTGATACGGGACTGGCTGAAACATGGCGGCGATAACTGCGCGCGCAGCTACGGTCTCGACCCGGCCCGCCTGCTGACCGAAGACACCGAAACACTCGCCCATCTGCTCGCCGGCCACGTGCCGGCGGAGGATCTCGACTTCCTCGAGACCTGCATCGACCAGGTCAGGTTTGGCGACTATCTTCTCGTCCATGCCGGCGTCCGGCCAGGCGTTGCATTGGCGCAGCAGTCGGGCAGGGACCTGCGCTGGATCCGCGGCGAGTTCCTCGAGACCGCGCAGGATCTGGGCGCTGTGATCGTTCACGGCCATACGATCACCGAGACAGTCACCGAGAAAGCCAACCGGATCGGTGTCGATACCGGCGCGTACAGGACGGGGGTTCTGACCGCGGTGCGTCTCGAAGGCGCCGAGCGCAGTTTTCTCTCCGTTGGCGAGCCTGCCTGAAGACGCCTGCTGCGCCGGAAGAACGAGCATCTCGCCGCCAGCCTGCACCAGAAACGGGCAGGAACTGAAGCGCAATCAGACAGGGTTTTAGGGAAAAGCCCTTCAAACACGAAGGTTTTGCAAAGTTGCGCCTTTACGGCGAATTATCGGGTCGACGAACCGCGACAGTTGGGTTAATGCAGGCTTGGTAAAAGCTGTAGGGGAATCTCATGAAGCGCAAATTATTGGCGACTGTATCGGCAGTCTGGCTTTCTTCGGCCTTCATGGCCGCCTACGCCGCCTCAAGCGTCACCGCCACCACCGGCGAGGCCGGGACGGTGATTGTTGTCCGCGGCGGTGAGACATTCTCTCTTGCGGCCGGCGATCCGCTTTTTGATGGTGACCGGATTGTGACGCGCGCCGGCGCGACAGTTGATATCACCACGGATGGATGCACACGCACGCTGCCAGAGACCTCGACGATCGTGATCGATGCTGCCTTTTGCGAAGCTGTTTTTGCGTCTGCAGATGAAACCGTTTTGGCGGCAGCCGATGATATCGCAACGGGCGGCGGCACTGGCGCTGCCCTCCCAATCCTCGGCGCTGTTCTCGTAGGCGGCGGCGCCGCTGCTGCGGCGGGCGGAGGCGGAGGCGATGATACGCCCGCTCCACCTCCGCCGCCTCCGAGCAGCACCTGATACAAGCGGTACAAGGCAACCGAGCCCGCCCCCTTTCGGGGGCGGGTTTTCCATTACTTTGACGACCCTTGTCTTGTGGATCAGGGCCTGGTGTTGACCCCTCCGGCTCCAGAAGGACCAAAGCTGCAGCCCGCCAATCGCCATCCGGACGCCATGCCGATCTGTGCACTCAAAGCCATGTGCAGATATGCCCGAAGCGGACGAGAAACTTCGGACCCGGTCCCTAGGCGATCAAACGCCCAGCCCACCTGAACCGATGCCACGAATTATCATCGCCCTCTTCACTGTGCTCGCCTGTTCGGTTTCAGCCATGACCAGCTCCGCTACGCCGCAACAAACAGCCAATTCGCCATTGGTGACCTTTCAATCGCCGGGAGAGGCTGGCGCCTGGCGAACCGTCAATGACACTGTCATGGGAGGCCGCTCTCTGGGCGGGAGCGTTGTTGAGGCAGGCCAACTCGTCTTCACCGGTGTCATCAACACGAAGGGCGGCGGGTTTTCTTCGGTGCGCCGCCAAATGGATCCCGGCGTGCTGGAGGGTGCGCAGGGCTTTGTTCTTTCCGTTAAATCCGATGGACGAGCCTACCGGCTGATCGCGCAAACCAATGCCCGTTTCGGAGGCCGTTACGTATCGTATCAGGCGCCTATCCCGATAAGTCCGGAGGGCGAGTGGTCGGACGTTCGGGTCGCTTTCAGTGATTTCGTCCCGAGTGTCTTCGGCCGCAGCGTTCCGGCCAGTGAGTTTTCGCCCGCCGAAGTCACAGAGCTCGGTTTCATCATTGCCGATGCTGTCGATGGCGAATTTGCTCTGAGCGTCAGATCGATCAACACTGAAGGTCAGAAATAAGATGCTGTGCAAAGCCCGCCTTCAGCGACGCGCAAAGCTGCTTGCGTCCGAACGCTTCGAATGGCTTCAAGACGCCTTTGATGTGCGTATCCGACGCTCCAGGTACCAATACGCAACACGACAGACTCCTTCTGCATTCCAACGAACTTTATCGTAAAAATTCGCCGAAGGGCTATCGGCGGTGCAAAGGGGTGTGGCTTCTCGAAATGAATGAGAGACGCGAGGGGCTTGGGGCATTCCCGACTCGGATCAGTTTTTAGACATCGTCAATTGCAGGTACAAATGCGCCCTCCCAACCGGCGACTGATTTCAATCAAATGACCGAACTGCCTTAGGTGGGTCAGGGGAGTTACCCGCCACACACAACTTGTGGCGGGAAGCATGAGCCGCCTTCATGACAACGGGACTGCCAAAGATCGGCATAATCAGTGTTTTGACGAAACTGTTCCTGCCATGGCAATGCTCATACTGAGCGCGCAGGGGTCGGGCAAACCTGAAGTTCGTTTTTCTGGTCTGGCCGACAATACTGACTTTTGTGATTTGTGCGACGACGACGCTTCGCCGGAGCTCGAATGTGCGCCGGATACAGCCGACGGGACCGAAGTCCGGGTCACGGGTATTTACGGTCTGCAGGAAACGGAGGCGGACATCATTCATCAGGCGAAGGGTAGGGCAGCGGCAGCGTAACGAACCAGCTGTGAAGGTGCAGGCCCGGAAAAGTTTAGCTTAATGTGCTGCTTGCTTTGTGAAAGGCTCCAGAACCGTATCTGGCATTCGACTCTGCGATAAATTGTAAAGTGATGCTGCTCATTGGCTTTATTTTGGGCGCACTCATCGCGATGTCCGGTTCTGCTTGCGCCGTCTCAGGCTTGAAAGGTCCACGTCATCGATGGTCGTGTCGATGATGAGTGGCAGGCGGCGGTCTGCAAGATTTAGCAAGGTCGAGGTGTTGTTCACGGAAGGCGCCGTGCCTCCGATGAATCTCTCGTGCAGATTTCGCCCTACTTTCATGTCGCTCCAGGGTCTCAGGTGCGATTGACGCCCGAGCGTGCTCATCGTTGTCACTTCGAGGCCCTCAGGCATCTCGACAAGCCGGACGACATAGCAACGAAGGTAGATTTCCATGCCAACCGCAAAGAGGAGAAGGATCGGCGTGATGACGGCCATCAATAAAGCGTCGTCCCGAGAGCCTGCGTGGACCTGTCCGTAAAGGAGAGCAGGTACGCCGAAAGCCAATGCCCACAGGACTATCTGAAGGAAGCGCACTCGGTGGGCGCGAGTGTTCTGATAAAGCAGTTTCATGTCGCAGGCCGACTTCGGCAGTATACGGAGCTTATGACTCACCTCGCCGCATTCTCGGGGCTGGAACAGCTCGCCTTTCGCTGAATACATCCCTGAAGCAGAGGGACTTCAGGTTTTGTCGAACCGCTTCATGATCCGCGCTTCCACTTGTTGACGGAGCGCTTCGCCTAGGTCAGCTGTTCGCTGCGGTTGGGCGCTCACGCTGGCCGGAGCGTTGAGGGACATTCCGTAACCGGCCGGGCCGGTAGCGGGGCACCACGTATCGGCCATCGGGGGCTTGCCATTTTGCGGCAGGACAGTGGCGCCGCGTCCGAGAGATCTTTCGATTGCAGGGCTAAAATCATCCCGCGATGCGCGCGCGCTAGCCGCCATCTGGTGATTGCGGTTTCCAGCCTCCATCCGTGCGGCGGTGTCGCTTGCATGTCCGGAAGCGGGAGTAATATCGACCTCGCATACGGCGCCGTCCAGCGTCCGGCCGACTTTGTCCCGGCCGAACACGATCATGTTGGCCCGGCCTGCTGCAGGCGGCCGGAACCAGACGTCCATTTGTTCGCGTCCCCGTGGAAAGTAACGGTAAATTCCGCCTGTGCAGCCATAAAAATCGACGACGATGCTCTGGAGATCAGACACACCCTGGAAGGTCACCTTCCAAGGCACGCCAACCTGGCAATTCTGATCCCATGTTACTGAAAACTTCGAGTCCGGCATCTGTAGCGCTCCCTTGGGTCTCCTGATGAAAGGCGCAGTAATCAGGGCAAACGGGTCACATGAAGAAAATCCGGATGAGGTTCAGGCTGGGCCGCAGGGGTGGACCCGCCTGTCAAGTGTGCTCGGATGTGACCCGTTTTTGGAAGCGTTTGCGCTTAATCTTGCAACACGTGATGATGTAGCCGTGGCCTCAGAGGACAAATACCATGAAGAAACTCTTCACTGCATTCCCGCTGCTGATATTGCCGGTGGTTCTGTACGCCTTCCTCGCGGCGGCGGCGGGTAAACCGGATACCGCGTCGGTCACGCCCACGGCAGACTTGCTAAACGCAGCCATTGTGCAGATGCCGATGGTTTCGGGTGGGGTCTGGCGGTTCGACTTGGGGGACGCGGTCCTCGTATTTGCACTGATCATGCTGTTCATCGAGATTATCAAATCCACCAACACCGAAGCTGCTTCCCTGATGAATCACGCGCTGTCGATTGGCGCCCCCATCATCTCGCTCATCGCTTTTCTGTTGCTGGCAAATTTCGCGACATCAGAGTTCTTTCTGCTGCTGGTGATGCTGATTCTTGATGTCGTCGCAGGGTTCATGGTGACCGTGGTGGCGGCACGCCGCGACTTCGGGGTGGGAACAGGATTGATGGATTAAATCCCACCGTTGGGGTTCTTGATCCAGGCCATGGTTTGTAGAGAGGCAGAATGGAAGCGACAGCAGACGGCAAGACAGTGCTTCGAAGGAGCGCGGGCGGCTGGCTTGGAGGCCTTTTCGCTGCGGTACTGATAGGCGTCCTGACGATTGGATTCGTCCTTGGCGCAGGCATTCTGATCTTTGAGGGGATGTACAGTCTGGGGCTCGTCTTGCTGGCCCTGTCACTCTGGACGCTCAGTCTGCTGATTTATGTCTGGCGGGATTTCAGGGCGAAGCAATCCTGGTTGATCGAGATTGAGGCCGGTGAGTTGTTGCTAAATCTTCCTGCAGGGCGATCACTTATGGGCGATACGCCCCGTGAGACATGCAAGCTTGAGGTGTCGGACATCAGCGCCATCGAGACGCGGCTGGAGTCGTATCGCGCCTTCGGTCTTGCCAACATGCAGCGCAGCTATGGGCTTCGCCTGAAATCCGGGAAGCTGATTGTGCTTGGAGAAGACCGGGCGCTGGCGACCGAGCTTGCCGATCAGACGGTTGGACGCATGATCGACGTGATCGCATTGCGAACGGGACTACCGTTGCGGGATCTCGGCATGGTCGAAGGCAAGGGCGGGTTTCTCGGTGTGCTCTTCACGTCCGTACCCGGATGGGACACGCCGGGCATGTCAGTCAGGCAGCAGGCCGGATCGTGGAACCGGGCCGAGCTGACATTTGGCCTTGCGGGCCTTGTGGCAATGGCTGCCATGGTCGTGTCGCTGACGCTCTGAGCGGCGATATCAGCTAGCCGGTGCAGAGCGGATATTGCTCGAAGTAAGCTGCGATTTGCGGGCGGTCGCTTTCCATCATGGTGCCGGCTTCCTCCATGAGATCGGCGAAACGATTGATCTCCGCCAGATGGTGGCATCGCTGCTGTTCGCGGTTGCCCCAGCCATTGTAGAATTCGTGCAGCTGGACATGCTGGACCATCATGTTGCGCTGATATGCGCCGCGTGTGGGCTCGCGTTCAAAGCGTTCTTCGAACCACTGAGTAGCGCCGAGGAGGCTTTGCTCGGCTTCGTCCATGCGCTTCAGGTCCAGCAAGGGATAGGCGATCTCGCCATTGTAGGTCGCCTGGTTCTGACGGGCGTCGGCGTCGTCTGGATCAAGCACGATGCGGCGGGCTGTGATCTCGAGCGCGCCCTTGTAGTCGTCGACGGCGAGTTCGGGCTTGCCGGATTTGTAGTAGGCGAAAGCGCGGCGCCAGAGGCCGAAGCTGAGCGCGCGCCAATAGGTGACGGTCTCGGCCGGGATGACCTTGCGCAATTTCTCCAGCGTCGCGAGGGAGGCCGCCGCGGCGTCGACAGCTTCGGCGGCCCGGTCGGAACTGACGAGAACTTCAGACTGGATACGCTGTGTTCGGGCGAGGCCGTAAAGCAGGTCAACACTGTCCGGATGCTCCGCAAGCGGCGCATCGAAGGCAGCAATTACTTCTGCAAGTGTCGCGAGCGCAGCTTCGCTTTTATTGCTGCGGAATTCGATGATGCCCTGGTTGCCATGCATTGCGAGGAGTTGGAAACGCTCGTGCAGGTCATCGGGATGGCGTTCGAGAAAGGCCTTGTAGTGTTCCTGAGCCTTGATGTTTTCGGTCAATGCCTTGTCCGTATCGGACTCGACATAAAGCGAAGCGTCGCTCAGCCCGGCATAAAGCGCGCCAAGTGCGATCAGCAGTTCGTCGGATTTTGGCTCGTTCTGCTCCAGCGGCAGCAGGATAGCGCTGGCGCGTGCAAGGTTTTCTTCAGCGAGCCCGACTTTCTGCAGCGAGCTGAAACCGGGTGTGCCCTGGATTTCGCTGAGGCGGATGAGTCCGCTGGCCGTTTCGATCTTCAGGTCTTCGGACGCTCTGGCATCGCCGGCGAGAGAGTCGAGATAGACCTGCGCAGCTTCGGCGAGTTCGACCTTCGCACTGGTCGATCCGGGCACGACATCGATCTTGTCATAGACGTCGAACATCAGCGACTTCGCGAGCGTGCGCACCTGCTGAAAGCGGTAATCGGACTCGACCCGCGCGGTTTCGGCCCGCTGGTATTGCCAGGAGGTCACGCCGAGTGCTGCGGCCAGGCCGGCGAAAGCAACGGTCGTGCCCGCGACCACAAGCCGGCGGCGTTTGAGGAACTTGCCGACGCGGTAGCCGGCGCCGCCTTCGCGCGCATCGACAGCGCGGTCAGTGCGGAAATTGGTCACGTCATCCATCAGCGCGTCGACAGACGGATAGCGGCGAGCCGGGTCGGTCTCCGTTGCGCGGTTGACGATGGCGGCGATGTCCGCGGCAGGCGGCATGCCTTCCATCAGAGCTTCGAGCAGCTTGCCGAGGGAGTAGACATCCGAGAGTGTGTTTGTGCTGGCGCCCTTGGCACGTTCGGGCGCTGCAAAACCCGGCGTGAAGCTTAGGCTGACGAGGGATGCTGAACCCTCCTCGGCCGGGACGGCGTCAACATTGTTCGGTTTGGCGATGCCGAAATCGATCAGCTTCACCTGGCCGGCATGGGTGACGAGCACGTTGGACGGCGTGATGTCGCGGTGGACGATGAGGTTCTGGTGGGCGTGACGCACGGCGCTGCAAGCGTCCGTGAACAACCTCAGCCGATCGTCAATGCGGAGGTTCTGCTCGTGGGCCCAGAGGGTGATCGGCAGACCGTCGACATATTCCATGATGATGTAGGGGGAGCCGTCGTCGAGCTCGCCGCCGTCAAGCAGTCGGGCGATATTGCCATGACTTAGGTCGGCCAGGATCTGCCGCTCCCGCTGGAAGCGAGAGATCAGAGCGTCGGACAGGATGCCCGGGCGAATGATCTTGATGGCAACCTTGTGGGCGAAATCGCCGGAATCGCGTTCGCCTTCAAAGACGGCGCCCATGCCGCCCTGGCCGATGAGGCCAGTGATGCGGTAAGCGCCAATCCGTTCGGGGGCAGGCGCGGGAGCGGCATCTGCGCTGGCGCCACCTGTCTTGAGTGACATGTCGCTGGAACTGTCTGCCGCAAGCAGTTCGAGGACGCGGTCGCGCAAGGCGGTATTGTCCCCGGCCTGTTGGGTGATCCAGTCACGCCGTGTTTCGGAGGGCTGGTCCAACGCCTCCGCGAAGAGCTCAAAGGCGAGTTTGTCGAGATCTAAAGGTTGAATCTTGAAGTCCCCACTTGTTCGGTTGGCGATCGCGCCTCGGACCTCGCTCACGCCGAAGTCTTGCCGCCGCAGACATGCAGAATACCGTCGGGATCAGTGCCTCGTCGTACTGCGAGTTTAGCCGATCCTGCCTTGCCTATCAGTGTTTCTTCGTCACAACCAAGAAAATCCAGTCTGGCCTGACCCGTTAAGTGCGCATTCAACGCCTTTCCAATAAAGGCCCCGGCAGAGCTGGCCGGCGCCTCATGTGCCGGGTAGGGGACACCCGGAGGGACCGCCGCCCGATTTTCCGCGCCGTGCGCGGCCGGGTGGCGGTCCGTTTCCGCGCGAACGGCGACGGTCAGTATCCGCCGCCTGCACCCGGACCGCGAAGGCGGTCACGAATACCCTGCTTTGCCTGATCCAGGCTGGATTGCAGGTCGGCGCCGATATGCCGTTTCAGGTTGGAGAGGGCGCTCGTCATCTGGGCCGGTGCCTCGGCCCGTACGGAGGCCAGCGCCTGTTGCTGTGACGGTCCGCTCACGGAGAGTTGCGGCCGGCTCTCGATCGCGCCGATCGTCCAGAAGGCGTGCGGGTGGCTGTAACGCTCCATGACGTCGTAAGCGATCCACAGGTGGCCCTTGTCGCCCCATTGCGGCCCCCATGAATTGCGCACTAGCCAGGAGCCACGCGCGTCGTCATATCCGACGATCAGCATTGCGTGGCCGCCGGACGCCTCGGGCCAGCCTCCGCGCGGGCTCGCGATGGCGCCGGTATCGCGTGCCTCGACCATCAGCATGTCGTGGGGCAGGCTCGTACCGAACACGACCGGCAGACCGTTGGCAACGGCGGCCTTGGCGCCCATTCCCATGCCCGTGCGAGCATAAGAAACGGCACCGAACTGCTCCGCCCCCTGATAGCAGGCTTTGATCGGTTCTGTCGGCCACATGGCAGGCTGGTAAGGCCACATGCGTTCAGGGCAAGCGCCGAAGGCCAGGACGGCGGCCATGGCGTGGTGGATGAATGTGCCGCAGTCGTCGTTCGTCTTGTCGCCGATCTTGCGGGCATTGTAGTAGACGTAGAGACGAGAGAGGTCGGTCACGGGGTGTCCCGCCAGGCGCTGATGGTATTCCAGCGCGCCGACGACAGCATTGGCCGCGCAGGAGCCGACCGTTCCCTGGTCTTCAACCGGCGTGCAAAGGCCGCGCAGGTCGATCCGTTCCGGAAATTGACCGGTATTGTCCGCTTTAAGTGTCGGGGCTGCGCTGGGCGTTTCCTCCAGGAGGCAACCGTCGGTGCGGTACTTCGAAAAGTCTTTGGGCATTCTCAGTCTCCTTGAAGTGTCGGGTTGGCGCCGTCTGAGACCGCCTGCGGATTCCCGGTCTGAACGACCGGCGCCTGGGCGGAATGGTTGAAGTGGAGCAGGCCATGAGCGTTGAGCGACCCGTCGAGGTTCACAGTTGTGAAGTAGGCATGATCGCTGTCGATCAGGCGGGCCGTGCCGTTCGCGAGCGGGACCTCTTCGGGATAACCGATGGTGTAAGCAAACGCATCGCCATCTACCGCGCCGGTCATCGTAAGGCCGGACAGACTTTCAGACGCGCCAGTGGAAACAATGGAGTCTCCATTGACCGCCGCGGACCAGGCATTGCCAAGTCCGTCTTCCCAATTGCCGGGAGGAAAGGCGCCGATGGCATCTGTCTCGGTTCTGACAACTTCGGCCTTTCCGCCGAGCAGTTCCTCCTGACGACTTTCAGGCCCGTAAATCTGGCTGGGCTTGCAGCTGGCGAGGCACAGGGCGGAAAGCAAGAGGATGGCCGGCTTCATGGGCAGGGTCCTCCGGGTTCATGATTGACATGGAACTTTCCTGAAAGACCGGCGTTCCCATAGAGATCGAACGTCTGAAATGTGAAATGGCATGCGTCAGTCTGCGTGCCGCCGCCCGTGGCAACGTCTGTACCCTGAACACTTATATAATATTCGATCTCACCGTTGTTGACGCCGCCCCGCATGCCGACGGGCGTGCCATCCGGTGCCCGGCCCGATCCGCTGAAGGCGCCGTTCTGGGTGAACTTCAGATTGTAGTATCCGCCAAATCCGTCCGCCCACGTGCCTGAGAAATAGGACGCTGCTGACGGCGGAGGAGGAGGCGGAGGCGGCGGAGGGCTGGGCAGGACATCCGGATCATCGGGGAAGTCATCGTCCGGCGTGAAAACGTCGCCGTCCGGGCCGGGATAAACCTGATCACCCCCGTTGAAATTGCCGGAGTTTATTCCGGCGACCAGTATCACGGCGAGGGTCGCGGCGCCCGCGCCGATCCAGACAAGTTGTTTCTTTCGATCCTTCGGGCCGTCAGGTTTGACCGGACCGGCCGGGATACGATTGACGGCGCCGATCAGTTCGTTTCGGAATTGAGCGGCCGTTTGCGGGCGCATGTCCCGGTTGTCGGACATGCCTTTGAGGATGAGCGCGTCAACTTCAACCGGAATATCCGAACGTCCGCCTGATGGTGGCTGCCAGTGACGGCCGGGGACGACGCCCACGAGCAGTTCATAGAGCATGACAGAAATCGAATAGAGATCAGCAGACGGACCAACGGCGTCCGGATTGGTGCGCTGCTCGGGCGCCATGTAGTCCGGTGTGCCGAGCCCGGTTCCACTCGACGCGCTCATCGTGTTGCCTGCCGCGCGGGCGATGCCAAAGTCGAGGAGTTTCAGCGGCGCCGTAGTTTCGGTTGGATCAGCGAGGAGTATGATGTTCTCGGGCTTGAGGTCGCGGTGGATCACCTTGGCATCATGTGCCGCCCTGAGGCCGTCCAGGACCTCGACGATGATACGGGCAGCGACACGCAGCGGCACCGGCGTGCCGCGTTGCATCATGCGGCCATGCCAGCTGCGCAGGGAAATGCCGTCGAGGAACTCCATGGCGACGAAGGGCTGATCTGCTGACAGGCCGACATCGTAGACGGCGACAACATTCGGGTGGCGGATATCGCGGGCAGTGACGCCTTCCTCGATCAACCGCTGAATGGCGCGCTCACCGCCGACATTCGATGCGTTGATCAGCTTGAGCGCGACCGATTTGTTGGAAACCTTGTCGACAGCCTTGTAGACGACTCCCATTCCGCCTCGACCGATGACGCTGTCGATGGTGTAGCGGTCGGCGAACATCTGGCCGGGCTGCAGCGTCGCTACGGCGCGCGATTGCCGGCCGGTTGGCTGATCCGGATCGGGCGTGATCAAGCCCGTCATAGGTGTTACCTGATCCACCGTGCGTGGCCCGTTGCGCACCGGTTTGCCGCAATTGTCGCAGAAGGCCGCGTTCAAGGGCAGCGTTTCGTTGCAATGTTCGCAATTGGTCATTCGCTCATTTACTCCCGCTGCCGATGAGACGCTGGAGCAGGATCCGGTCGACTTCATCATGTTGTGTTTCGAACTGGACCCGAACGGCGACCGCTTCAGGATTGCGGACGAGAGGACGGATCACGTCTCCATCATTGATCGCGACCATCTTGCCGCGCCGATAGGCGGTGTCGTTCACGCAGAGACCGTTCTGACTTTCGACGCGAAGCATCAGCCGGTCGTTCTCGACGAATAGCTGGAAATGGCGGCGCGAGATGTGGACTGAGGCGTCTTCGTCAACTTCGCCGTTCCGGCTGATAACCAGGCGAACATCGTTCAGGCCGCCTTCGGGCGCGTTGGAGGCGCGTCCGATATCAAGCACGCCGGTCGCAGTGCGGATCGGTCCATCGAGCGGCGACTGACGCGCATCAAACCCTTTCCAGATGAGGGCCGTGGATTTCGTCACGGCGAGGCCCGACGCGTAGCCGCGGTGGCCGAGCGCGCGTTCCAGCGCATCGGCGCGCCGGAGTGTGAGCCGGATTGGCTCGACATGTTTGGCGATGCCCGCCTCGCGTTCCTTCTGAATGCGGGTCGGGTTATAGATTGTCAGGCCGGCGCCGATGGCCTCGGCCTGAATGTTGTAGTTCTGCACGATCTCGGTCGGTCCTTCAGGGTCGACCGGGATCACGATGGCCGCCGTGAAGACATACCGTTCCTCGCGCCAGAGATGCCGCGTCGCGACGACGAGGTGGACATCGAACCGGTGGAGGCCGGTCGTTTCCAGAACGCCTGTGCGCAGGCCGACTTCCGCCGTCACGCCGGAATTCAGACGCTGGAAGGTGAGGTCCACCGGCTTCATCTCGGACTCGGCGCCCTTGACCCACATCGCTTCGACGAAGAGCGGACGTCCCACCGGAGATGTGTTGGAAACCAGCAAAGGAAGCGCCAGCGTTCCACCAGCCCGGATGCTGGAGGCTGAGCCCGCGTCGAGGCTCAATTCGGGAGCCACGCACACAGGACAGCATCCGCCCGCATCGAGCAGGCTGCCGCACTCGTCCGTCGCCATGCAACGCTGGAGGGGCGAGCCACATTCATCGCAGAATGTCGCTTCGCGATCCAGCGATGCCCTGAAGCAGCACTTTCCGGGATAAGTTGCAGCAGGCTGGGGCCGGGGCATTTCCATCACGTCCGCAGCTTGTGGCCGCACTGCTTGCAGAAGTTGGCCTTCGCGAGGTTCACCGCGCTGCACTTCGTGCATTCTATGGTCGTTGAAGCCGCAGCGGCACTACCCGAAGACGGCGGCGCGGCCCCCTCCTTGCCGCCCGCGCCATGGGCGACGCCAACGGCGCCTTCCATCCCCATACGGAACATGTCACGAGCCTGTGCTTCCGACCGGATCTGGGCTGCCGTCGCGGCCTCCACCATGTCTCGCATGGCCTGCATGGTCTCGCTGGACGAGGCGCCCTTTGCCCGCGCCTGTTCAGCGAGGACTTGTGCGACGTCTGCGGACAAGCCGGCATTGATTGCGAGGATCTGTTCGGGCGACATGCCTTTGAAGGCATTGATCTCGCTCGCTTTGCCGCGCGCCTTGCCGTCCAACACAGAGAGTTCGTTCTGGGTGCTGGCGTTCGATAGCCGGATGGCGAGATTTGCCTCGGCTTCGTTTGCCTGGATTTCGATCTGCTGCAAGCGGGCTATATGGTCAGCCTGCTGAGCCTGTATGGCCGCGGTGATCTCCACTTCCGTGAAGGCCCCCGACTTGCGCATCTGGTCAGCCTGGTTTTGCTGGATGAGCGCGATGTCCCGTTCAACAATTGCCTGACGTTTCCGGATGTCGAGCAGGTCAGCGTTGTTGCGTGCATTGGCCAGCGAGTCTTCGAAGCGCGCCTTGCGCTCGATTTCGAGCGACGTGATTTCGTGGCCGAGGGCTTCGAGTTCCTGCCGCCGCTTGGCGCCTTCGCGGGCATCGAGGAACGTGATCTCGCTGTTGAGGGCCATGTGTTTCAGTTCGTCTTCCGACGCACTTTGCAGCTTGGCGATATCGACTTCCGATTT
>Ga0163144_10012186_pt1 | contig 18097 bp, 17 predicted proteins | sample OliLak19BULKMAT1_FD_123175 | JGI IMG/M metagenome (GOLD analysis project Ga0163144, IMG submission 123175) | Freshwater microbial mat bacterial communities from Lake Vanda, McMurdo Dry Valleys, Antarctica - Oligotrophic Lake LV.19.BULKMAT1 | ecosystem: Environmental > Aquatic > Freshwater >... | reverse complement strand
TCAACCGCTTCTTCCACGCCATGCTGGACCGCGGCGTCTACCTCGCGCCAGCGCTGTACGAAGCCGGCTTCGTCAGCGCCGCGCACAGCGCGCAGGACATCGCTGCCACGGTGGAATCGGCGCGGGAGGCGTTCCGCGCCGTTTGAGCGATAACTGACGTCCTGCGGTCAATCGCACGGCGTCAGGTCACGAAGATGTCCGCGCTGCTCAGCGCGGGCGCGCCGGACAGCGTGGCGAAGAACACCGCCGCCCCCGCACCATTGCCATCGGCGTCGTAGAAGAGCTTGCCGGTGTCGGTTTCGTAGTTGATGTAGTCGTTGCCGTCGGCTGCGGCGCCGGTGCTGCTGGCGTGGAAGAAGGTCGCGCTCAGCACGCCGATGGCGGTCAGCTTGAGGAAGACGCCGTTCTCGAGTTGAATGGCATCTTCCACGGCGAGGAAGCCACTGACCACGTCGACGTTGTTGCTGCCATTCAGCGCGCTGCTGAAGCGGAAGGTGTCGAGCCCGCTGCCGCCGGTCAGGCTGTCGTTGCCGCTGCCACCGTCCACGCTGTCGTTGCCGGAACCGCCGCTGATCGTGTCGTTGCCGCCGCCACCCGCCAGCAGGTTGGCGGCGGTGTTGCCGGTGATCGTGTTGGCCAGCGTGTTGCCGGTGCCGTTGATCGCCGTGCTGCCGGTCAGCGTGAGCTTCTCCAGGTTGCTGCCCAGCGTCCAGGCCACGCTGGAGGTGACGCTGTCGATCTCGGTGACGGTCGTCGTCGTTTCGCTGATGACGTCGGTGCCGCTGTCCACGGTGTAGCTGTCGTTGCCGGTGCCGCCGGTCAGGCTGTCGTTGCCGGTGCCGCCGTCGAGCGTGTCGTTGCCGGAACTGCCGTTGATCGTGTCGTTGCCGCTGCCACCCGCCAGCAGGTTGGCGGCGGTATTTCCGGTGATCGTGTTGGCCAGCGTGTTGCCGGTGCCGTTGATCGCCGTGCTGCCGGTCAGCGTGAGCTTCTCCAGGTTGCTGCCCAGCGTCCACGCCACGCTGGAGGTGACGCTGTCGATCTCGGTGACGGTCGTCGTCGTCTCGCTGATGACGTCGGTTCCGCTGTCCACCGTGTAGCTGTCGTTGCCGGTGCCGCCGATCAGGCTGTCGTTGCCGGTGCCGCCGTCGAGCGTGTCGTTGCCGGAACTGCCGTTGATCGTGTCGTTGCCGCTGCCACCCGCCAGCAGGTTGGCGGCGGTGTTGCCGGTGATCGTGTTGGCCAGCGTGTTGCCGGTGCCGTTGATCGCCGTGCTGCCGGTCAGCGTGAGCTTCTCGACGTTCGACGCCAGCGTCCAGGCGACGCTGGCGTTGACGACGTCGGTGCCGCCGCCGGCGGACTCCACCGTCTTGTCGGCGGAGCTCTGAACGATGTAGGTGTCGTTGCCGGTGCCGCCCACCATCGAGTCGGCGCCGCCGCCGCCGTCCAGTGTGTCGTTGCCGCCCAGCCCGTACATCGTGTCGACGGCCGAGGTGCCGGTCAGGGTGTTGGCGCCGCCGTCGCCAGCAATGATCACGCGGGTGTCCACCACCACGTTGCCGCCGGTGCTGTTGCTGCTGCCGACATTGTGCTGCGCGTCCCTGTAGCGCAACTGGATGGTGCCGAACTCGTAGGCGCCTTGGGGCGCCGTGAAGTTCCCGGTGGAGGCGCCCGGCGCCCAGTTGGCGCCAGCGTCCAGGCTGTATTCCCAGGAAAATACAGGCTCGCCGGTCCATGCCGTGGGGGGCGGAGCGACCAGGATGCCGATGTCGATGCGGCCCGAGGTGCTGTGCAACGTGCCCTGCCGGGTCTGATCGGCCTCCAGGATCTTCACGTCCGTGACCGGCACGTTGTTCGGGCCGCTGGTGGGCACCGCGGCGATCGCATCGACCACCGACAGACCGGTCAGCACCTTTCCGAAGACGGCATAGCCCGGGCTCGACGCATTGACGTAGTTCAGGCTGACGTTGTTGACCAGATTGAAGTAGAACTGACTGGTGGCCGAGTCGGCCGCCGAAGTGCGGGCCATCCCCAGCGTGCCGCGGTCGTTGGACAGGCCGTTGTCCGACTCCAGCGTGATCGGCGCATACGGCGGCGCTTTCTGCACCAGGCCGGAGGCGAACCCGCCGCCCTGCACCACGAAACCAGGCACGACGCGATGGAACAGCAGGTCGTCGAAAAAGCCCGAGCTGACATACGCAAGATGGTTGGCGACGGTCACCGGCGCGGCGTTCGGGTACAGCTCCACGACGATGTTGCCGAGGCTGGTCTTCAAGGTGACCTGCGGGTTGATCAGCCAGGTGCCGGAGGCCAGCACCTGGGGTGCCACCAGCACCGTGGCGTTGGGGGTCGCGGCCGGGTTCGGGGCGTTCTGGGCCGCCAACGGAGTGTCGGCCGCGCTGCTCGATGTGAGGGTGACAACGGCGCCGATGGCGTCCAGCACGGACATGCCCGAGTCCGCCTTGCCGAACATCACCGGCGCCGGGCTCGCAGCACCCGTGATGTCGATGTCGACCCACTTGAGGGGCAGCAGGCTGGCGGCCACCAGGTCGAAACCCGAACCGCGCGCCATGTCCTGGGCGCCACGGTATTCGAACATGCCGTGGGGCGATTCCATAGACGACAGGGACTGGATCGGGTTCTCCCAGCCCATCCTGGTGGCGAAACCGTCGTCATGCAACGTCGAGCCGGGAAGGGCCGGCTGAAACAGCCACTGGCTGAAGAGATCGGTGCCCGCGTCCATGGGCAGGCTGTCGGCGGTCAAAGGCACTGCGGTGTTGTGATGAGTGGCCATCGTATTTGCTCAAAGGGGCGGGTTCAGGCCCGCGGCAGGCGAAACAGGCCGCAGAGCTTGTTGCCGTCGGGGTCACGCAGGTAGGCGAGGTAGAGCTTGCCGCTGGTGCCCTCGCGCACGCCGGGTGGATCTTCGCAGTCGCTGCCGCCATTCGCCAGCCCGGCCGCATGCCAGGCATCGGCCTGCTCGACGGACTGGCAGGCAAAGCCGATGGTGCTGCCGTTGCCCACCGTCGCGGGCTGACCGTCGATCGGCAACGACACCGAGAAGATGCCGGCCGGCGTGCGCCAGAAGACGCGGTGGCGGTCCACCGCCCCGGCCGGCACGCCCAGTGCGCCCAGTACCGCGTCGTAGAAAGTCCTGGCCCGGGCCAGGTCGTTGGTGCCGATCATGATGTGTGAAAACATGCTGCTGCTCTCTCAAGGCAGACGCCTGCGGCGTCTTGTGACGGGGGCGGCGCTTGAACGCCGGCGGGCAGCTTACCGCAGGACCCGGCCACCGCACCGGCAAGCGAATGTGCCCATCGAACGGCGGTTCAGGCCGTTACGGCTTTGATGCCGTTGCCCAGGCCGGGGGGTTCCGCGCCTTGCCGCCAGACAGGCAAGAACGTCGCACAGCCGGGCTTCAGCGCAGCCCGGCCAGCAGGCTGCTGCGCCTCATAACGGCACCGGGTAGAGGTCGCGCTCCTGGGCCATCAGCCGCACGAGGCCGAAGAGCGCGTCGATATTCGGCGTCTTGATGCCCAGGTGGACGCCGATCTCGCGCACCACGCCGACCAGCGCGTCGATCTCCAGCGGCCGGCCGGCTTCCACGTCCTGCAGCATCGAGGTCCTGAAGGCGCCGAGCTTGCGTGTGACGGCGTGGCGCTGCGCCGGCTCCTGGTCGATCGGGATGCCGAAAGACTCGCCGATGGCGCGCGCCTCCAGCATCACCGCGCTGCAGAAGGCACGCACCAGCGGGTCGTCGAGGATGCGGTCGCAGGTGGCGCCGGTGAGTGCCGAGATCGGGTTCATCGTCATGTTGCCCCACAGCTTGAACCAGATTTCGCGCTGGATGCGCTCGGACAGGGTGACGCTGAAGCCGGCGCGCGTCAGCAGGTCGCCCACCAGCGCCACGCGCTCGCTGCGGCCGCCGGCAGGCTCGCCGATGATCAGCCCGTTGCCGCCCACGTGGTGCACCGTGCCGGGCGCCGGCGCGGTGCTGCTGGCATGCACCACGCAGCCGATCACCTGCGCCGTGGGTATCGCACTGGCGATCAGCCCCTGCGGGTCGATCGAGGCGAGCGCCAGTCCGTCACAAGGGCCGCCCAGGCCGTCGAAGAACCACCAGGGCACGCCGTTCATCGCCACCAGCACCGTCGTGGCCGGGCCGCAAAGTGCGGCGACAGCCGGCGCTACCGCGGCCAGCGCCGGGGCCTTGACGGCGACGATGACGATGTCCTGAACGCCCAGCATCCCGGCCTGGCTGCTGGCGTGCAGCAGTACGTGCAGCGGCTCCCCGGCGCCAGGCGCGCCCTGCAGCCGCAGCCCCTGATGATGCAGCGCGCTCAACGTGGCACCGCGTGCCAGCGCCGAGAGGTGCACCTCACCGGGCGCCAGCCGGCTGCCCAGCCAGCCGGCGAACAAACCGCCTACCGCGCCCATGCCCACCACGCAGATCTTCATGCTGATTCCTTGTTGTCGTCAGCCGCATCATGCCGGCAGCGCGCCGGCAGAGCGCGGGCAGAGCGCAGACGGCGAGGCTGAGGCAAGCTGCGCGCCGATGAACGACAGCTTTCTGCCCGCCGCCGCCACCGGCTTCGCCGTCGGCCTGACACTGATCGTCGCCATCGGCGCGCAGAACGCCTTCGTGCTGCGGCAGGGGCTGCGGCGCGAGCACGTCGGCGTCATCGTGCTCTTCTGCGCGCTGGCCGACGCGCTGCTGATGGCCGCCGGTGTGGCCGGCCTGGGCGCGTTGATCGGCGAGCGGCCCGCGCTGGGCAGCGTGCTGGCGGCCGCCGGGGCGCTGTTCCTGGCCGGCTACGGTCTGCGCGCGCTGTGGCGCGCCGCCCGGCCCGGCAGCCTGGCGGCGACGGCCGGCAATCGGCCGATGCCGCTGAAAACGGCGCTGGCCCAGGTGGCGGCCTTCACCCTGCTCAACCCGCATGTCTACCTCGACACCGTGATGCTGGTGGGTGCCATCGGCGCGCAGCAGCCGGGTGCGGCGAAACCGTGGTTCGTGGCGAGCGCGGCGTCGGCCAGCGCGCTGTGGTTCAGCGCGCTCGGCTACGGCGCGCGCCTGCTGGCGCCGCTGTTCGCCAGGCCGCGCGCCTGGCAGGTGCTGGACGGCGCCATCGGCCTGACCATGCTGCTGCTGGCCGCGCTGCTGGCGCGGCACGCGGCGGGCGGTTGATGCGTCAGGCTGGCGGCGAACGCATCGCGTAGACCTTGTCGCCGATGAAGAGGTACTCCGCACGCAGCAGGGCATCGCCCTTTTCTCCCGTGCCGGAGTAGCCGAGCACCGCGAGTTCCTGGCCGAGCGGGATCGGCGCCACTTTCCAGGCGTCCATGCGGGTCAGCGGCGCCAGTTCGACGTGCCAGAGACGGTCGCGCCGGGTCGGCAGCCGTGCCGTCTTCAGCAGCGCAACGCCGTCCAGCGGCACGTTCTGCGCGGGCGGCTTGCGGGCGGCCAGGCCGGCCGGCAGCTTGAGGTCGGCGTGCAGTTCGAGGTCGAGTTCGGCATGCGGGTGGCGCCAGGAAACACGCGCCACCCGGCCTTCCAGGTAGAGCGGCCGGCTCTGGTCGAAGCTGTCCCAGCCGTGGTGGGCGCGGGCCGCGGGCAGCCCGGCCAGCAGGCCGGCGGCCAGGACGGTACGTCGTTTCATCGGAACCTCGGGTGGATGGCAAACGGCCAGGCTCGGCAAAGTCCGCGCCCGTCATCCCCAAACCGTAACAGACCTTGCCGAGAGTGCGGCCAGCGCCCGCGACCCGAGACCTAGAATCCGCCGCCATGCACATCCACATCCTGGGCATTGGCGGCACCTTCATGGGCGGCCTGGCGGCACTGGCGCGCGAGGCCGGCCACCGCGTGACCGGCTGCGATGCCGGCGTCTACCCGCCGATGAGTGATCAGCTGCGCGCACTCGGCATCGAGCTCGTGGAAGGTTATGGCGCCGAACAGCTGGCGATCAAACCCGACCAGTTCGTCGTCGGCAACGTGGTGAGCCGGGGCAACGAGCTGATGGAAGCCGTACTCGACGCCGGCCTGCCCTACACCAGCGGCCCGCAATGGCTGGCCGATCACGTGCTGCAGGGCCGCCATGTGCTGGCGGTGGCCGGCACGCACGGCAAGACCAGCACCACATCGATGCTGGCCTGGGTGCTGGAGTGCGCCGGCCTGCGGCCGGGTTTTCTGGTCGGCGGCGTGCCGCAGAACTTCGGCATCTCGGCGCGCCTGGGGGAAGGGAGCCGGTACTTCGTCATCGAGGCCGACGAGTACGACACCGCATTCTTCGACAAGCGCAGCAAGTTCGTTCTTTACCGGGCCCGCACCGTGGTCCTGAACAACCTCGAACACGACCACGCCGACATCTTCCCCGACCTGGCCTCGATAGAGACGCAGTTCCACCACCTCGTGCGCACCGTGCCGGCCGCCGGCCGGCTGGTGGTGAACGGCCGCGAGGAAGCCCTGCAGCGTGTGCTGCAGCGCGGCTGCTGGAGCGAGGTGCAGCGTTTCGGCGCCCGCAAGGAAGAACCCGGTGCGCTGCGCGCCCGCGGCGAGCCGCATGCCTTCGACGTGCTGCGCGGCAGCATGAAGATCGGCCGCGTCGACTGGCCGCTGCTCGGCGAGCACAACCAGCTCAACGCACTGGCCGCCATCGGCGCGGCCGAACATGTGGGCGTGGCGCCCGATGTGGCGGCTGCGGCGCTGGGCAGCTTTCAGAACGTGCGCCGGCGCATGGAACTGGTGGGCGAGGTGGCGGGCGTCAAGGTCTTCGACGACTTCGCCCATCACCCCACCGCCATGCGCACCACGCTGAACGGCCTGCGCCGCAAGGTCGAGAGGGCCACCGCCGCGCCCGGCGCACCGGCGCAGCGCATCCTGGCGGTCTTCGAGCCGCGCTCCAACACCATGAAGCTCGGCACGATGAAAGCCCAGCTGCCCTGGGCGCTGGAAGAAGCCGACCTGACTTTCTGCCTGCAGGGCGACTACGGCTGGAGCGTGCGCGAGGCGCTGGCGCCGGTGCGCCCGCCCACGGTGGTGGCCGAGCAGGTCGACGCGCTGGTAGCCGCCATCGTCAAGGCGGCCCGCCCCGGCGACCAGGTGCTGTGCATGAGCAACGGCGGCTTCGGCGGCATTCACGGCAAGCTGCTTGCGGCACTGACGGCGCTGAAAGCCCGCAACGCGTGAGCGGCGTGCTGCGCCCCCCCGGTGAACCGACCGGCGTGCCCGGCGGGCGAGGGGCGGGAATCAGCCACCTGCTCTACCTGCACGGTTTTCGTTCCTCGCCGAAGTCGCTCAAGGCCAGGCTCACGCAGGCCTGGATGGCGGCGCACCGGCCCGAGGTGGTTTGGTGGTGCCCTCAGCTGCCGCCGTCGCCGAAGGAGGCGATGGCGCTGATCGAAGCCGGCATCGCCAGCTGGCCGAAGGCGGCGATGGCCGTCGTGGGCAGTTCGCTCGGCGGCTTCTACGCCACCGCGGTGGCCGAGCGCCATGGCTGCCCGGCCGCGCTGCTGAACCCGGCCATCCGCCCCGAGCGCGACCTGGCGAAGTACATCGGCGAGCAGACCGCTTTCCACGACCCGGCCGAGCACTTTTTCTTCCGCCCCGAATACGTGGGTGAACTGCGCGCGCTGGCGCCGCAGGGCATCACGCGCCCGGAGCGCTACTTCGCGCTCATCGCCAAGGGCGACGAAGTGCTCGACTGGCGCGAGATGCTGGCCCGCTACCCCGGTGCTCGCGTGCGCCTGCTGGAAGGCGGCGACCATGCGCTGAGCGACTTCGACGAACATCTCCCCCACCTGCTCCAATTCCTCAAGCTATGCGACTGAAACAGAAGATCTGCATCGTCACCGGCGCCGCGCAGGGCATCGGCCTCGCCACCGCCGTCAAGTTCGCCCATGAAGGCGCCACCGTCATCGTCTGCGACCTGCGGCAAACCGGTGTCGACCTCGCGGTGGAGGCCTGCCGCGCCGAGGGCGCGAAGGCTGAAGGCCACCTCGTCGACGTCACCGACCGCACCAGCGTCGACGCCATGGTGGCCGCCGTGCTGGCGGCCCACGGCCGCATCGACGTGCTGGTGAACAACGCCGGCATCACGAAGGACGCGCGGCTGCAGAAGATGACGCTGGCGCAGTTCGATGCGGTCATCGACGTCAACCTGCGCGGCGTGTTCCATTGCGCGCAGGCGGTGGCCGACACCATGGTGGCGCAGCGCTCAGGCGTCATCCTCAACGCCAGCAGCGTGGTCGGCATCTATGGCAACTTCGGCCAGACCAACTACGCTGCGGCCAAGTTCGGCGTCATCGGCTTCACCAAGACCTGGAGCCGCGAACTCGGGCCCAAGGGCGTGCGCGTCAATGCCGTGGCGCCGGGTTTCGTCGAGACGCCGATCCTCGCCACCATTCCCGACAAGGTGCTGCAGCACATGCGCGAGCAGGTGCCGCTGCAGCGCCTGGGCCGGCCGGAGGAGATCGCCAACGTCTACGCCTTCCTGGCCAGCGACGAGGCCAGCTACATCAACGGCGCGGTGATCGAGGTGTCGGGCGGCATGACGGTTTGAAGGGCACGCCATTCAGCACATCATTCAGCGCGCCATGCGCCCTTCCCGCGTCACCATCGCCAGCTCGACGAAGTGGCTGCCATGCTGCGCGCCGGGCGCGAAAGTGATGGTGTAGCCGCCCAGGTCGTAGCTGCCCAGGTTGCTGAGTGACTCACGCAGGGCCGACGCCGTCACCGGCTTCTTCGCGCGGCGCAGGCCTTCGGCCAGCACCTTGGCGGCGAAGCAGGCTTCCAGGTGCGTGCTGTTCATCGGCTGCGTCATGCCGGAGTCGGCCAGGGCCTTCGCGCATTCACGCACCGCGGCGATCGGCTTGGTCGGGCTGGGCACCACCTGGGCGATCGACACCCCGGCCGCGCTGACGCCGGCCACCTGGATGAACTGCTCGGCGCCGATGAACGACAGGCTGGAAGTCGGCAGCATGCGGCCGCGCGCCGTCAATTCCTTCTGGATCTGCCCGGCCGGCCCCGACAGCACGGTGTTGATCATCACGTCGGGCTGCTGGTCGACCAGCGCCTGCACCTCGGCCGCGCCCAGGCTGGCGTTGCGCTTGATGGCGTAGGCCTGCGGCACCAGGTCGATCTTCTTCAGGTACTGCGTCACGACGGCCAGGTTCTGCTTGCCGACCTCGTCGTCGTAGTGCACCACCGTCACGCGCTTGAAGCCGAGCCGGGTCCAGAAGCCGAGCATCTTGTCCATTTCCTCGGCATACGAAGCGCGCACCGTGAACAGCACCGGGCTGTTGCCGCGCACCGGCAGCGCGCCCGAAAACGGCGCAAAGAAAGGAATGCCGGCCGCTTCGGCCAGCGGCAGGGCGTCCAGGCTCAGCGTGGCCGAGCCGTAGCCGAACAGCGCGATGACCTTCTTTTCCTCGATCAGCGTCTTCGTGTTCGCGCCGGCCGTCTTGCGGTCGTTCTTGTCGTCGAGCGTGACGAGTTCGATCTGCCGCCCGCCGACGCCACCGCTGGCGTTCAGCATCGCGAAATAGGCCGCCGCGCCGTCACGCACGTCGGTGCCGAAGCGGGCATTCGCGCCGCTCAGCGGCGCGGACTGGCCGATCACCCACTTGTCCTGCGCAAGGGCATCGCCGCCCAGCAGGGCGAGCGCGAGGGCGGTGGCAAGAAGGGGGTGTGATGGCACGGCAGCGACCGAAAAATTGACCTGCGGCAATCTAACCGATGTATCGGCAGCGCAGCCGGCCAGGCGCATGTCAGCGGGGTAAATGTGTGCATCCGGCCGGCCGCGGTGCAGCGGCGACAATCGCTCCCATGCATGTTCTCTTCGACGATGGTGGCAAGTTCTTCGCCGGTCGCCTGATGACCGAGTCCGACGGCGGAGTTCAGGTCGAACTCGACTCCGGCAAGCGGGTCAAGGTGAAGGCCGCCCATGTGCTGCTGCGTTTCGACAAGCCCGCGCCGGCCGAGCTGATGGCGCAAGCCGCCCTGCGCGCCGCCGAGATCGACCTCGACATGGCCTGGGAATTCGCGCCCGAGGCCGAGTTCGGATTCGCCGATCTGGCGCGCGACTACTTCAGCGCCCAGGCCGGGCCCGACCTGCTGGCCGGCATGCTGCTGCGCCTGTTCGACGCACCGCACTACTTCCGCCGTGCCGGCAAGGGCCAGTTCCGCAAGGCTTCGGAAGACACCGTGAAGGCCGCGCTGCTCGGCATCGAGCGCAAGAAGCTGCTGGCCGCGCAGATCGAGGGCTGGGCGCAGGAACTCGTGGAAGGCCGCTGCCCGCCCGCCGTGCGCGAGCAGCTGTTCCGCATCCTCTTCAAGCCCGACAAGAACGGCGCCGAGTACAAGGCCGTGGTCGAAGCCACCCGGCGCGCCCAGCGCGCGCCGCTCGACCTGCTGCAGGGCGCGGGCGCCATCGACAGCCCTTACCAGTTCCACTGGCAGCGTTTCCTGTTCGAGCAGTTTCCGCAGGGCACGGGCTTCCCGCCGCTGGCCGCGCCCGCCATCAAGGACGCGCTGCCGCTGGCGGCCGTGCAGGCATTTTCAATCGATGACTCGGCCACCACCGAGATCGACGACGCGCTTTCGGTGCAGGGCCTGGGCAGCGGCACGGTCGTCTTCGGCATCCACATCGCGGCGCCGGCGCTGGCCTTCCAGCCCGAATCAGCGGTCGACAAGGCGGCGCGCGAGCGCCTGTCCACCGTCTACATGCCAGGCTGGAAGCTGACCATGCTGCCCGACGAGGTGGTGCAGGCCTACACGCTGATCGCAGGGCGCGATTGCCCGGCCGTCAGCCTGTACGTGACGCTGGATGAAGCCACGCTGGAAGTGAAGTCCAGCGAGACGAAGCTGGAACGGGTGACCATCACCAGCAACCTGCGCCACGACCAGCTGGACGCCGTGGTCACCGAAGCCACGCTGACCGGCGCGGCGCCGGCCGACTACGCGCACGCCGCCGAGCTGGCCTTCGCCTTCCGCCTGGCGCGCGCGCTGAAGGCGCGGCGCGAGGTGGTGCGCGGCAAGCCGGAGAACTTCAACCGGCCGGACTACAACTTCCGCCTGCTCGGCCACACGAGCGAGCCGACCGGCGTGGAGCAGGTGCACATCAGCACACGGCAGCGCGGTGCGCCGCTCGACCTGATCGTCGCCGAGGCGATGATCCTGGCCAACAGCACCTGGGGCGGCTGGCTGGCCGAATGTGGCGTGCCCGGCATCTACCGCAGCCAGGCCAGCCTGCTGCCCGGCGTGAAGGTGCGCATGGGCACGCGCCCGCAGCCGCACGCCGGCATGGGCGTGGCGCAGTACACCTGGGCGACCTCGCCGCTGCGGCGTTATGTCGACCTGGTGAACCAGTGGCAGATCATCGCCTGCGCGCGCCACGGCCGCACGGCCGCGCTGGTGGCGCCGTTCCGGCCGAAAGACGTCTCGCTGTTTTCCATCATCAGCAGCTTCGATGAGGCGTACGGCGCCTACAACGATTTCCAGAACGGCATCGAGCGCTACTGGACGCTGCGCTGGCTGGAGCAGAACGCCGTGCCCGAACTGGAAGCCACGGTGATGAAGGACGGCCTGGTGCGCGCCGACACGCTGCCGCTGGTGTTTCGCGTGCCGGGCGCCGACAGCCTGCCGCGCGGCGCCCGGGTGTCGGTGCGGGTGGTCGGCAATGACCTGCTGACGCTGGAACTGCACACGCAGCTGATTGCGCGAATCGACCTGGCCGAGACCACGCCGGCCGCGGCGAATGCCAGCCTGGAAGCCGAACTGGAAGCCGAACTGGACGACGAAGATGGGGCCGACAGCGCCGGCCCGCTGACGCTGGTGATCGATCTCGGTGACGGCGAAAGCGCTGCCGACGCAGGCGCGAACACAGGCACAGACACACGCACAGACACACGCAAAGACGCGGCGCCGGCGGCCGAGCCGGCCGAGCCGCCGGCGGGCTGAACGGCAGCGGCCGCCCGACTGCCCCGATTTACCGCGCCATCCTCGGCTCAACCCAAGACTCGCACCATGGCGTGGCCCCGCCTGTCGACTCTGCGTCTTTCCAGCGTGCGCCTTTCAACCCTTCAGTGGGCCCTGCTGGTGTCGGTGGCGCTGCATGCCGGCGTGCTGACACTGCGGTTCGTCGACCCGGTGGCCTACAACCGCGTCTTCAAGGACACGCCGCTCGAAGTCATCCTGGTCAACGCGCGATCGAGCGAAGCGCCAGCGCAGGCGCAGGCCATTGCGCAGGCGCAGCTCGCCGGCGGCGGCGAGGCGGCGCAGGGCCGCGCCACCTCACCGCTGCCGGCCGCCGCCACGCTAGAGACCGGCGACGCGCCCGACAACGCGCGCCGCCGGGTCGAGCAGTTGCAGGACCAGCAGCAACAACTGCTGGCGCAGATACGGCGTGAGATCGCCACCCTGCCGCCACCCGACCCGCAGCGCGATACCGGCACGCCGCAGGAGCGCGAGCAGGAAGACCGCCGGCGCCAGTTGCTGCGCCTGCTGGCCGAGATCGAAAAGCGCATCAACGACGAAAACGCCCGGCCGAAAAAGCGCTACATCAGCCCGGCCACGCGCGAGGAGGTCTACGCGCTGTATTACGACGCGCTGCGGCGCCGCATCGAAGACCGCGGCACGCGCTTCTTCCCTGAAAGCAAGGGCAAGAAACTGTATGGCGAGCTGACGATGAACGTGACGGTGGACGCCGAAGGTCGCGTCGTCGACGCCGAGGTGGTGCGGCCTTCGAAGTCGCGCCTGCTCGACCAGAAAGCGCTGGCCATCGTGCGCGGCGCGGCGCCCTTCGGCCCTTTCAGCGTCGCCATGAAACGACAGGCCGACCAGATCGTCGTCACCTCACGCTTCCGCTTCACCCGTGAAGACGGTCTGGAAACCACGCTCAGCGCCCAATGATCGATCCGATGAACCCCGTTGCCCTCGACCCTTTCGTTTTCAATTACGCCGTGCTCGGCAACCCGGTGGCGCACAGCCAGTCGCCCTTCATCCACGCCGAGTTCGCCCGCCAGACCGGCGAGCCGGTGGCCTACGGACGGCTGCACTGCGAGCTGAACGCCTTTGCCGACACGGTGCGCGCCTTTGCCGCAGGCGGCGGGCGCGGCTGCAACATCACCGTGCCCTTCAAGTTCGAAGCGCCGGCGCTGGCCGCCATCGTCACGCCGCGGGCGGCGCTGGCGCAGGCGGCCAACATCCTGCGCTTCGACGACGGTGGCTGGCTGGCCGATAACACCGACGGCGTGGGCCTGCTGCGTGACATCGAACACCATGCGGGTCTGCCGCTGGCCGGCCGCCGCGTGCTGCTGGTGGGCGCCGGCGGCGCCGCGGCCGGTGTGCTGGGGCCTTTGCTCGACGCCCGACCGGCCGAGATGGTGGTGGTCAACCGCACGCCCGAACGCGCGCTGATGCTAGTGGCACGCCACGCGGCGGTGGCCGCCGCCGCCGGCGTCAGGCTGGGCGCCGCGCCGCTCGCCTCCCCGGGTTTCGCCTTCGACCTCGTCATCAACGCCAGCGCCAGCAGCCTGCAGGGCGCGGCCGTGCCGGTGCCGGCCAGCGTGCTGGCGCCGGGCGCGCTGGCGATCGATCTGATGTACGGCAGCGCTGCGGCGCCTTTCCTCGAATGGGCGCGGCAAGCGGGCGCGCTGGGCCGCGACGGCCTGGGCATGCTGGTCGAGCAGGCGGCCGAGGCCTTCTTCGTCTGGCGCGGCGTGCGGCCGCAGACGCCGCCGGTTCTGCAGGCCCTGCGTGAACGGCTGGCCATGGCGGGGGGGAAGCCGGCATGAAGGCGGCGGGACATCCGGGCCGCGCCGCGCTGCGGCTGCTCGCCCTGCTGCTGCTGTGCTTCGTCGCCCTGCAGGGCTTCTTTCTGCTGCGCATCGCGACGATGGCGGTGCTGAACCCGCAGTCCACCACCTTTCAGCGCAGCGAGGCGTGGCGGCTGCTGACCGAAAGGCAGCAGATCCTGTGGAGCCAGCAATGGGTGGACTACGCGGCGATGTCGGTGCACATCAAGCGAGCGGTCATCGCCAGCGAAGACGCCGGCTTCAACGATCACAGCGGCGTGGAGTGGGATGCCATCGAGAAAGCCTGGGAGAAGAACCAGCGCGCCGAGACCCGCGCCGTGCGGGTCGAACGGCAGCAACCCGGCCGAACCGTCACCGCCAAGGTGGTGGGCGGCTCCACCATCACCCAGCAGCTGGCGAAGAACCTGCTGCTGTCGGGTGAGCGCACCGTGCTGCGCAAGGGGCAGGAGTTCGTGCTGGCGCTGACACTCGAGGCCCTGCTGTCCAAGCAGCGCATCCTGGAGATTTACCTGAACAACGTGGAATGGGGCGAGGGCATCTTCGGCGTGCAGGCCGCTGCGCGCCACTACTTCGGCGTCGACGCGTCGCGCCTCGGGCCCGAGCAGGCAGCGCGGCTGGCGGTCATGCTGCCGGCGCCCAAACGCTTCGAGAAACGGCCGTCGTCGGGCTATGTGACGGGCCGCGCCGCGACCATCGTGGCGCGCATGGGCGGGGTGGCGGTGCCATGAGCCTGCGCGGCCGCCCGAAAGGAGAATACCGGAGTGCTCAGCACGAAGGTACTCCGGTCAGTCCGCAGGCTTTGCCAAGGCCTCATTCCCGCCTGGCGGAACCGGCCGCAGGCCGAAGGGTGCGGACATGAGCTTTGCGGATGAAGTGGCGGTGGGCGCGGCGCGGCTGGTCGTCGAGGAAGGGCTGGAGTACGGCGCGGCCAAGCGCAAGGCGGCGCGCGACCTCGGCCGCCGCGGCGGGCGGCGCGGTGAATTGCCGCGCAACGAGCAGGTGGAAGACGAGGTGCGTGCCTGCATCGAACTGTTCTGCGCCGACACCCAGCCCGCCGAGCTCCGCGCACTGCGTGAACTGGCGCTGGGCTGGATGCAGCGGCTCGCAGCGTTCCGCCCGCATCTGTCGGGCGCGGTGTGGCGCGGCACCGCCACGCGGCAGTCGAGCATCCACATGGACCTGTACTGCGACGACTCGAAGAGCGCGCAGATAGGGCTGCTGAATCTAGGGATCGACGCCGACCTGTCGTCTCTGGATCGACCGGGCGCCGAGCCGCTGAGCGTGCTGACGGTGGGCGCGCGCTGCGCCGCGCTCGGTGAGCTCGTCACCCTGCATCTGATCGTGCGTGACCTCGACGAGCAGCGCGGCGCGCTCAAACCCGACGCCCGCGGCCGCAGCTGGCGCGGTGACATCGCGGCCGTGCAGCGGCAACTCGAAATCGACGAAGACCAGGGCGCCACGGAGGGCAAGCCATGAAGCGACGCAACATCGTGGCAGCCGGGCTGGGCGCCGCGGCGCTGGCGGCCGGCATCGGCTGGTCGGCATGGCAGCGCCGCGCGCTGCACGCCGAAAGCGGCGGCCTATGGGGCCTGAGCTTCCCCAAACCCGGCGGCGGCGAACTGGTGATGGCCGATTTCCTGGGCCGGCCGCTGGTGCTGAACTTCTGGGCCACCTGGTGCCCGCCCTGCGTCAAGGAAATGCCCGAGCTCGACCGCTTTCACCGCAGCCAGGCGGCCGGCGGCGCGCGCGTCGTGGGGCTGGCGGTGGACGGGCCGACGCCGGTGCGCGAGTTCCTCGCCCGCATGCCGATCAGCTTCCCTATCGGCCTGGCCGGCTTCGACGGCACCGATCTCAGCCGGCGCCTTGGCAACCCGCAGGGCGCACTGCCGTTCACTGCGGTGTTCGGCGCCGACGGCCGCCTGCGGCACCGCAAGCTCGGCGAAACGAGCTTCGACGAGTTGCAGAGCTGGATGGCGACGAAATAAGAGGCTGCGGTGGTCAGGCTCAGGAATTCAGTCACAGATGCTCACAACGGACGCTAAAACGCGTAAAGTCCGCAACTCAGCATCGACAGCTGAATAAAGCTTCAATTCCGCACAAAGGCTCGCTGCAGCGCCCGGCGGAGACTTCAAAGCTTCTGTTCGAGCCGTTTTTCCTGCAGCGATGACTGAATACCGCAAATCTACAAAGAGATAAGGACAGATCCCATCTGATTGGCAGCAAAAGCTGACACGTGCCCGAGCAGTCGGGCTCATCAAAAATCGGGTATGGTCCGCCGCCATTCGAGCGCTGACCCCACATCATGGCCAGTCCTGACTGCGCCGCCGAGAGGATTTTCATGGACCTGCGCAAGCTGAAGACACTCATCGACCTCGTTTCCGAGTCGAACATCTTCGAACTCGAGATCACCGAAGCCGAGGGCAAGGTACGCATCGTGAAGGGCGTTCCCGGCATGATGGCTGCTCCGGCAATAATGATGGCCGCGCCGCAACCGGCGCCGCTCGCCGCCCCCGCCCCCGCCGCACTGGCAACGGTCGCACCCGAGGCTGCCGTGGCGCCCGCGGGCAAGGTCATCAAGTCGCCGATGGTGGGCACTTATTACCGCGCCGCCAGCCCCGGAGCCAAGGCCTTCGTCGAAGTCGGTGACACCATCAAGGAGGGCGAGCCGGTGTGCATCATCGAAGCCATGAAGATCATGAACGAGATCGAGGCCGATTGCGGCGGCAAGATCCTGCGCATGCTGTGCGACAACGGACAGGCGGTCGAGTTCGGACAGCCGCTGTTCATCGTCGAATAGGTCGGCTGCCGTGTTCAAGAAAATTCTGATTGCGAACCGGGGGGAGATCGCTCTCCGCATCCAGCGCGCCTGCCGCGAGATGGGCATCAAGTCGGTCATCGTCTATTCCGAGGCCGACCGCGACGCCAAGTACGTCAAGCTGGCCGACGAGGCGGTCTGCATCGGGCCGGCGGCGTCGGCGCAGAGCTACCTCAACATGCCGGCCATCATCTCGACGGCCGAGGTGACCGACGCCGAGGCCATCCACCCGGGCTACGGTTTTCTGTCGGAAAACGCCGACTTCGCCGAACGTGTCGAAAAGAGCGGCTTCGTCTTCATCGGCCCGACGCCCGAGTCGATCCGCATCATGGGCGACAAGGTGGCCGCCAAGCAGGCCATGATCAAGTCCGGCGTGCCCTGCGTGCCCGGCTCCGAGGGCGCCCTGCCCGACGATCCGAAGGAGATCATCCGCATCGCCCGCACCGTGGGCTACCCGGTGATCATCAAGGCCGCCGGCGGCGGCGGCGGGCGCGGCATGCGCGTGGTGCACACGGAAGCTGCTTTGGTCCATGCCGTGCAGACGACGCGCGCCGAAGCCGGTGCGGCCTTCGGCAACTCGACCGTCTACATGGAGAAATTCCTGGAGCGGCCGCGCCACATCGAGATCCAGGTGCTGGCCGACACCTTCCGCAATGCCGTCTGGCTGGGCGAGCGCGACTGCTCCATGCAGCGCCGCCACCAGAAGATCATCGAGGAAGCGCCGGCGCCGGGCATCGCCCGTCGCGTCATCGAGCGCATCGGCGACCGCTGCGTCGCGGCCTGCAAGAAGATCGGCTACCGGGGCGCCGGCACCTTCGAGTTTCTGTTCCAGGACGGCGAGTTCTTCTTCATCGAGATGAACACGCGCGTTCAGGTCGAACACCCGGTGACCGAGATGGTGACGGGCATCGACATCGTGCAGATGCAGATCCGCGTGGCGGCCGGTGAAAAACTGCCGTTCGCCCAGCGCAACATCCAGATGCGCGGCCATGCGCTGGAATGCCGCATCAATGCCGAAGATCCGTACAAGTTCACGCCTTCGCCGGGCCGCATCACGACCTGGCACTCACCGGGCGGACCGGGCGTGCGCGTTGATTCGCACATTTACACGAACTACTTCGTGCCGCCGAACTACGACTCGATGATCGGCAAGATCATCGTGCATGGCGACACCCGTGACCAGGCACTGGCGCGCATGCGCACGGCGCTGACGGAGACGGTGATTGAAGGCATACAGACCAACATCCCGCTGCACCGTGAACTGATGGTCGACGCCAAGTTCATCGAAGGCGGCACCAGCATCCACTATCTGGAGGGTTGGCTGGGGCAACGCAAGCGATGACATGGAGCTGCCTGGCTCGCAGCGGATGGGTTTGATCCGCAGTGATGCTCAGCCACGACCTCGAAGCGCCCCCTCACCCCATTCCTCTGCCCCGGCGCGGGGGAGAGGGAGCCGCAGTCGCCCCTGTCCGC
>Ga0163144_10012184_pt1 | contig 18098 bp, 17 predicted proteins | sample OliLak19BULKMAT1_FD_123175 | JGI IMG/M metagenome (GOLD analysis project Ga0163144, IMG submission 123175) | Freshwater microbial mat bacterial communities from Lake Vanda, McMurdo Dry Valleys, Antarctica - Oligotrophic Lake LV.19.BULKMAT1 | ecosystem: Environmental > Aquatic > Freshwater >... | reverse complement strand
GGTTCGATGTAGGTTTTGGTGGCGAGGTCAGGGTCGGTCATGATGGTGGCGGGGTTGGAGTTGACGAGGATGACTTCGAAGCCTTCTTCCATGAGCGCGCGGCAGGCTTGCGTGCCCGAGTAATCGAACTCGCAGGCTTGTCCAATGACGATGGGGCCTGCCCCGATGACGAGGATGCGGTGAATGTCGGTGCGTTTAGGCATAGCGAGGTGTCCTTTTTGAGCAAATCAAATTGCCTAAGTATACCCCGCTGAAGAAATTGGTTAAAGGATCTACTGTCGATCTATCAGGGCAAACGGGTGAATGGTTAAGTTGCATAGTGTTGGAATCAGAGATTATTGTCTTTTTAAGGACACCTTCCTCATGCACGCCCTCCCACACCTTCTCGATCATTTTCAGACCCTCCCCGACCCATAGAAACTCGCCAAGGTTCTGTATCCGCTTAACGAAATGCTGCTATTAGCGCTTTACGCGACACTTTGCGGGTGTGATACCTTCCACGACATGACCGTATATGGCGAGGAAAAGCTCACCCTTCTTCAACAAATCCTACCGTTTGTCCACGGGATTCCCTGCTTGGTCGCGTGGGTAGATAGCTGTGGGACGGTGAAAGGCGAGACGTCACAGGATCGTCGGTATTTTGTGAGTTCGTTGTCTATGGATGCGGTGTAGGCGGGTCGTGCGATTCGTGGGCACTGGGAAATGGAAAATGGGATGCACTAGGTGATATAGCCAAATTTAAAATTAATTGAACACTATATTTTGATCTGGTTGGTTTCCCCCACCCCTACCCTCCCCCTAAGGGAGAGGGAGTAAGAAGTAAAGTGTATCATTATTTTAGACGGTAGCTATATACACTTATTTCACAAAAAGAGCCGTCGCCTAGAATCCATCCATCCGCCCTTACTTCCTATAAATGGTATTAGTGATACTAGATTCCCTAAATAAATAACGTCTAAGCGCGAACGTCTCAGGCTTCATATCCCTGAGGCGTTTGTGTATGAAACTAGTAAAACGAATTTACGACAGTCTTACAAGCGGATGTCTTATTTTTTAACTGATTTTCATGCCCGATTCAATGTAGCCGTACTTCCACGCGCTACCTTCTTTAATCATGGTCAAATCGACTTCGCCTTTTTGACCGTTAGGATAGACAATTTCCGCGTGAACAATGGCCGTGTTCCCTACTGTACTGGCTACCGTATAATGCCCAAACTGGTAAAGTTCCTGACTGCCTGAACTAAAGTAAAACGCCTTCCAAAAAGTATGCACCAAGCTTTGTTCATTCGTTTTGAACATAATGTGCACTTCTTTAATCCCTATTCCTGAAACCTCCACGGCTTCTGGATTGCGTTGCTTAAGCAGGTTTAGTGTATGCTCAAGGCATTTATCTTGAGTGAGCTTGGTGAACATCTGAAAGGCGGCACCAAAATTGTTCCCCATAAATGTGGAGAGAAAAAGCTTGAGCGCATCATCAGGAGGAATCATAACCGCCTACCCTTTTTCCAACAAGTGACACGATGCAGTATGGTTAGGCCCGATGATCGAACACGCGGGAATGATTGTATCGCAGAGTTCAAAGACTTCAGGGCAGCGGGTGTGGAAGCGGCAGCCACTCGGCGGATTCATCGGGCTAGGGAGTTCGCCTTCTAATCGAATCCGCGTGAGCTTTGCTTGTTCAGCAAGAACAGGATCCGCAATCGGCATGGCGCTCAATAGAGCCTTCGTATAAGGATGCTGTGGCGATTGGAAAAGTTCCTTAGTCGGGGCGCTTTCCATGACTTGGCCGAGGTACATGACCATCACGCGATCGCAAAAATGTTCCACTACACTCAGGTTGTGCGCGATAAACAGATAGGTAAGCCCCAGCTCCTGCTTGAGGTCATCCATGAGGTTCAACACCTGCGCCTGCACCGAGACATCGAGTGCGCTGACGGCTTCATCGGCGATAATCAGCTTAGGATTTAAGGCCAATGCTCGCGCGATACAGACCCGTTGTCGTTGCCCACCCGAAAGTTCACTCGGCATACTGTCCACCACACTCTTCGGCAAGCCCACCATATCGAGCAGGGATTCCACGCGAGCTTTGAGCTCTTGACCTTTGGCACGTTTAAAAATCACGAGCGGTTCCGCAACCGCCCTTCCGACTGTGTGTCGAGGGTTAAGGCTTGCGTAAGGGTTCTGAAAGATCATTTGCATGTCGGCGCGTTTGGCTTGGAGGGCTTGCCCCTTTAGGCTATTCCAATCCACGCCATCAAAGTGGATATTGCCAGAATTGGCTTCGTCGAGGCGGATAATCGCGCGAGCCAGCGTAGATTTCCCACTACCGCTTTCGCCAACAATGCCAAGGGTTTCCCCCTGAAAAAGCTGGAAACTGATGTCATCCACCGCTTTGACATGGCCTTGCACACGGTTAAGAAAACCACTGCGCACGGGAAAGTATTTTTTTAGATGTTGTACATCTAACAATGGCGTTGTGGTGTCTGGTGCGGTCATGGGAATCCCTTTGAATCAATCACTCCAGTATAAACTGATTTGAAAAAGGTGTCACCTGCCATTCATTACTGTTCTTACTACCTGACTACATCCACAAGAAACTCGTCATCACGAGTGGAGGCTTTGCGAAACGTCGTGATCTTGCCAAGAGCGTCGCGTCTTCGTGACCCCATTACGACGCTTCGCCACACTATCGAGCGCCTTCGCCGCTACGCGAGAGAATGCAAGCATTCTACGTAAGGATGCACTCGTTTTTACTCTCTCTGTACGGTGTTAAAATCACAAAAATGCACCTACACTTTTCAGTGATAACAACTCGTGTTATCTGTACTCACCATATTCCGCCACGCTGAATAAAGAGTTGTTGCCTCATCCAACGTTCTACTTTGAGGCGTAAGCTCCACGCATTCACCCTCTCGACTAAACGAGTCAATGCGCACCCAGCCCTGAGTGCTGTTTGTCGCGAAGGCAAAATCTAATTGATTCAACATAACTGCGTTTATCGGCTCCTGCGAAATTGAGACATCCGCAGTCCTTGCCGCTTTAATCACCTGCTGACGAGTGATGCCTGCCAGACACTGCCGATTCGGTGGAGTCATCCAACCGAGCGCTTTGTGATGAACAAACAGGTTGGCATGGGTGAGTTCAGTGATGTCTCCCGCATCGTTCACCCACGCCACTTCCTCCCCAAGATGTGCAATGCGTTGTCGTAAGTAGAGCGCATCGAACTGACTGCCTTTTTTGAAGGCGGGGGTCAATGTCTGATAACGTGAAAGGTGGATGCTAATTCTTGAAAGGTCTTCAAGGGTCTGCGGATATGCGCTTAAGGGGTGAGCATCCCGCAGCTCAATCAGTAATCCCCAGCGAGAGACGTCCGTAGTGGAGCCCCTTGTGGGATCCTTCTTGGTGTCGATAAACATCATCCCCATATTAAAATCCTGAGGAATCAAGGTTATCCTTGTAGAATACACAACCCCCTCACAGACAGGAGAGATGTGCGCATCAAAGGCGTTATCAATCGTTGGGGCAAACTCTCGAAAGGGGGGCATCCCCCCTAAAAGGTCATGTGCATGTTGATGCAGCCGCTTAAGGTGCGTACGTCGCCAGCATAGCGAGGCATCGCTACGAAGTGTTGTAAACACGGTCACGCCCAACTGGAGAGCATGCACTACGTTGAGGGGAAGGCTAAAAAGCTGTCGAAACGAAATAGGGAGAAGGAAATCATCAGAGTAGAGGAACATAGACTAGTTACTTTAATTTATTTGCTATTTGTCATACGATTGTATAACACATTTTTAGGAGTCCTTAAGTAGACTTCTTGCGTTTTGTTGCTTCTCCCTGAGGGAGCACGCTTCGCCATTTGCGAGTTAGGATGAGGGACTAGCCTTTTGCTTCTACGTTCCCCCCCTCACCTTAACCCTTTCCCGCGGGGAGAGGAAACCGAGCATTTTTGCTTTACAACACATTCTATTCTGCTGGAGACACACACATTATGATGAGCACTGTAAAACTTGGGATTGATATTGGAGGCACGAAAATTGCCTGTTCTGCCATTACTTTTGATGATCAAAATCACGTTCAGTACACCACGCCTCGTAAAGTAGCGACGCCCACAACGGCTAACGCATTTATTGATAGCATGGCATCCCTATTACAACTCGTCAAAAAAGATCAAAACCTCACCGAATGGGTACCAATTGGCATTAGCACCGCAGGGGTTGTGGATAGCGTAGCAGGCTGCATTATTGGTGCAACAGGCAATCTTAAAGCCATCGATCATACACCCTTTAACATTCGCCAACGCTTGGCAGATGCATTGGATATTTCCCCTGAACTGATTCATGTTGAAAATGATGCGAACGCTGCCTGTTACGGCGAAGTCGCTGTCGGTGCGGCGAAAAACGAAAAAAACGTCGTGATGATTACCCTAGGAACAGGGGTGGGTGGCGGTATTGTTGTTGATGGAAAGCTCATTCGTGGCTCAAAGTTCTCTGCTGCTGAAGTGGGCCACATGCGTATCTCACTCACCAATGATCGTGCGTGTACCTGTGGGCGTTTGGGGTGTTGGGAAGCCTATGCGTCTGGAACGGGTCTGGCACGAACAGGACGTCGGGATATTCGGGAGCTGCCACATAGTGCGGATGCGTTAGATTTATTACAGGGCAAAAAAGTCGAAGACGTGACCACCCATGACATTGTGGGAGCGTATGCGCGTGGAAACTGGGTTGCCAAGCAGTTGATTGATAAGTGGCATTTGTACATCGCAACAGGCTTGGGCAATCTGATGAACGTCCTTGATCCTGATCTCGTAGTGATTGGTGGGGGCATGGCTCAGTTTGTGGAGCTTGATAAATTGCAGGATTACCTGAATGAGCGCGTCATGGACCCCATGCGTGAGACCCCTGTTGTCTTTGCAACGCTTGGTAATGATGCAGGCATGATTGGTGCTGCCGCGCTAGCGTAAACGCCTAGTCTCTTGATGTAGGGCACGCCCTATGTGTCGCCCCATTCGTAATGATCGGCGGGCATAGGTCCCGCCCCTACGAAAAAGCCCAATCAACACCATGAAGTAACCTTTTAGGCTCTTATACCCATTATATTAAGCAAGGGCGTATCGCGTCTTCGTTGTTGCCTCCTTTTTTTGTTGAAACATGTATTATGTATACACTTATTTCACAAAAAGAGTCGTCGCCTAGAATCCATCCGCCCTTACTTCCTATAAAGGGTATTACTTCTTTTGATACAAGCCTAATGCCGCTGGGGTGAAGCGGTCTAGTTCTTTGCGAAGAATGTGCACTTCTTTGCGAAGGCTTTGATTCTCATCCACCAAGCCAATCATATGCTTGGCCATCACGCGCTTTTGCTCTTCCAGCTCACCAAGATGATACACCTTTTCGGTGAATTGGCCTTCGTTCATAATGCCTGCCAGTTTCCGCGCGATAAGGGCAGCCGTTTTTTCCAGATAGGCATCAGATTCAGGGGTATCGAGTTTTGGCTTGATCGATGGTGTTTCCTGAACTGTGGGTTCGGGGTCTGGTTGTGAACGGCTCAAAATCTCGCGGAAGGCCTGTTTCAGTCGCTTTTGCTCATCGACAGGAATCCTAGAAAGGGTCTCACTTTCGTTGATGAGTTCTTCACTCTTCGCCCACGCCTCACGGTCATGCTCAATGGCGGCGGCCGCTTCTTTAAGCTTCTCAAAGGGGCGCGTATTCAGTTTCACCGCATCCTCAAGAGAGACAATTTCATCGCGTTCAATGCGCGTATTGATCTCACGAATCTCATCATTCGGTTGAGAAGAAGGAAATGAATTAGATACAGTCGAAATGGGTTGGGGCATGGCGGGATAACTCTTTAAAAACTCGCATACTCTTTAGAGGCCAAGGAAAAAGCCCCATTGGGCGCATATACTTCGTTAATCCAAGCCGTTTTTCAGTTATGAACCCCGTGTTCACGCCTTCAAAGCCGTTTGTATTGCCCGCTTCGCGAGCGATTGTGTCACTTTAACAGTGTCAATCAACGTTCTCTGCATCCCACTAAACCTTTTTCCGTGGCCTCTTTAGTATACGCTTGTTTTTAGAATCGACCAAGTAGCCTTTCTACGTTATGATACAAATACTACGATGCATGTGCAGTATGAAGGCGGTTTTCCATGGCGTATTTAGAACTAAATGATTTAACCATGTCCTTCGGAGAAACGCAGGTTCTTAAGGGAATTGATCTTGCTATTGATGAAGGCGAGTTTGTCGTATTCGTAGGCGCCAGTGGCTCAGGAAAATCCACGTTGCTGCGCTGTATTTCAGGGCTGGAAACGCCTACCTCAGGGGATATCACCCTCAACGGCGAAAGCATTCTTAATCGTGATCCGAAAGATCGGGATGTGGCGATGGTCTTTCAGAATTATGCGCTGTATCCGCACATGAATGTCTACGACAACATGGCCTTTGGCCTCAAAATGCGTAAGGTTCCTAAGGCTGAAATTACTCAGAAAGTCACGGATGTTGCAAAACTCTTGGGGCTTGATGCCTTGTTGACTCGTAAGCCTGGGCAATTGAGCGGTGGTCAGTGCCAACGCGTCGCGCTAGGCCGCGCCATCGTCCGTAATCCCAAGCTTTTTATGATGGATGAGCCACTCTCTAACCTCGATACCCAACTACGGCAGCACATGCGGCAGGAACTCAAGCAACTCCACCTGCAACTCGGCGCGACGACCTTGTATGTCACGCACGATCAAACCGAGACGCTCACGCTTGCGGATAAAGTGGTGGTGCTGGATCAAGGACGCATTTCTCAATGTGCCGACCCGACGACGCTTTACCATGAGCCTGCCAACACCTTTGTCGCCGCTTTTATCGCGCAGATGAATTTCTTAACCCTCATTAAAAATCCAGACAACATGGCACAGTTGCAGGATTCTAAAGGTGTAGTGTTGATAGATTCTTTGCGCACGCCTAAAGAGATTAGCGTCCTTTTAGAAGGGAGTGACCGCATCACTCTTGGCGTAAGGCCTGAACATGTTGAGGTGCGCTCTACTATTGTCGGCAACCCCACTACAGGTCTTCTGGCTGATGTGGAAATGCCGATGATCCTGACCCAGCGAGAACTTCATGGGGCGCAACAGACGCTTCGCTTGGCTTCGGAAGAAGGAAAGCCGTTTACATTAGTGGCCAGCCAGCCCTTTGAATCCAAGAGTGCCATTGCGGTGAATGAACGCGTAAGCGTTGGGTTCAACTGGACAGACATTCAATGCTTTGACCCTGAGACCACGAAGAGGCTGTAGGTTCTTACTCCCTCTCCTTTTAAAGGAGAGGGAGTAAAGCTTCCTGTTATTCCTATTTTTGCGCTATATTTAAGGACATTCCTTTGAGTATAGAAAGCATTGCACATGTCCACGCCTGCCCTGTCCAGTTTCCGAGGCCTTTCCCCCGCTAAGGCAGACAATCACTTTGATCTGCTGTTTTTTGGAGACATTGTCGGGAAGCCTGGCCGTGAAGCGGTCTATCATTTCATTGAAAATCGCTTAGCCACTAAACCCGATATGATGATCGCTAATGTGGAAAATTGCACGCATGGCAACGGCTTTTGTGAAAAGCATTATCAGGAACTCGCCGCGCGTGGCTTTCATGCATTCACAGGCGGTAATCATATCTATGATCGTAAGGATTCCTTGCAGTTCATGCGCGATTCCGCCGAGATGTTGATACGTCCTGCAAACATTTCAGGCAAGAAGCCTCCAGGCTTAGGGGCGCGAGTGATTCAGGTAGGCAATCGAAAAGTAGGCGTCTTAAATGTGCTGGGACAGGCATTTATGGCAAATTACAATTCCCCGTGGGATGCGATTGATGAGCTATTGCCTGACTTACTCCGAGAAACACCGATTATTTTCGTGGATATTCACGCTGAAGCCACAGCGGAAAAAGCAGCGATTGCTCGTTATGTTGCCGAAATGGGCGCTTCTGCGGTAGTGGGAACGCATACCCATGTACAAACGAACGATGCACGATTACTGCATGACCGCACAGGCTTTTTAACCGATGCAGGCATGAATGGGGTCTATGAAAGCGTGATTGGTATGGATTCTATTGCCGCGATTAAGCGCTTAACGGAACCTGGGCACACCAAAATGGAAGTGGCGGTTAGCCACACGGTTCAGATCAATGCGGTGCGCTTTCGCATAGAAGTGGATAGCGGGGAATGCATCGGGCTTGAAAATGTCTATGATGTGTTTGAATTGCCCGAATCTGTTAAGGTGGATTAGGCAGGATCAAAGCAACTCTGTTTCCTCTTGCTGAGAGAGAAGGAACACGAAAGGAATGTTACGATAATCGTAATCGTTTGCGTTAGATGTACACCTTAAGGTATAATCAGGTTTTTATCAAAAATCGTTTTTCGCTCAAAAAGCGATTCCACTCTATAGACCCTTTCACTTACCGTTCCTTCTACCTTTGGACAATAGGTATTTCACCTTATGAATGCAATTAACACATCTTCAAACACAGCAGTGAAGGCGATGAAGCCTCAGGTTCAGCCTCGCTTTGTGCCGTCTCCTTATGAATCCCTGCAAGGCTTAGACCGCGCTCAGCCAAACGCTCGCGGCCTTGCAGAAAAAAAATCGATACAGAATCAAGCTGTTGAAGAAATCCTTTCGCCTCCTACGGTTCAACCGCGTGAAGGCAGTACGACGGCCATTCTTCAAAACCATAAAGCACTCGCTCAGGATACCTTTCAGCGTCAGGGTGTTCAACGATCCCAAGTGCAGGAAGAGCAGCAAACCCTTCCCCAGCGTTCTGAGGGTTTAAAGGGTCAGCTTCAACAATTTAGCGATGCCACGAAGAGCTTTCTACAGAATCTTGATCGTTTGAATACGCCTAATTTGGTTGCATCCGATGCTCAACAAGCCAGAATTACAGCACAGGCAGGACGTCATCAAGCGGAACGCGTCGGGCAAAAAAGCATTATCCAGCGTTTGAAAGAAATCCCGTTCGTTACAAAATCGGATAAACAGAATGATATTTTGAGAACACCGACGAAGGGTCGTGTTCAAGGTGGCGTTCCTGTTGATGAATCCAACCGTGAAGTGGCCTTGAATTTGGGTATTGGCGAAACAGAGAATTAACTCAATAGACCCCCACTTATGAGTGGAGGTCTATGCTTTATATATTTTTAATGCTTTATAAATCTATGCGTTCGCGCCCGTGAGTTGTTGAATCTTTTGGGCGAAATCTTCAGGGCTAAAGGGTTTGACGAGGTAGTTGTTCGCGCCTGCCTGAATAGCAATGACCACGTTGTTTTTTTCGCCTTCAGTTGTGACCATCATAATAGGGGTCGTCACTTTGGCTTCGCGAAGTTTACGAACGACATCAATCCCCAAAAGGCCAGGCATGTTCCAATCCATGAGGATTAAATCAAATTCTTCTTTGGAGGCCGCTTCGAGACCTTCAATCCCATCAGCCGCTTCAGTGAAGTCACTGATATTGTTCTTGGTGAGTTCGCGGATGATTACTTTGCGCATAACGGCTGAATCATCAACAATGAGTACTTTCATAGAGCATATTTTCCTTAGAGTGTATAAAAATAAAGAGTAGCCATTCTTTTAAGCAGATGAGTCATCCTAATGAAAATCAGGATTTTAAAATGTGCTGCTGAAACTGGCTTAGCGTCTGACCTGCCTCAGAATGACAGCTGGTCGTGGGGTTAAAAGTTGCGGAAGGTAACCTGAAGGTGGAAGGCTTGACCTTCTGCTTCGAAGTTCATCAGCAGGAAGGGTGCATTCTTTGGTCGTCCAGCTATTTCGTGGCCGTTCCCTAAAATGATGCTCGGAAGCGAGAGGCGATATGTTGTGCCAGACCCTTCAGAAAGGGCTGTTTTTGCCCGCCCAGACACCATGTTAATGAGTTCGCCAATGCCGTCGACCATATCGTCTTTTTCCAAATCTTCTGGCGAAAGCCCGAGTAAGCGAGCCACCATCAATTTGCACAGGCTTTCTGGAAATGCGAGGGCTAGCATACCTTCACCGTGTTCACCTGAAATACCAATAACACTGGAAATATCACCTGTTGGGGTGTAGTTGGGAATAGGCTCTACGCCTTTAAGTGTAACTTCTGTCCCAGCCATTGTGCCGAGAACTTCAGTTACCGCATTCATCAGATTATTGACGAGGTTGGCATCAAGAGCGTTTTTGGGTTGAGTTTGCGTCATCGGAGAAATCCTTGTTTTTACTAAGGGGGGAGCGAATAATGTGTTATAAATGCTTTCGGAATGTTAGGGCATTGTCTGTAACAGTTGTTACAAACAGAGGGGTTTGTCACATCATTTCAGCAAGTGTATCCTGTAAACATTCCACCATTTTAGTGAGAAGGTCTTCTTCTGAAAAAGGCTTGGTTAAATACTGACTAGCCCCTGAACGAATAGCATCAATCATTTTGCCACGTTCGCCTTCGGTGGTCACCATCATCACGGGAATGTTTTTAGTGGCTGGGTTCGCTTTGATATTGTTTAGGCAGGTGAGCCCATCCATATTCGGCATGTTCCAATCCATGAGAACAAGCACGACTTGGCCGTCGTAGGTTTTGAGTTTATCGAGGCATTCAAGGCCATCCCCTGCTTCGAGGGTATCAAACCCGAGCGCTTCAATGTTAGAGGTTATAATTTTTCGGATGATGCGGGAATCATCGACGGTCATAATGTAGGGCATGTCGTGCTTCCTTTTTACTTGAGTCTATATACTGTGCTTTTGCCAATAATTTCGGGGTGGAAGGGCGTATTTACGCCAACCATCGATTCCGTTCCCCCAATGATGAGGCAACCCCCAGGCTTGAGCATCTTGGCCACTTTGGCGTAAAGTTCCTGCTTGAATTCCCGCGTAAAATAAATCGCGACATTTCGCATGAAAATCATGTCGTAGCCTGTTCCGACTGTTTTGGGGAGATCGTGTTGGAGGTTAGCGATTCTGAAATCGCACATGCGTTTTAGCTCTGGATTCACCACATGCGCACGACCCGCATTCGTGAAAAATTTGGATTTGCGTTCGTCACTAATGCCACGCCCCATCGCGACCATGTCGTAGCGTCCTAATTTAGAAAGCATAATAGCGGATGTCGCAATATCTGTTCCAAGGATGGTAAACCCACCGTTGAGCCATGCACTTGCGGTAGGGGTTTGCTGCACAAATTCATGAACCGTCATGGCAATCGAATAGGCTTCCTGCCCTGTTGAACAGGCCGCAGACCAAACCTTGATTGGGCCTCCGCCTGATTTAGCCAGAACATCTTTAAAGATGTCGCTTTTGAGCGTTTCAAAGGGGTGAGCATCCCGAAACCACAGGGTTTCTTTGGTTGTCATTGCATCGATTAACTTGGGGCGAAGTTCATCCTGCTTTGGGCCTCGGACGAGATGAATAAAGTCTGAATAGGTTTGACAGTTATAATCCACCAGCGTTTTTAACAAGCGCGTTTCAAGCAGGTATTGCTTGGAGGCATCAATGTGAATGCCACACACATCTTCCACTAAGATGCAGAGTTGTTTCAGTTCTGTAGCACTCATGACGGAAATAGTGCCAGACCCTCTGGCTGTAGGAAGAACGCTTGAACTCGGGGGGAAGTAGATTTCGCTACTGGATGTCATGCGGTCGTAAGCAGGTTTATCAATGCTTGGTTTATGGGCTTGAATGCCCATTAGCCCTGCTTTGATGCGGGCAATTTCAGCATCCATATCATCGTTGGCTTTAGAGATAACACCCACAGGTTTTCCTACAGGGCGGCCTGTGGGTCTAGCAGAGGAGGGGGTAGTTCTTGCGTCTGCCGTGGTGGCAATAAACGGAGTAGGAGCCGCATACGCTTCTCGGGCGGTTAATGTGATTGTGCTATGGCTATCTCTCGTGTGGGAGTGTTCAGCGTTCAAAAGAGGACTCCTTCTATACAGTTCAAACATTTATTAAATGGGAGTTACGTGGTGAGGGCGTTAATTTGCGCAGCAAGGTCTAGCAGATTGAAAGAGGCATCACTCAAACCAGACTCATCAACGGCTTTCGGCATTCCGTAGACGGTACAACTGCCTGCTTCCTGAGTCAGCACGGTGACGTTGGCTCCTTTTTTAAGCGCTCTCACGCCATGCGTGCCGTCTTGTCCCATACCTGTCATGATAATGGCAAGAACCCCTTTTCTATATTCTTTCGCAGCGGATATAAACAGGGCATCTACTGCAGGCCGACATGAATTAACGGGCGGATTATCCGTAAGTTTTGTGAAATGCATTCCGCCTTCACGGCGTTCAACTTCCATGTGACGCCCCCCTGGGGCAATGTAGATATGTCCTTTAAGACACTGCTCAGCATCTGAAGCTTCCTTCACCGTAAGGGCTGTTTGAGTGTTTAAGCTTTCTGCGAATGAAGCGGTAAACTTCGGGGGCATATGTTGAACTATGAGAATAGGCACACGAATTTTGGGGGAAAGGGCTTTCACTAAGGTTGTCAGGGCGGCAGGCCCCCCTGTGGAAATCCCTATCAACACCGCTTCAATGGGGTGACTAACGTTCATTGATGCAGGTTTTTTTTTCCGAGAAGCCAGTGCTGGAGCCGCTTTTGCCAGTTGTTGGCGGGACTTATCCATTAACTGACGAGCTTCACAGGTATCGTGGTCATCCACCATTGATTTCGAGCGTCGCTTGGCTTGATCGATAAATTCTGGTGAGTATTCGGTAGAGTCTGCAGAGTTTTCCTGAGACGTTAATTTCGCACTACGCCCTGTCGACTTTGCGAGTTGGCCCTGTTGGCGTAGACGTAATCCTGTTTGCTGACGCTGCCATAAAATGGTTCGCAGTTGTGAATGTAGTTGCTGTCTTAGGTTGTTTTCACTTTCTGTGGCACTGCCGTCAGAAGGCTTGGAAACAAAGTCATAGGCGCCTTGGTTTAGCGCATCAATGGTCACTTCGACGTTGCTTTGGTTGTGGCCACTCACCATGATGCACATTAACTTTGGCCACTTGGATTTAATTACTTTAAGGGTTTGAATGCCGTTCATTTCGGGCATTTCCACATCGAGAAAGACTACGTCGACAGAGGTATGCTGAAGCTTTTGTAAGGCATCCCGCCCGTCTTCTGCTATTTCAACCACCTCAACGCCTTCGATACTGGAAAGCACTTTAATCATGATGCTACGAAAGAGCTTGGTGTCATCGACAACCATGACGCGCAAGAGGTTTTGTTGTTGTGGAGAAGTGCTGGGCATAATGAGAAATTCCTAAAATGGGAATGATTGACTGTATTTGTAGGGGGGGGGATCGCCTCGCCGACGGAGAGCCCGCCCCCTAAGGAAGAAAAAGTTACACTGTCTCGAGAACGCGGCCGTCGTAGTTCAGCAGTCGGCTCACGTTTAAGACCGAAACAACCAGCGACTTCTGTTTGATAACGTGGGTAAGGTATCGCCCATCAATATCACCCACGTTTGCGGGGGGAGATTCAAGATCTTCCTCTTCTACAGTGATGATATCCCCAATGGTATCGATCATGAATCCCACGCGGTCCTGATTATTGCTTTCTTCTTCTGAAGCCGTGATAAAGTTTTCGTTTTTAAGGATGATGTTGTGCGTCTCTTCGGTGATATCGATGGTGCCGAGGCCGAACATATTGCGTAAATCAAGAAGCGTGACGATTTGCCCACGAAGGTTGATTAGGCCACGGATGTGTTTAGGGGCGAGTGGGACAATTGTACAATCCACGTTGTGATTGATTTCTCGAACATTCAGAACATTAATTCCAAAGAGGTATTGTCCGACGCTGAAGGTAACGTATTTTTGCTGTGCCATGAGTTTAAATTCCTTGTCTTACCCCCTCGCCCCTTGGGGAGAGGGCTGGGGAGAGGGGTATCCCGTGGATATAATGCGTATGATTTTCAAAATGGGCGGATGTAATCGGCTCCTAAAGTGCGAGTGCGTTGCGATGCGCGGAAGAATCGAGCCAGACGCCTGCTGAATTGAGCAGATTTTCCGCATCAATAAACAGGGTGAGGTGGTTGTTAATAACGGCTGACCCACTGACTTGTTGTTCTGCAATGAGATGGGTGTTGAGGGTTTGATCCACTTCAATGGTGTCGAGAATCTGAGTTGCAAAGATGCCTGCCTGCCCCCCGCCATATTTAGGAAGAATCATAAAGGCATCGTCGTCCTGAGGCTCTGATGGGCGCACGCTGATGAAGTCTTCAAGCCGAATGAGAGGGATACTGCCCCCACGATAAGAGATAAACTCTCGGTTGCCAACGACTTCAATCTCAGAAAGCTTTATGCGCTCGAGACGGAGGAGATCACCAAGAGGCAGTGCAAACTGTTCGTTCGGGTGGTTGCTAAACAGAATGACGGAGTTACGGTCCTGCTCTTCCATACCGTTGGCATCAAAGGTACTGGCGCTGTCGCCATTGCGTTTGGTTTTGGCTTCTTCTCGGCGCGTATTTTCCGCTTCAACATTGGCAAAATCGAGCTTGCTATGGTTCGCAATACCTGCCACATCACAGATCATCGCGACTTTTCCATCGCCCATGATGCTGGTTCCGCTAAAACAGGTTGTGCCTTTAAAGTAGTGGGATAATGGCTTTACGACGATTTCTTCGGTATCGAACACTTCATCCACAATCAGGCCGTATTGGTTTGCTCCCACACCCAGAACGACAATGTTGTAATCGCTTTCGAGTGCTTCGCGCTTTACGTCAGGCATTTGCTCGATTTGCGCAGGATCGTTAAAGCGTTCGTCTTCAATGCTGTAACGCTTTTCAATTCCTTTTTCCTGTGTTTTAGGATGTATGAACTGTAAACCTTCTAGGGCAAGCACATCGCTAAGTTTAATTAGTGGCAACCAACGTCCACGAAGGCGAAGCACGGAAGCGGCTCCAACCTTTTCAATTTTTTGATGAATCTCATTGGCTCTAACCCGAACCAGTTCCAGCAGGTTGACTTGTGGAACCGCAAAGCGGTGTTCCTGTAACCCTACCACCAGTGATGGAATAATTGCGAGAGTCAAGGGCAGTTGTAGCGTGACTTTTGAGCCTTTACCCAATTCGGAATCCAGTTGGATGTGACCGCCCAGTTTTTGAATGTTCGCGCGAACCACGTCCATTCCAACGCCCCGTCCAGAAACATCACTGACGGTATCTGCGGTGGATAATCCAGCGTGGAAGATGAGATTCAAGCGTTCTTGATGAGACATGCTTTCAAACTGTTCTTTAGTCAGCACGCCATTTTCAATGGCTTTTTTACCCACTCGATTGGTGTCAATCCCGTTGCCGTCATCGGTGATGGCGAGATTGATTTGTCCACCCTCATGGTAGGCATGTAGAGTAATCTTGCCAACGGGGTCTTTTCCAGCGGCTTCACGGATATCAGGGGTTTCCAATCCATGATCGCAGCAGTTCCGAATCATGTGCGTGAGCGGGTCACTTAAACTTTCAAGAATGGTTTTATCGAGTTCGACATCCTGTCCAATCATTTCAAGCTGAATTTTCTTACCGAGCTGGTTGGAAAGATCACGCACCACTCGAGGAAAACGACGGAAGACGGCTTCAATCGGTTGCATCCGCGTTTGCATAATATGTTCCTGAAGATAGCTGGTGGTGGTGTTCAGGCTTTGAACCACACGCGTTAGGTTTTCATCTTTAACGCCCAGTTTTTCTTCCTGTTCAGTCGTGGCGCGAATCAGTTGGTTACGAGATAGCACCAGTTCGCCTGCGAAATCCATCAACTTGTTCAATAAATCAACGCGAACCCGAATGGTATCGTTTTCATGGCTTTCAGTTTTTGTAGCTGTTTTTTTACCAGTAGCAGCATCGGCTGTTACTTTGTCTTCCTGTGGTTTTTTCTCTGCTTTTTTCGCATCAAGGGTGGAAGGATTAATGTCCCCATGCTCAAGTTTTGCAACAAGGTCTGCACTATTAGACATGATATCTGTGCTGAATTCTGTCACACTGGATTCTGCTAAATCAAGCGCCCCCGAGACAAGGTCTATTTCCAGAACAGTCCCAAACAACACTTGGAAGCTTTCAGGAGGAACGTCTTTTTCTTCATCCGTCAACGTGCTGCTCATCACCGTGCCTATGGATGAAATACCACTAAGCAATGCATCATAGCTACGCCCACTGCCATGAAGGTCTTTATCACTGTTGATGTGCGCAACATAGAGAAACTGCCCGATATTTTTGGCGCGTTGCACCGCTTTTTCATCGACGGTGAAATGATAGATAGCTGATGAATCATCCGATGATTCAATAGCTACAGCATCAGTCTTCTCCACTGGGGCTAGTGGACTATTCGTGCCAGATGGAGCAGGAGCAGCATTTTTATCATAAGGCGCATCACTCGTCATGTAATGTTCAAGTTCTTTTTCAAGCGCGGCGGTATCCACATTTTCGCTGTTATGGATGTCTTCCACCATTTCACGTAGATGATCCACGCCTTTTAAAAGTGGCTCCATCATGTAAATTTGGGGAACCAGTTTACCGTCCCGAATCCGCATGAGGACGCTTTCCATCACGTGAGACAGGCACTTTAATCGCTCGAATCCAAAAAAGCCCGACGCGCCTTTAATACTGTGGATGGCTCTAAAAATGCTATTGACAATTTCCTGATCCACTTCAGGGACTTGCGCTTCCATTTTAAGCAGATCTGGCTCAATGGCTTCAAGGTGGTCGTTGCTTTCAGTGATAAATTCCTGAATCAGGGCGTCGTCTTGGTAGGCTTCCATAGGGGGGTAGGCTCCTTTTGGGTGAATCGTCACAATTCTAAACAGTTGTATAGGGTTAGAATGGCAAGTTTCTATACCCCTTAACCAAATCCCTACTGCTTTTCCTCTGAGGGGGGGAGGGGCATCTAGTAAATCCCTGTGGTAAAATAGGGTAGTACACTATTTGTTGAGAAGGACACGAAGCAATGGCAGCGAAAGAAGCAAGTTTTGATGTGGTATCGGAATACGATGCACAGGAATTGAAGAACGCAATTGATCAAGCCCGCCGCGAGATCAGCACCCGCTTCGATCTAAAAGATTTAAAGATCGAAATCGAGCCAGAAAAAGAAGACATCACCGTTACCGCCGACAGCGAATTTGTTGTGCAAAACGTAATTCAAATCATGGAAGATAAAGCCATTAAACGTGGCATGAGTCCTTTTCTGTTTGATTCTAAAACCAAGCCTGCGGAAGCGGCATTGGGCGGACGTTCCCGTCAAGTAGTGCTTCTGAAAACAGGGATTGATCAAGCGTTAGCCAAGCAAATCGTGAATGAGATCAAAGCGCAGAAGATGAAAGTACAAACCTCCATCCAAGGCGAACAGGTCCGCGTCACAGGCAAGAGTCGTGATGATCTACAGGAAGTCATTGCCCTCCTGAAAGAGAAATCATCCGAGTGGGAAGCGCCGTTGCAGTACCAAAACTTTCGTTAAAACGATTGCTGGGGGGTTTGCAAAGACTTCTCTTGCACGAAAAAAGTCGCTGCACTCTAAAACGTACACGAGGCAGAGCCTTGTGAATTTTCAAAATGAGTCCGCTGAGGTCGCCAATGATACAGTAAGTTAAATTGCCTACTTGTTCTATAATACTGGCTACACTCAAAGGCTCATTTTGAAAGAATCCTAAAAGGTTAACCTTAATGAGCATAGATACGCAAGTTAAAACCACGCTCGATGTTCACAATGTGGATGTCAGCTTTCCTCACCCCTACAATCCTGATACATGGGTGCCGTTGGTCAATGGCGTGAGCTTTTCCATCGCCCCTGGGAAAATCATGGGATTGGTGGGGGAAAGCGGCAGCGGCAAAAGCCTTACGAGCATGGCTATACTGGGTCTACTTCCTCGTCCTGGGCGCATGACGGCGGGGCAGGTAATGCTTGAAGGTCTTGCGCTTAACACGTTATCTGATGAAGCGTATCGGAAATTACGCGGGAATGAGATTGCCCTCATTCCGCAGGACCCGCTGTCTGCATTAAATCCTGTGTACACCATTGGGAATCAGTTGGAAGAGATTTTAAAAATCCATACCACGCTTGATGCCAAGGGGCGACATGCGCGGATGTTGGAACTCTTTGAAGCGGTGCAACTCCCCAACGGAAACGAGCGTTTATCTGCCTATCCCCAT